>Ga0207647_10000911_pt1 | contig 22854 bp, 28 predicted proteins | sample KBSCornC2_FD_184295 | JGI IMG/M metagenome (GOLD analysis project Ga0207647, IMG submission 184295) | Corn rhizosphere microbial communities from Kellogg Biological Station, Michigan, USA - C2 (SPAdes) (version 2) | ecosystem: Host-associated > Plants > Roots > Rhizosphere ... | reverse complement strand
CCCGCCGTAAACAGCCAAAAGCTCGTCGCATTCAGGAAGGGAAACGCAACGTCGCGCGCACCAATCATCAGCGGGACAACTATATTGATGAGCGCAAACATAATGCCCATTGCCACAAAGAAAATCATAATCGTGCCGTGTGCCGAAAAAATCTGCTGAAAAGTATCCGACGACACGATGCCGTGCGACGAACCGGCTGACGTAGCTTGCTGGGCGCGCATGAGCAGCACATCCGCAAAGCCACGCAGCAACATAATGCTTGCGACTATCAGATACATCACGCCGACGCGCTTTGGGTCAACGGTCGTCAGCCATTCGCGCCATAGCCATTTCCAACGCTTTGTGACCGTTATAAGCACGATAATCGCCAGCAAAATAACCGGCATAGAAATTGCTCCGCCAAGCGTAATCGGGTCGTGTGGAATGGCATCCCAGTTCAGCTTGCCCAAAAAGTTTGCGAACAGATTCATTAATTCATGTCCATATTCATACGCATATCCGTTGCGGCCGGCATTGACCGAGCCGAGCTATCGGAAGGCTTCATGCTGCCTGGCGTCATATATTTCATTATTATCGTATCATAGAGTTCGTCGTCTGGTGCGGCATAGTAATTCCGAGGATCATTTTGGCTAGGTTTGGCCAATTGAGCATAAGTTTGTTGTGATAATAGTGCCGACGATTTTTTGACGGTTTTCATCCATGCATCGTAGTCGGCTCGTGAGCTAGCGTGCGCCGTAAACTTCAATCCCGCAAAACCCTCGCCGCTAATGTTCGCACTCGAACCAGCGTAATCTCCAACTTTGTCCGCCATCAAATGCAGTTGCGTTGACATACCGGGCATCGCATACATTTGCCCGCCAAGCTGCGGCACCCAAAATGAGTTCATGACACTATCAGAAGTAATCTCGAAGTTCACTGGCGTATTAACCGGGAATTGCACAAAATTGACCGTCGCGACATGCTGCTCCGGATAGATAAACAGCCACTTCCAGTCCAGTGAAACTACTTGAATAGTCAGTGGCTTGGCCGTACTGGCCAGCGGTTTCCACGGATCCAGCGCGTGTGTGCTAGTCCATGTCACCACCGACAAGACCGTAATAATTGCAATTGGGATCGCCCACCATGTAAACTCTGCAACGCGATTATGATCCCACTCCGGCGCGTATTGGTGATGCGTTTTGGTATTGCCCTCGCGGTAGCGCGTAGCGATGATAATTGTCATCACAAACACCGGCACAATAATCAGCAAACCTAGCGATACCGTAAAAATCATTAGCTTGCGCTCCTCGCGGCCAATCAAACCGTGCGGCTGCAGCACCGGAATAGTGGCACGATGCAGATACCAAACCGCTAGTGTAACTAGCCCAAAAACTAGCACAAACAAGATAGCAATTTTTGTCTTTTTGCTCATGGTTACCTATTCACAACTATACCATAAGTCAGCGACCACAGGAGTACATTAAAGGAAAGTGGGAGAAGAAGAAAAGAGTTGATGAGTGAACACTGCGTGCGCTCGAACCCATACCGCATCTTGCCACTCTCTCCCGGATGTCCCGCTGCACCTATGAAAATTGTGTTGCTACTGCCATGTGCACGGACTAGTATGGAGGACGCCTACGCGTCACGTTTCCGTTTCGGCATTGTCGCGTTCGATTTCCGCCACCATGTTAAAAATGGTCGCGAATGTGTTTGAAGCTGTAATCCCAGTTGGCGTCGGATTTTTTGTGCGGGTTGAAGATGTTTTGTGGGTCAAAGATGTGTTTGACCGCGCGGAAATGCGCCAGCATGCTTGCACCAAACTGCGCCTCCAGCCACGGGCCGCGCACTAACCCGTCATTGTGCTCACCACTTAGACTACCGTGATATTTCAGTACCAGCTCGTTGACTTCTTTTTGAGCGGGCAGCAACTTGGCACGCTCTTTGGGATCTTCGAGCTTCATTAGCGGAATAATATGGAAGTTGCCGTCGCCCATGTGTCCAGCAATCGTAGCAAACAACTTGTACTTTTTGATGATTGCCTGGAGTTGCGGCAAAAACTCTACCAAATATTGCGGGCTTACGACCAAGTCGTCGATAAAGGGCGCAGTGTGTTTGTCCTTGACCTTAGAGCGCAGTAGCTGGAAACTCTGGCGGCGCATGACCCAAAACTTTTCTGATTTTCCTTCGGTTGCATCCTCTTCGAAACCGTTGATTTCGTAACGGGCTTTGTGTTTGCGGAGTTCATTGTGCAGATTGCGGATTTTGGTGCGGACTTCGTCTTCGGTTTCACCATTGAACTCCACCATCAACACAAGTTTTGGGATGCCCCGGAGCAGCTGCAAACCATCCGGAATCAGACCAATCAGCAGTCTGATAAACCGCTTGAGGCCCAGCATTTTGAGGAAGCTCGGCATAAACCGGATGCTCAGCCACAAAGTTGCATCGTCGAAACTCTCAAACGTCGCCGGCTCGTGTTCCAAAACTTTCGGGATGACTTCGCCAAGGTCATTGATGTTTTTCATGAACAGCACCAGCAAACCGGAATGCGGTCGGGCAGGCACCAGCCGGTATTTGATATCGGTCACGAAACCAAGCGTGCCTTCGCTACCGACAATGAGCTTGGTCAAATCAAACATGCCTGTCTCGCGATCCCACACTTCCCACAAGCTATAACCCATGGAATTTTTGCTGACAGTCGGCGCCGCACGCTTGATTTCGTCGTAGTTTTGCTCGCACAGCTCGTAGATTTGCTTGTAGATACTTCCCTCGAAGTTGTTTTGGGCAATTTTGGCGTCAAGCTCACTTTTATTAAGCGGCTTCACTATATATTCGTTGCCGTCGCTAAACACCACACATAGCTCGTTCACAAAATCTTTGGTCTTACCAAACTCCAGCGACTTTTCGCCGCCCGAATTGTTGCTGACCATGCCGCCAACGGTGCAGAGCTCTCTGGATGCCGGATAGCTCGGCATCAGCGCGCCAACCTTCAAGGTTTCTTTCTCGAAGTCGCGGTAGTATACGCCCGGCTGTGTCTGCGCTTCGGTCGGTGTGACGGATTCGATACGATCAAAGTGCTCGGTAAAGTTCACGATAATCGAATCGTTAATCGCACCGCCGGCCATATCGGTGCCCGCCGAACGTGCAGTGACCGATAGGTCAGGCGTAGCAGCTTTTTTACTGGCAACCAATTTGACCAAAGTCTGCACATCAGCGCTATCACGCGGCATAACCACTAGTTTCGGCTTGATCTCAAACATGCTAGCGTCGTGACTATAAAAGTCGCGCGTCACATCTGTATCGTCTATCTCGCCTTTAAATCCCTGAGCAGCCAATGTTTGTTTTATCTCATCCATAACCTAAAGCTTACCTGTACGCTGGCGTGTTTGGCAAGACGCTTGTGCTATAATGACGGTAATTCTGACAAAAAGGAGAACTTAAAATGTCAAATGCTAAGCACCGTGTGCTCATTGTGGGCGGGGGATTTGGCGGCGTAAAGGCTGCGCTGGAGCTGCGCGAGCGTAACGATATCGAAGTAACTCTTGTATCTGAATACAATGACTTCCAATATTACCCGACGTTTTATCATACCGCGACGGGCGGACTAAAGTCACAGTCTAGCATCCCCATCAATACTATCGTGGACGAGCACATACAGTTTGTTCGTGCCCGCGCTGTCAAACTCGACCGCGAGAACAAAGCCGTCCTTACTGCAGACGGACAAACACTACACTACGATTCACTTATTCTGGCGCTTGGTGTCGTGGCCAACTACTTCGGCATCAAAGGGCTGGAGCAATACTCCTACAGCATCAAATCACTTGAAGCCATCCAGAGATTCAAGCAACACCTGCATCAGCAGCTAACCGACCAACGCAAGCCCGACCTCAACTACGTTATCATCGGTGCCGGCCCCACTGGCATCGAATTGGCAGGCGCGCTACCCGCATACCTGCGCACACTCATGGAGCGCCATGGTATCAAACACCGTGCCATTCACATTGATCTCGTCGAAGCTGCCCCACGGCTATTGCCCCATAGTAACAAAGCCGTGTCACGTGCCGTCCGGCGCCGCCTACGCAAACTCGGCGTACATCTGTATCAGAGCCAAAAAGTTGAAGCCGAAACTGCCGACGCACTAATGGTCAATGGCAAACCAATCAAAAGCCACACCGTTGTCTGGACGGCCGGCGTAACTAACAATCCGTTCTTCAAGGACAACGGTTTTACATTAGCCGAGCGGGGCAAAGTCATGGTCGGCGAATACCTTCAGGCCGACAAACATATATACGTCATCGGCGACAATGCCAGCACTCCGTACAGCGGCATGGCGCAAACCGCGCTGACCGACGCCAAGTTCGTAGCCGACAATATCAAGCGACACCTCGACCACAAGGAATTGCGCACTTACAAGCCAAAGCGACCTGTCAGCGTCATTCCAGCCGGTGCCGATTGGGCGGCAGTAGAGTGGGGCAAGTTCCATTTCTCCGGCCGACTTGGCTGGTGGCTGCGTTCCGCCGCCGACTGGATCGGCTTCCACGACCTTGAACCCTGGTGGAAAGCCACCGAACAGTGGTCCACCGAGTTCGGCTCCCAGGAAGACTGCCTAACCTGCGCCACCAGCACCGAGACTAAATAGTAGCAACCCCGCAAACAAAAACTGCCGCGTGATTGCGGCAGTTTTTTTGTGCAAGAAATCTGGACTATTTCTTGGCTTTTTTGACCGTTACCTTGGTCGTACCTTTTGCGGGTGCAAAGAGCAGCCCGTAAAGGTTGACACCGATAACTGCACCCAAAACTGGACCAAGCACATATGTGAGCCAGACCCATGAGTTGGAACCAAGCGCAACAGCTGGGTTGATGAAGCCGTTGGATGTAACCGAAGCGATGATTACACCGATAGTGTACGCCGCACCGAGCAGGCCACTACGGACAGCCCAGTGAGTCCGCTGGTACAGCGCACCCACAGCGACAAACGCAAAGACAAAGGCGCCGGTAACTTCCGCTACCATGACACGTGCTTCGTAGGTCGACGACGCACCCTGGATAGGCTGATCGTGCATGAAATACTTGTACAGTGCGTATGCAGCCCACGCACCCAAAAGCTGTACGCCGATGTAGGCAATAGCCCGAGTAGTCTTGACTTGGCGCGCAGTCCAAAGCGCAAGCGTGTACGCCGGGTTCAGTTGCACATCACGAGCCAGTGCAACGCCGACTAATGTAATCGCCAAACCCGCAGCAAATGCCACAAAGTATGGAATACCGATGGTCGAACGACCAACGTTGAGCACGACAAATGTCAAAATGCCGGTACCCAAAAATTCCGCCACCAAAGCAGCGAGTTTATTTCTTCCGAACATACGAATCTCCTCCGTATTTTTATTTATTATGTGCTAAGCATAACCGCCAGAGAGAGATTTGTAAAGATCTCACAGGAACAGGGTCAGGCTGTCTGAGGCAGCGCTCCTTGCAGGAGTGTCCTCAGTACGAGCCGCCGGGAACCATCTGTGAGCGCCATCAGCATAGCCACAGAGGTCATGACAATTAAAGACTCTCAATCTCGGGCCATGGCTCCAGCCCACGTATTCGTCGGCCTTCGACTTCGGCTTTTCGGTGTAGCGATAACAGGTCGTATCCCGGTTCGGCATTAGATGTTGCGACTAGCGACTTATCAAAGTCTACTTGGACTTCTACGACGCCCACTACATCGCAAAAATATTCAGAGAATATTTGTCGAAACCGAACTTCGTTGAGCGAGTAGCCGCCCTTCAGCAAACTACCGACATTCTCACGACTGACTAGTGAGGTTGGCGGAATCCGGGGCTCGATGTCCATACAAGTTCTCATCTTAGCGGCGCTGATGGCGACGCTTCAGGCTGGCCACCTGCAAGCGGACGGCGCTGCGGTCAATTTGAGCCTGTGCATGCTCTAGGCTTACTTCGTCTTTGGCTTCGGCCTTCATTCTGAGGGCGCGCTCATGCGCTGCTTCCGCTTCTGCTTCGTTGATAGTATCAGCATGGTCAGCTTCGTCCACAATTACGCGCAGTATATTGCTCTCCACTTCGATCACACCGCCGTTGGTCGCGAAAAATTCCATGTCGCGGTCGGCATCCTTGGCATTACGACGAATGCTGATGACGCCATTGGTAGCGGCAGCAATCAGCGGCATGTGGTCCTGAAGGACGCCGATCTCGCCCTCAAGTGTCGGCAAAATGACCTCGTAGACGTCGTCGTCAAACTTGGTGCCGGTTACGGTGACAAGCTGCAAACGAATCATTATTTGTCTTTCTTTGCGGCCTTTACGACATCGGCAATCGAGCCCTTCAGGTAGAAGGCACTCTCTGGCAGATCATCGTGCTTGCCATCGAGAATTTCACGAAAACCAGCGATAGTATCCTTGAGCGAAACGTATTGGCCAGGGTTGTTTGTAAACTGTTCAGCCACAAAGAAGGGCTGGCTAAAGAAGCGTTGGACCTTGCGCGCGCGTTGGACGGTCTTTTTGTCTTCTTCGGACAATTCTTCCATACCAAGCATCGCGATGATGTCCTGCAAGTCTTTATAGCGCTGCAACGTGGCTTGGACTTCACGCGCAACATTGTAGTGCTCCTCGCCGACAATTTCTGGGTCCAGAATGGTACTACTCGAGTCAAGCGGGTCAACAGCAGGGTAGATACCGATTTCGGTCAATGCGCGACTCATAACGATAGTCGTGTCAAGGTGAGAAAAAGTTGTTGCCGGAGCAGGGTCAGTCATATCGTCGGCAGGCACGTAAACGGCCTGCACTGAAGTAATCGAACCCTGGCGAGTCGAGGTAATGCGCTCCTGGAGCTGACCCATTTCCTGCTGCAGGTTTGGTTGGTAGCCCACGGCAGACGGCAAGCGGCCAAGCAGAGCAGACACTTCGGCCCCAGCCTGCGTAAAGCGGAAAATGTTGTCCACGAACAGCAGCACGTCGTTACCTTTGTCACGGAAACCTTCGGCAATCGTCAGACCGCTCAACGCTACGCGGAGACGTGCTCCCGGTGGTTCGTTCATCTGGCCAAATACAAGCGCAGTGTTTTTGATAACGCCCGACTCGGTCATTTCGCCGTATAGGTCGTTACCTTCACGAGTACGTTCACCAACCCCCGCGAATACCGAGTAACCGCTGTGGAATTTAGCAATGTTGTTAATAAGCTCCGTTATCAACACAGTCTTACCCACACCGGCACCAGCAAATAAGCCAGCTTTTCCACCCTTAGTAATCGGACAAATCAAGTCGATAGCTTTGATACCCGTTTCCAGGATTTCAATTTTGCCAGACTGTTCTGTCAGTGGTGGAGCGGCGCGGTGAATTGGCAACGTCTCCTTGAAGTCTCCGCCTTTGCCGTCAATAGGATGGCCAGTTACGTTAAACATACGTCCCAATGTTTGCTCGCCAACTGGCACGCTAATTGGCTTGCCGGTGTCACGGACTTCAGTACCACGAGCCAGCCCGTCGGTACTGCCAAGTGAAATTGCGCGTACACTAGATTCGCTGAGATGCTGTGCGACCTCTAGGATCAATTCCTGGCCGTCCAAGTCAACGCTCAGTGCGTTATAAATTGACGGCATGTTCTCGGCCGGGAACTCAACGTCCACGACCACGCCGACCACCTGGGTAACGGTACCGTTCTTAGTTTTTTCTTTCGTTGCCATCAGTTTCCTCCTTGATCGTTCTGCTGATCTTGCTGGTCTTGCTGTTCTTGCGCTTTTCTCAATGCTTCGTCTTGCTGTCTCAGATATTCTTCTTCGAAGTCATTATTTGGATCCGGATCACCGCTTCTAATTACTCGTTCGCCGCCCATATCAATCCTTCAACGCCTCTACGCCGCCGGAAATTTCTGCTAATTCCTGGGTGATTTTGCCCTGGCGTGCCGTGTTATATTCCAAAGTGTAATCATCGATAAGGTCATTGGCATTGTCAGTGGCGTTGCGCATGGCAACCATACGCATCGAATGCTCGCTAGCCAAACTTTCCAGCAATGCCTGCCACAGCTGCGCCTCAATCAGTCGTTCGGTTGTATACTCAACGACTGTCTCTACGTCCGGCTCGAAGTTGCTGATGACTTTAGCGTCCTTGTCGGCTTCAGCATGCGCAGGCAACAAGGTCTGCGACTCGGTGCTTTGCACCAGCTGCGAAACGAACTTGGTGTACATCACTAGAACTTCATCGACACTCTTTTCTTTGAAGCTATCGACAACTGTATTCAAGATAGGTCGGATGTCATTGGCTGACGGGTTGTTGCCAAAAGCCGAGTAGGCGGCCAGCAGTTCGACATCTTTGATGCGGCGGACAAACTGTGCGCTCTTATTGCCGACGGTAATTACCTGGCTCTTGATATGCACCGCCTGGTCAGCCTTGATGCTTTGGCCGAGCATTTTGAGCACGTTGGCATTGTAAGCGCCAGCCAAGCCGGTGTTACTGGTGATCACCACGTACAGGCGGGTTTTGATGGTGCGCTTTTCGAACAAGGGCTCACGCTCTACCTCTGGTATTTGGCTCAGCTTCATCAGCAGGCGATTAGCTGCGTCCCGATAGTCGCGACTACTATAGGCCTGCTGCTGCGCGCGGCGCATTTTACTAGCACTCACAAGTTCCATGGCTTTGGTAATCTGCCTGGTATTCTTGATCGACTTGATACGTCGGCGGAGAGTTATGGTGTTTGCCATTGGCTGCTACTTAACCTTTTGCTTCCGTTTTCTTGGTTTCGCGGACATCGTAGGCAGATAGAACAGTTTTAGCGACCTTCAGGACAGTTTCTTGCTGTGCGTCAGTTGTCTTGGCGCCAGTGTTCAACTCTTCGGTCAGCTTGGCATGTTTGCTCTTAAGCTCGCGGAAGAACGCTTCTTCGGCTTGTTTTACTTTTTCGAGCGGTACTTTGTCGAAGTAACCTTTGGTCGCAGCCAGCAGCGTCGCGTACATCTGCCAAATGGCGTACGGACTGTATTGTAGCTGCTTGAGCAGCTCGGTCAGGCGCTGGCCGCGTTCAATCTGCTGGCGAGTCTCTGGATCCATGTCGGTCGAGAATTGAGCGAACGATGCGAGCTCACGGAATTGGGCAAGGTCAAGCTTCAACGTACCAGCGACGCTCTTGACCGCTTTCGTCTGCGCCGAACCACCCACACGGGAAACCGACAGACCGACCGATACAGCCGGGCGGATACCCTGGTAAAACAGGTTGGTTTCGAGGAAGATCTGACCGTCGGTGATAGAAATCACGTTGGTTGGAATGTATGCGGAGATATCGCCAGCTTGCGTCTCAATAATTGGCAGTGCAGTCAGTGAACCACCCCCCAAGTCGTCAGATAGTTTCGCTGCACGCTCGAGAAGACGAGAGTGCAAGTAGAACACGTCACCTGGATAAGCTTCGCGTCCTGGTGGGCGGCGGAGCAGGAGTGACATCTGGCGGTAGGCAACAGCGTGCTTGGATAGGTCATCGTAGATGATCAAGGCGTGCTGCTTGTTATCGCGAAAATATTCACCCATCGCTGCACCAGCGTATGGCGCCAAGTACAGCATAGCGGCTGGGTCTGCAGGGCTGGTAGCTACGATAATCGTCTGCTCCATCACGCCTTCGCGGGTCAGGCGCTCCTTGAGGGCTGCAACCTTAGAAGATTTTTGGCCAATAGCGACATAGACATTGATAACGCCAGTCTTTTGCTTGGCCTGGTTGATCATAGTATCGACAGCAATTGCGGTCTTACCGGTTTGGCGGTCACCGATGATAAGCTCACGCTGGCCACGACCAACAGGGATAAGTGCGTCGATGGCCATAATACCGGTCATCAGCGGTTCGTGGACACTCTTGCGAGCCAACACGCCGGGAGCTGCTTTTTCAACGCGGCTTTTTTCCTTTGCCTTGATAGGTTCACCGCCATCGAGCGGATTACCAAGCGGGTCAACTACGCGGCCGACAAGCTCGGGTCCCACGGGTACTTCAAGCACCTGACCGGAGAGGCGAGCCTTGGCACCAGCCTTGACCTGGACATCGTCACCGAGTAGTACGGCACCAATTTCTTCTTCGCCAAGGTTGAAGGCAAAAGCCGTAATCGCCTGGCCATTTGCACCATCCAGCTCCAGCATTTCGCTAAAACCTGCGGCACGTAAGCCGTAAATCCAGGCAATACCGTCACCAACACGCGTGACGATGCCCGTGTTTTCTATTTCGGGTTGACTTTTTAGGTCGGCAATCGCCGCCCGAATGTCATCACTTAGTTCTTTGATCGATAAATCTGTCACGCGCTTTGTCTCCTAATTTTCTACGGTGGTTAGTTGCTTGAAGCGATTCAGTTTGCCGCGCACACTTAAATCCAGTTGTCGGTTAGCCAGCTCAAGCCGCACGCCGCCAATAACGCTAGCGTCATGGACTTCGCTGATAATAATTTGGTTGGCGTCAGGGTAGAGGTCTTTGATGTAGGCTTCGATATCCTTTTTGGCCGCTGCCGACAAGTCATGTGCGCTAGCTACCATAACTTCGACAACGCCGCGCTCGGCACGTAGCGCCTGCACGTCGCGGAGCAATGATCCAAGCTCACCGGTTCGGCCAGTTTGCAGCAAATATGCAGCAACTTCGCGGCTCAGTTTAGTGGCATCGACGTTTGACGCCAACGAACGGTCAGCGAGCAGTCGGGCAATTTTACGGCGCGGCGCTTTCATTACTTAGTCGACTCCTGCATGGCACGCTCAATGAGAGCAGCGTCTTTTTTGGCATCAACCTTTTCGTGGATGATGGCTTCGGTAGCTTCGGCGACCAAACCAGCCACATCTTTTTCGAGCTTCTTGCGAGCCAGAGCAGTATCCTGCTTGATGCGTTCTGTTGCCTGAGCAATCATGCCATCAGCTTTGACGCGGGCTGCGTCTTCGGCTTCAGCAACTGTCTGGCGTCCAGCGGTCTGCGCGTCTGCCACAATCTTGTCAGCTTCAACGCGAGCTTTCTGTAACGTGTCTGCAACCTTGGTCTCAAGTTCAACTTTCTCTTTCTGCATCTGCTCGCCAAGTTTGACGCCGCTTTCGATAGTTTCGTGGCGCTCGTTCAATATCTTGATGATCGGCTTGAACGCAAATTTCTTCAGTACCAAAATGGCCAGCACAAATGTAACGAGCTGTATCAGCAACGCTTTGCCATCGATACCAAGTGCACCGATACCCGAAGCCTCTTCTCCAAAATTAGTAAGTAAATATGTCATAGAATTCCTAAATCATCTCTCCACTGTTAAGAGGTTTTGCAGATGAGTGCAGTTTGGCGATTCTTTCGAGCATCGCACCGCAGCGCACTTGTCGGTGCGTGAGGAGCGAAGCGGAGAAAAATCGTTCAAAATGTGCCATCTGGAAATCCTCGTACTATTTGACAATGAAGGTTGATGCGAAGGCCAAGAGTCCGAACAACTCAACGATAGCCACAAAGACTAGCGCCTGGCCAAAGAACTTCGCAGCTTCTGGGTTGCGGCCGACAGACTTCAGGTAACTACCACCGATAAGACCGATACCAATAGACGGGCCAATAAAGCCTAGGCCGACCATCAGGCCCTTACCGACGATTGTGAGGTTAATTGCATCTGCAAAAATTGCCATTATTTGTTGCTCCTTATTTACTAATCATTTACTTATAACAAACATAAAATTATCCACGCACACTTTGCGTAGATGACGCACCTATTGTTTCAGGTTGGTCATCTTCGGTCAAGTCTTCGGGGTCAGCATGTTCCGCATCGTGGGCCTGCGAGTGGTTCACTGCAATGGCCAGATACATGATGCCTAGGATAACGAAAATGTATGATTGCAATGCGCCAACACCGAGTTCGATAAGCGTAAACGGCAGTGCGGTCAATGGTGCGGCAAACTGGCCGAGATAGCTAAAGACGGCGATAACCATTTCGCCGATAGCGACATTGAGAAATAGACGAAGGGCCAAGCTGACAACACGCGTCAGGTCGGTAAACATCTCAAGCAGGCCAATAACGAGATATAGTGGATTCTTTGGGCTGCCAACAAAAAAGTGACGAATATACTTGCGGATACCACCGGATTCTTTGACCGATGCAACGTACACGACGACCATCGTAACAATTGCCATTGCAAATGTGCTATTGAGATCTCCAGTAAAAGGCCGGAACAACGGGGACTCACCGGAATGAAAACCTTCACCTACGACCGGCAATAAGCCAAACCATGTATTGAGCAAAATAAAGAAAAATAGTGTCACGAAATATGGCACGTACTTGCGGCCGACCTTTTTGTCTTCGAATGCGTTGACAACCAGATTGCTGATAAAATCTACGCCCACTTCGACAAACTGTGTAAAGCCGCGCTTTGGCTTGACTGTGACTTTGCGGGCCACAAAACTCAAAAGCACAATGATAATGGTACTGACGATCCAGCCATATAAAATGGAGTTGGTAATTACGAAGCCGCCCAAGTGGAATACACCGCCTGGCGCGACATGAATACTGGGGCCGTCTTCGGCCATAGTCTTAATGAGTGACATGATCATTTCTGCTGGTCCTTGTGGTCATTAGGCGTAGTGAACTTTGGGCTTACGGCAATAGCTTGTTTCCAAACCACAACACCAGCGCCCAACACTGCGACAACAAATCCGAGAATAGTATAGAGTGGCAAACTATGCAAATGCGTATCGAGTACGTGGCCGCCAATAATAGGTAGCAACACCACGACCGCCAGCTGCCAGCTCATAGACAATGCCGCACCCATAAAAATACTGCGGTTGCGCGCATCTCGCTCGAGATCTTCAGGTGTTTTTGCAGGTTTTTGAGTAAGCACTGTCTCTTTTTTCATGCAAGCCCAAGTATAGCAGTCCGCCTCTGGTGACGCAAGTGAAAATGAACTATTTTCCATCCGCTGGCAAGTACGAACCTACGGCTCCGCCATAGATTTTACAAACACGACCAGCAGAGAACACACCTATGCTATACTTAGTATATGAATACAACTGCAGTCACTATTTATAGCGCTGACTGGTGTGCATTTTGCCATGCCGCCAAAGATTACCTCGATAAGCTCGGTGTCAAATACACCGACAAGGACGTCGAGCACGATTCAGCAGCCCTACAGGAATCCGTCGACAAGTCCGGCCAGCGCGGCATCCCTGTACTCGATATCAACGGCACCATTATCGTCGGTTTTGACCGGCCAAAAATCGACGCTGCCCTGCACGACGCCAAGCTCGTCTAAGACTTAGCCAGCATTTTCGCACGACTGGCAACTGCCTGTTAAAATGTTGGAGGAGGAGTACTCGACATGTCCGCAGAGTTTTTAGAGCGTGGCCAGGCCAGACAACCACTGTATATATACGATCCCGACTTGAGTGACGAAGGTCGCCGAGTCTGCGACGAACTCTTTGAAATTATCGACAGAGATCCCGAAACAGCTGCCTCGGTATACGCACAGTTCGCAACTTCCACCCAGGCGGAAGCCGCTGCCGAGATATACTGCGTACCCTTACCTGAGGAGCTTCCGGCCAGGGAACTTATTCAGAGCACTGGGCGCGTTTTCGCTGGCGACCATGATTTTTATGTAGCATACGACTACACCACCGAACGTACGGCAAAAGAACTTCGCGAACGCCACAAGAATCATTACGACGGCAACGAGCGCACCAGGATTGGCCGCCTAGCCCTGTACGCAGCCCGTCTAGCTATATTTAACTCACAAAATCCAGAAGGAGACCAAACCGCCGCAACAGCGTAAGGTATACTGAAGTAACTATGTCATTTGAGGATTTTAAAACCAAGGAGTCAGTCGTCATCGTTTACACCGGTGAAGGCAAGGGCAAAACCAGCGCTGGCATCGGCTTGGTAGCCCGCGCGCTCGGCAACCGCTGGAATGTCGCCTTTATTCAGTTCATCAAGTATTGGGGCGTCAGCGAGCATATTTTTATTCGTGATATCCAGCCACTGTTCAAAGACCAAATACACTTCTACAAGGGAGGCAAGGGCTTTTACAATGCCGGCGACCTCAGCCCCCAGCACGTAACACCCGAGCAACACAAGGCAGCGGCACAGGAAACCTACGATGAAGCCATGAAGTGCGCCACTAGCGGCAAGTATCAGATGGTCGTCTGCGACGAGATCAACAATGCCGTCCACGACGGACTGTTGACCGAAAAACAGCTGCAGGAACTTATCGAAAAACGCGCACCAAACACCAGCGTCTGCTTCACCGGCCGCAATTTCCCCAAAAAACTATTGCCACTAGCCGACATAGTCACCGACATGACCAAAGTAAAGCACCACTTCGACGACAAATATTTAGCGAACAAAGGGATCGACTTTTAGCCAAAACGCCATGCGCGACGCAGATTTTTTGCCAGCCAGCAAATCCGGACTATTTCCACCGGAAGCTGCGCCTGGCGTACCGGTCAACGAATACGACTTTGATCGATTACTCGTTTTTTATAACCCTGTCAGTGAAAATGTTAAAGCCGCCCAGGCCCAGATTGCAGATTTGGAGCAGTCGTATTTTGGGCCAAAAGTAGACGTCAAGCAAACTGTAAGTGGTGGACACGAAGCCAATCAAGATTTGTTTGCCGAACACTTGCGGGAAGGCGATATCTTTGTACTGGCAACAGGCGACGGCACGCTCAAAACCGCCATCCAGACAGTAGCTGGCTACACTGAGCTATCCGAAAAAATTCGCCGGACGCCGATATTGCCGCTCGGCGGCGGCAATGCTAACGACATGGACGTCATGCTCAACGACAGCCGACGGCGCATCGCACCAAGTGACATCCTGGAAGCTGGACGTATTGTATCCATTTCGCCGGTACGATGTTCGCTGGACGCGCCCGGTTTTGAGCCATACGAGCACTTTGCAGGATCATATGTCAGTCTGGGCACTAGCGCTCGCGCCGCGTATGCGCTGAACCAGCGCCAATACCGTCAAAGCCACTTGCGCAAAATTCCTGGCTTTAGCAAAGCACACGAATTTGCCACCGTCGGACGCTCACTTCAGGATTCGCGGACATTTGTTGTCGAGCACGACAACGAAGAGCGTGAAGTAGCCGAAATATTATTCCCCAATGGTTCGCGTATGGCCAAATATTGCCGCTTTCCGAGTCGACTGACTGAGCGCGGCGTCATATATCATGCCGAGATTGGTGACTTGCGACCTACCAGCGTTGCTATAGGTGTCGGTGGTCTACTTATGAATCGCCTGACAGGTGAATTTCAGACCGATACTCTGGAGCTTACCGCACAGACCACCACATTTATTCAGTTTGACGGGGAATCAGAAATGGTTTACCCCGGCACCCGGATCGCTATCGGTCCGGCCGATGTCGCCTTCCGTGCTATTACTACCCGCGTCCGGCCATAAGATTGACTTATCCGCAGAAACTTATACAGTCACCGTATGGAACGCATTACCGAAAGCGAACTTGCCCCTGAACAGCTGCTCGCAGCCATGCGCGATTTTATCGACACGACTTCAGCTGCCATGGCTACCCAGCTTCGCTACATACAGCTAACGCAGCACTACACTGGCTTCTTCTCGGCCGAGTATTTGACACGCGCCGAACAGGCCTTCCAAGCAACCGTCAGCTCAAATGTAGACGCGCTCAACAATTTTTCTGCAACCGCTCCATCATTACAGATTGTGCATGAAAAACTTGGTAAGCCAGCTATGCTGGGCCAATTTGTAGGCTACGACTGGAGCAATGGCGGTTATGACGTAGGTACTTATCATCCCACTATGGGGTCGGGTATTTGGACACTTGGGTCATCGTCCGATATCCAACTCCGCCCGCCAGAAACTGCTTCGTCAGGACCGTACTAGATCTCACTGTTGAGGGGAGAACGCTTTGATCCAAAAAAGAAATCGAATACAAGAACAATGCCGTACAGCAACGCGCAGCCAAACAGCCAGGTAAGGGGCCACAAAGGATAGCCGTGAACGCGTAGAGTCCGCGGCAGCCATTGCAATACTTCCCAGAGATCCTCATGCGTCGACTCAGACGCCACACCCTGTAGCCGGGCGCCCACTTTCATGCGACCATCGTAGTGAATCTGGTGGCCTGCCTTGTGCGCATGAACCGCTATGTCTACATCTTCGTGGATATCATTTCGTACACACATATGGCCGCGAAGATCCTGCCACATCGCGCGGGGCAACGCCATATTTGAACCCCATAGCGGACGATGCCCGAGGGCAATCGTGTCCAGCCAAAACGATATAAAATTGTATGCCGCATTCACCAGTGAGGCACTCGGTAGGTTGTAGAACTTCGCGCCGCCAGTCCAAGCCGTCCGGGCGTGTGCCGGATCTTTGTAGAACTGCCGGATATGTGCCACCCAATCTGCCGGGACCACGGTGTCGGCGTCGATGCGCGCAATGATGCAGCTCTGGGCCGCATCGAACCCGCAGCTGCGGGCATACACACGTCCTTGCTGCACTTCTCTGACGACTGTGACGAATTTGTACGACCGTGCGATAGCCACGGTGCGGTCAGTAGAATTATTGTCGACGACAATAACCTCGTCCGGCATGTCTGTTTGCTGCGCGATAGCGTCGAGACACGCTTCAAGGCAGCGTTCTTCGTTATATGCTGGTATAATGATGCTTAAGCTCTTTTGTCTTTTGGACATTGCTATTAGTATATGACAAAAAACCTGAAAACCTACCGTACAAAAGCCCGCACTGTTGCGCATTTCCTGCGGCGGATAGGACAATGGTACCTGAGGTACTGGCGCAAAAATTGGTGGCACAAAATAGTGGTCATCCTAGCTTCACTCATTGTTCTATGCGTCGGCACCATGTACGGCATCGCGCGCTGGTACATCTGGTCCGAGTCAAGCAAGCCGCTGCAACTTGGCACAACATTTATCCCAAACTATGCGCAACAATTCGGCCTTGACCCCAAAGACACTATGAACGCTCTGGCAAACGATCTGGACATCAAACATTTTCGTTTGGTTAGCTACTGGAATGACATCGAGAAATCTCCGGGCAAGTACGATTTTTCACAGCTCGACTGGCAGTTCAATATAGCCGAAAAAGCGGGCGCTAAAGTCACATTATCCATCGGTCTGCGCCAGCCGCGCTGGCCCGAGTGCCACAAGCCATCATGGATAGACACTCGTCAGCCCGAAAGCCAGTGGTATCCACAGCTCCAGAACTTTATGGGCGCCGTTATTCAGCGCTACAAAAACAGCCCAGTGCTCGACAGCTACCAAGTCGAGAACGAATATTTGCTCAAAGTTTTTGGCGAATGCAACAACTTTGAACGAAGCCGACTAGTCAAAGAATTTAACTTCGTCAAAAAAATGGATCCAAAACACACCGTCATCATCGCCCGCAGCAACAACGCGCTCGGCACACCACTATATTCCCCAACTCCCGATGAGTTCGGCGTCAGCGTCTACAAACGCGTCTGGGACGCCGCCGTCACACACCGTTACGTCGAATATCCGTTCCCAGCCTGGTTCTACGCATCACTCGCTGGCACCGAAAAAATTATCAAGGGACGCGAAACCGTCATCCATGAGCTCCAGGCTGAGCCGTGGCCGCCGCACGGCAAAAATCTTGTTGACGTACCAACAACCGAACTCAACAAATCACTCGATGCCCGCAGACTTCAAGACCGCTTTACCTACGGTAGGGCCACCGGCATCAAAAAGATCGACCTCTGGGGTGCCGAATATTGGTACTACATGAAGATAAAGCGGGACGACCCGTCATTTTGGAACATCGCTAAACAAGAGCTCCAAACCAAGTAGCTATGTCCAGCGAAGCTATCCTGGCGCTAATCTTGGGCTTCAAATACCTAGCGCTATTCGTGCTGGTAATCGTCGAGGGATTCTTTACGACCATCACAGCTGGCGCGTTGGCGGCGCGCGGCATATTGAATCTGCCCGTTGTTATTGCCATCGTGGTGTTGGCGGATTTGACCGGTGACTACTTGTATTTCACCTTCGGCAAGCGCATTAGCCGCAGCCGTTTCGCCCGATTTTTGAGCCTGTCACCAGGCCAGCTCCACCGTGTCGAGCGCATATTTGCTCGACACGGGCGCGCCGCTACTATCATCGTAGCCAAGCTCAGCAGCTACCTCGCCCTACCGGTCATTATCGCCGCTGGCGCGATCCACATGCCCAAGCGCAAGTTTTACACTTATTGCACCATTGCAGCCGTAGCAAAAGCTAGCGTGTTGGTAGCACTAGGTTACTACTTTGGCAAGGAAATCCACCACCTAGTCAATTTGGTCATTATCGCATCAGCTGGCGTCACATTGGCAGCGCTCGGTTACGCAATCGGCGCACATTACTTGCAAGCAGACAAGGGCAAATAATCTCTAATAAAGACGGGGACGCAAAACTTGCATTACCGCGCCGACAACCCGCGCAGGGTTAAAATGTTCATCATTGTGTGAAGCGTCACGACCACCACGGATCGCATCAGGATTCTTGCGATCAGGCTGCAATGAAATCGGTGTCGCCCACGATACGTCCACTGCGTCTGCTCCCCGATCCGCGAACATAGTCTCTATCGCAGCCTGCGCCAGTCGAGCAGGAAATACATCATCCTCCGCATAGCTCAGCACCGCCAGTTGGCCAATCTCAGACCGCATCAAACGCGCATAGTCCACCCGGCGTGCTGCCAGCTCAAATGTTTCGCGAATTGCTCGTGGCACATTCGCTCGGACAATCGCCATACCCGCCTTTAGCGCATCACCATTTTCGTCTGGGAAATCTTTGACTTTGCCAGTAAAATTTTCTGTTACCACACCGTGCAAAAACCGGCCAGTCAACGTTGCAAAATTTTCTTTGGTGTTTGTGCCAGCAGGCGCCAGTAGCACTACTCTAGCGTCTTTGAAGCACGGCAAATTTTCGTCTGTCGCAATTCTATGCATTTCATCAAAAATCAAGCTACCGTAGCTGTGCGCAACAATATCCACCGAACCAGATTGCTTATGCAACCCCTCGGCACGCAATACATCTAGGTAATTCTGGGCTTGCGAATGTGTAGCGTCGGCTCCGCCTGTTACTGCATGTTTCAAAATTCTTTTGCGGTTTTGGTCAGGCAAAATCATTTCCGCACCCTGCCTAGCCATTTCAATAGCAAATGGCGCTTTGGCTTCAATTCCTTCAGTAAATCCAGGCACATACAACACCGGTCGCTGTGCACTTGGCTCGCCAACACGAACATATGGAATTATTTCGTCGGATTGCGTTGAAGAGGGTGCAAAATAGCGGTCGTTTAGCTGGTCGACCACATTTACTCCATCAGATTGGTCCGCAAACTCCACGAGTCGTTGGTGGTATCTATCGCTAAAGTAGCCAGGCGTAGAACTCTCGTACATAATCAGCAGATTATATCACTTTTACGTATATTTGTCTAGCATCTCGTTATCCGCTACAATAAGTACATTATGACCAAGAAAAAGCAGGTAAGACCTAAGCAGATTTCCAACCGACGCGCACGGCACGACTACGAGCTCGGCGACAGCTTGGTCGTGGGCCTGGAACTTTCTGGCGCCGAAACCAAGTCGCTCCGCCTAGGCCACGGTCAACTTCGCGGCGCGTACGTCACCGTCAAGGACGATGAATTGTGGCTATTCAACGCGACCGTCAACGGCACGACTGGCATCCCCATCAGCGAGTCAGATCAGACACGCAGTCGCAAACTACTGGCTAAAAAGCGCGAGATCAAACACCTTATCGAAGCCAAACAGCAGGGCAACACCATCGTCCCCCTCGAAATCCTCACCGGCGGCCGCTTCATCAAGCTCCGCATCAGCGTCGGCCGTGGCAAGAAGCACTATGACAAACGTCAGGTTTTGAAAAAACGTGACGAGACCCGCGAAATCAACCGCGCCATAAAATCAGTCTGATAGTAGCATCAGAAAATATATCTTACGATATATTATTTTACCTGCGTCAATAATTACGATAAACTGGTAGCGTCCGTCTACTCGATTGGAATTGGAGATGTGATGGCCAAAAACGCCGCGCAGACGAGATCGTCCGGCTCCTCACGGCTACCCAAAACGGCAAGCGCCCCGCGGGATGAGCTACAGGCCCAGCTGAAACAAGCCTTGAAGGAGTTGAACAAGCAGAGGCAACGGGCCGACACGGCTGAGTCCGAAAGGGACGCTGCCTACGAGCTACTCGACAAAGCGAGCCAGAACGACGGCGTCCGCAAAGCCGAAGCCGAAGCGAAACTGGCTGAACTACAGGACGCCATCGGTGACGCAGAACAGCGCAAGACGATTCTCGAAGGCGTCGTGACGCGCGCCGAGGAAGCTGCCGAGAACGCCCGACAGCTCGCCAGCGAAGCCGCAGGCGACCGCAAGACCGCCAACCGCCAGCTCAGCAAGACCAGGCAAGATGTTGCAACTGCGCAACAAGAACTTGATGACTGCACCACCACCATCGACGCACAGCGCAAGGAAGTGGCACGTCTCGAAGCCGAAGCAGCTTCATACGGTCCCCCACAGCACGTCGAGTGCGGCTGCACCTACTTCGTCAAGAAGGGCCCGACCTGCCCCGAGCGCGGCTCGATCATCACAATCCGGCCGTGCATTCCGCACCTCCCCGATGATGACTTCGTGATTGAAGTCATCACCGAAGAACTCCAGCAGTAGAACGGGCACGGCCGTGTCATCAACACCCCGACACGGCCGCTCCCTCTAGAACTATTCAAGTATTCTTCGAGACACCATTGCGTCTCTGTCATTCTTTCGATATAATCACCTTTGTTATTCTTCCGTCAGGAAGACAATCAATATTCCGGGGTAGCTCAGCGGTAGAGCGGGTGGCTGTTAACCACTAGGTCGCTGGTTCGAATCCAGTCCCCGGAGCCAAGACAGATTCAATACATCGTTAGAGCCGGTTTCTCCCTGTTGAGAGCCGGTTCTAACCATATCTGAGGGCTGTAACAGGCTCTCATTCATTTTTTCGATAGGAATGAAGTACTTATTAGGGGTGAACTGGATGGTTCTATCCAAAATTGATAACTTCTCACCAAGCTTCACGATAACAGTGCGCTTTTTCTCCAAATCGTCGCTGTCAAAGTCCTCTTTTGCATAGCGGGCAAAGGTAAAAACCTCATCTGCTACCTCACGCCAGTTATGAGCCTTGTACTCGGCTTTATTGCGGTCTTTCTGTAACTTCTTTAGCTTTGACTCTAAATCAGCCATTTCCGCAAAGTACCAAGCATCGTCATCGGCCTCGCCGCTGTAGCGCATGCGACGTAAGCTAGCAATGGCATTCTCTGCCTTTTCTATGGCCTTATCGCGGCTTGAACTTTGAGCTTGGTCTTTTGAAACAACTTCATCTTCCTCTTGAGCGAGTGCCTCAATTGCCAGTTTGTAGAAGTCTGGGTCGATAGTATATTTTGATAACTTTTCTTTGATTTGCCTGATTAGCTCATCCTCGGCGACGTGCAAATGCCGCTGGCTGCACTTGGTTTGCTTACTCTTACCTGTACAGTGGTAGTAAATATACTCCTTATGCTCGCCGGTAGATTTGATAGTCTTGTACTTCTTTTCTACGGTGATGGCAAAGCCGCACTCGCCGCATTTAAAGAGGTTACGCATCATGAAGTCGTATAACTTATCTTTTGGTCGGGTCGTATGAGTCGGGTCAATAATTTGCTGCACTCGCTCAAATTCCTCATCATTCACCATAGCTGGCTGGTTGCCTTTATATATTTCATCATTAAACAAGAGTTTGCCGGTATAGAACGGGTTCTTGAACATTACGCAGAGGCTTGAGTAGGCGATGGGCTTACCACCGGTCTTGCCGCGTACAGGCGTACGAATGTTTAGCTCCTTGTCCGCAATCTCTGCAAGCTTCGCCATCGAATAAGTACCAGTTAGCATCTTTTCCCACAACACACGTATAAGCGCGAAGTTTTCTGGGTCGGGAATGATTACCTTATTAAGCCTATCGTTCAGGTAGCCTGGAGGTGGTACGCCTGGCTTATCGCCTTTTTCTGCCTTGGAGCGCATGCCACGCTTGGTATTGGTTGCTAGTTCACGGATGTACTGGTTAGACATACCCGCCTCAACACTAAACACAATGGCATTATCTTCTGGTAGATAGCTCCTCTCGGCAGTCTGGATATGCTGCAACTTAGCGTCCTGTAGGAGTTGTTGAATACGGCCGCTATCGGTGGGGTTACGAGATAAGCGGTCTAGCTTCCAGCAGATAATGCCATCAATCTTACCGTCTTCTACCTCTTTCAGTAGGGCTTTGAACTTAGGGCGCTCATCGGGACGCTTCGCCGATTTGCTTTCACGAATTGGCTCACCCTCAATGCGCAAGCCCTCACGATGCGCAACTTCGGTCATAACCTTCACTTGGTCATCGAGTGACTGTACTTGTTTAGCTTCTTCGTCAGTAGACTTGCGAGCGTATAGACGGTAACGTAAGTGCTTTAGCTCGCGATGAATCATAGTTTTATCTCCAAACTAAAAGGGCGGCTCGATTGTTCACACGTCCAGATGCCGAAAGCAACTTTCCGATACCAAGCCGCCCTTACGGTGCGGAAATAAAAACACTCTCGGCGAGTCTTCTGGGGTGTGAACACTAGTATTATACTACGTTTCATTATTTAGCCTTGGATTTTTGCCGTCGATGCCGTCGTGCTGTCGAATTATTTCGGTAGGGATACTATCTGATGCGTCGGTATCGACGGCAGCGACGGCAAACTTTCGGATTGTAATAAGCCTCTCTTTACCGCGTGTATGTTCAATGTGAATGCCTTTAGCATCTAGATTTGGCGCTATGCTGATCAGCGACCTGCCGAACCAAGAGGCGTCTTTCGGCCAGGCTTTGCCCTGGTTGATCTCAAGCTTAGTCGCTATGGTACGCAGAGCGCCGTATACGTTTGCAGGAGTATCT
>Ga0207647_10000910_pt1 | contig 22876 bp, 23 predicted proteins | sample KBSCornC2_FD_184295 | JGI IMG/M metagenome (GOLD analysis project Ga0207647, IMG submission 184295) | Corn rhizosphere microbial communities from Kellogg Biological Station, Michigan, USA - C2 (SPAdes) (version 2) | ecosystem: Host-associated > Plants > Roots > Rhizosphere ... | reverse complement strand
GCGACAGCATCGCCTCGCCCGGGCTGTTCTCGACGCGATCGACATAGACCTCGACCTCGTCGCCGACCTTCAGCTCCGCCTTCTGGCCCGGAGCCGCGAACTCGCGCAGCGGGACCCGGCCTTCGCTCTTCAGGCCGACGTCGATCACCGCCATGTCATTCTCGATCCCGGTAACGGTGCCCTTCACCACCTTGCCTTCGAAGGCTTCGTTCTCGCCGCCTAGGCTCTTGTTGAGGAGGGCCGCGAAATCGTCGCGGGTCGGGAATGTCGTCGTCGCCATAAAAAGTCTGTATCCTAGTCTTTCAAATCGGCCTGCCGCGCCGCGCCACCTTGGCGAGGCTCCAACATGCGGACCTGGTTTGTACCTACTGCCGCATCGACCCCATGCCGACGCGGCGTCGTTGGGCGTTGGCGGCAGCTGCCATGACAAAAAGCGCGTTCCGGTGCCGGTCTCTACCGGTCAACCGCACGCGCTCGCCAAAGGACGGGCTGCCGCGAGTGCGAAGTAGAGCGCCCGCAGACGGCGCGCGCCTTAGCTTAGAGGTGCTGGGAGGGCAAGCGCGCGGGGGCGCTCGCCCTCTCACATGAGCGACTTACAGTCCGCGTTCAGGCGCGGGCGCCGGCGGCGGAGGAGGCGGCGGTGGTGCCGGGCAGGTCGCCGTTGCCGGGATCACCGATCCGTCCGGGCAGGTCTGCGTCGCCGGTGGCGGCGGCGGAGGCGGCGGAGGCGGAGGCGGAGGCGGGGGAGGCGGCGGCGGGGGTGCCGCGCCCGCGAAATTGTACACCAGGCTCGCAAGGAGGCTGTTCGAGCGATACTTGCCCTTGAGGCGGTAAGGCAGCGCCCCGCCGCACGTCGTCTCGCAAAACGGCCCGAAATTCATGCTTGCTTCGAAGTGCCGGGCCTTCAGGCCGAGATCGATGTTTGCCGTTATCGGAACTCGCGCCTCGGCGATAAGCTGCCAGGCGAAGCCGCTGTCTTCGCTCCTGAAGTTCAGCGCATTGGTCGGGAAAAGGCCGGCGCGGACACGTTCCCGGGCCTCGCCGATGCCTCCGCCGAGCGAAGCGCTCGGCCCGTCGCGCGGGCCGAGGTCGAGCATCGCATTGATCATCCCCGAGAGGACGCTGTCGGTGCCGGCTGCGTCAAAGATGGGGGCGCCGGTCACGCCGTTGATCTGATGGATCGCGTTCAGGTCCTCGGTCGCGTGCTTGAAGTCCGCGTGCTTGTAGCCGAGCTCGCCTTCAACCCGGAACATGCCGAAATCGTAGCCAAAGACCGCATCGACGTCGTAGCCGAGCTTGTGCTTGATTTGCACTGCATTCGGGATCGAGACGTTGGAATTGGTGAAACGGAGCCGGAGGCTCGAGGGACTCTGGACGCCGGCATCAATGCCAACATATGCCGAACCGTCGCGTGCCAGCGCAGGTGTGGCAAAGCATGCGGAGACGAGCGCCGCGGCCATCATGAACTTGCGCATGATTGATCCCCTATTCCGATATCGAGCAACCTCGCTCGACTCTGGCCTTAAGCTACGGAAATCCTTCTGTTCCAACAACCCGCGGAGCGTTGCACGAAAGCCTCAGCGGCAGATTTAATCTAAGGAAAGATAGGAATTTTCCTATTGCCAATAGGAAACAAACGGTGAACATTGCGGCTCTGGAGTCGCCCCCATGGTTGTTGTCGATCCGTCCCTGTTGATTGCTATTGCTGCACTGATCAGCAGCCTGTCCGCCTTCATCTGGGCGATCCGGCGAAAGCCCTGATGAAAGTCATTGCTCGTCCGCGGAAAGCTCCCGGGTCATCTCGATCATCGTGCGCCTGAACCCGCATTTCGAGAACATCGCCTGGGCGCCTTCGTTCCTGGCAGCCGTAAACAGGACGGCCCGCGGCGCTCCAAGTCTCTCCAGGGCGCCGAGAGCGGCCTCGAGCAGCTTGCCGCCGACGCCCTGGCGGCGATGGCTGCCGGCCACCACGAGGTCGTAGATCTCACCGGCCGGGCCGCGAAGGACCATATAGTCGTTTCCCTCGACCCCGCCGTAGGCATAGCCGACGACGGCCCCATCGCGCTCGGCCACCAGGACGATCTTGTCCGGTCGCTCCATTTGCGACGCGAGGAACTGTGCGTAGCGCTCCGGCAGGGCCGGAACAGGCGCGATGAACCGCGCGGGATCGAATTCGTGGTGCTCAGCAACGAGCAGTGCGCCGAGCCGGCCAAGGGCCGCGGCGTCGGCGGGAACAGCAGGCCTGATGATCACGGTTGAGCTCACGGCAGACGCTTGTCGCAGCCGCGGCGATCGGCGGCAACGGTCCGACTGAGGAACTGCTACCAGCGCCGGTTGGCGCGGTTCGGGCGAGACGCCGGATCGGAGCTGTTGCCGGCGGCCTTCGCCACGTCGCTTGAACCCATGGCGAGGAAGCTGCGCACCGCTTCGGCCGAGATCGGGCGGCCAAACAGCCAGCCCTGCGCCTCGGCGCAGCCGAAATCCGCGAGGGCATTGCGGATCTGTTCGGATTCGACACCCTCGGCCGTGATTGGAACGTCGAGATTGTGGCCGAGGCCGGCGATGGTGCTGACGATCGCCGCCGTCTGCTCGCTTTTGACGATCGTCGTGATGAAGCTCTTGTCGATCTTGATCCGGTCGAGCGGCAGCCGGTTGACCTGCGCAAGGCTCGCATAGCCCGTCCCGAAATCGTCAAGCGAAATGCTGACGCCGACGTTCTTGAGGCTGCGGATGATGGTTAGGACCTGGTCGCGATCCTCGAGCAGCGAGCCCTCCGTGATTTCGATCTCCAACCGGCTGGCGGGGAAGCCGGTCGTCGCGAGCAGCTTGAGGATGTGCTCGGCGAGCATTGGGTCGCGGAACTGGACCGGCGAGACGTTCACGGCGAGCTTAAGGTGCGCGGGCCAGGCGCGCGCTTCCTTCAGAGCCTGTTCGAGGACGGTCAACGTCAGCGGACCGATGAGGCCGGTGCGCTCGGCCGTCTCGATGAAACTTTCGGCCTCGACGAGGCCGCGATCGGGCGAACGCCAGCGGGCAAGCGCCTCGAACCCAATGATTTCCCGGGTGCCAAGGTCGACCAGCGGCTGGAAGAAAGGCACGAACTCGCCCGCCTTGATGCCGCTGCGGATGCCTTCTTCGAGCTTGAGGCGATCGGTCAGTTCGCGCTCGAGCTCCTCGTCAAACCATGCGAAGCCGTTGCGGCCCGCGCGCTTGGCCGCGTAGAGCGCGACATCGCTATGCCGGAGCACGGCTTCCTCATCGGCGCAGTCGGCGAGCCGTGCGAAGCCGATCGAGGCAGTGACCTGGATCTGCGCCCCTTCAATCATCACTGGGGCGGAGAGCGCGTCGAGGATGCTCTGGGCGATCTTCTCGGCGGTTCCATCGTCCGAGGACGGAAGAAGCATTGCGAACTCGTCGCCGCCGGTCCGCGCGCAGCAGGCGTCCGCCGGAGCCGCGCGCTTGGAAGCTTCGGCGACGCGGAGAAGCACCTTGTCTCCAGCGAGGTGCCCGTGAAGGTCATTGACCCGCTTGAAGTGGTCGAGATCGAGCACGAGGAAGACGCCGCCGGCACCGTCGTCGAGTGCCTCATCCAGGTAGCGCATCAGCTCGCGGCGGTTGGCTAGGCCGGTGGCCGGATCGGTGTTCGCATTGCGCTGGGCGAGGCGCTCGGCCGCCTCATAAGCCTCGAGCGCTTCCCTGAGATCCTTCGAACGCCGCCAACCGAACAGGATGATGGCGATGTTGAGCAGGAAGGCGACTTTGAGAGTGCTGGCCGAATCCGGAAGCGTTGCCCCGCGCAAGGCAGCGGGAATGACCTCGCTGCCGAGCGCCACGAACAGAAGGATCGCGGCGACGGTGGCGCACGTGGTGATGACGTGGCTGCCCGCCAGGCGGACGGCCTTGCTTCTTGCTCTCGGCACTCGGTAATCCACTTCGTTCCCGGCTCGCTTATGCCGCGAAGAAGTGAATTTTATCCTACATTAGGACCGTTGCGGCCCAAAACGCCTGCCGGTCGCGATGGCGGATACTGCGACGCGCCGAGTGAGTTAAACGTTCCAAAGTCCAGATGCAGGAGCGAAGAGAATGGCCAAGAAGGCGACAGGCAAGAGCTCGAGCAAGAGTGGCGGCAAGGGTTCCAGGAAGGCGAGTTCGGCGACCAAGATCGCGAGGGCGTCATCGAGCTCCGGCGGCGGCTCGCGGGGGAGCAGCTTCGATGCCAGCGAAGCCTTCGTGAAATTGCTTCAAAGCCCGCTCATGGCGGAGCTGGTCGCCGTTGCGGCCACGGCGGCGCTCGCCGCCCTCGCCGAACAGGGATTCACCAGCAGCAGCGCCAGCCGGGGCAAGCGTGCCGGGAACGCGGTGAAGGCAGCCGGCAAAGCCGCGGCCGCCGCGGTTGGCCGACGGCTCGGCACCGAGCTCGACGAGATCCGCGCCGCTGCAAAAGCTAAGGGCGGCGCAAAAGCGTAAGCCGTGCGGGGCCGACGTCGCGCGTCGCCTCGATGGCGAGCCCGCCGGGATCGACACTATCGCCGCGGCTAGTTTCGACGCTCATCCAGCCGCCCGGCGCGAGCCACTCCGCCTTGAGCACGCCTTGCACGACCGCCGTTCCTGAGTCCGGCCGATACGGAGGGTCAGCGAAGATCAGGTCGAACGCCTGGGAGCGGGGCAGCGCAAGCGCGGATCCCGCGAGGACGTCGACCGACGCCCCGAGCGTGGCCGCGTTCCGGCGGATGGTCGCAGCGGCCGGGGGATCATTCTCGACGAACGTGGCAGAGGCCGCACCGCGCGACAGCGCCTCGAAGCCGAGCGCGCCGCTGCCGGCGAAGAGGTCTGCGACGCGCAGGTCCTCGAAGCTTCCGAGGCGGCTGGTGAGCATCGAGAACAAGGTCTCGCGGACCCGATCAGCGGTCGGGCGCGTGCCGACACCCGCCGGGCTCTCAATCGGTCGCCCGCGCCACTTTCCGGCGATGATCCTCACCTGACGGCCTTGAAGCCGTCAAGGTCGGTTGCCGAAACCTCGTCCACATCGCCGGGCGCGAGACCTTGCAGAGTCATGGGTCCGTACGCGGTCCGAATAAGCCGTGAGACCTGGAGCCCGAGATGGGCGAGCACCCGCCGCACCTCGCGGTTCTTGCCTTCAGCGAGGCTCAGCTCGATCCAGCAATTGCTGCCGGTGCGGCGTTCGAGATTGGCGTTGATCGAGCCGTAACGAACACCCTCGATCGTAATCCCCTCGGCGAGGCGTTCGAGCTGCGCCTGGGTGACATGGCCGTGGGCGCGCGCGCGATAGGTGCGCACGACGCCGTTCCTCGGAAGCTCGAGCTGCCGCTTCAACTCGCCGTCGTTGGTGAGCAGCAGCAGGCCTTCCGTCATGAAGTCGAGCCGTCCGACCGGCATCAGCCGGGGCAGGCCGGATGGAAGGCGGTCGTAGATCGTCGCCCGGCCCTTGGGATCGTGCGCCGCCGTGAGCGTCGCCTGCGGCTTGTAGAAGCGGAAGAGGCGGGTTGCCGCGGCGGGCCGGACCGGCTTGCCGTCCACGCTGATGCCGGCGAGAGAGTCCAGCAAAGTGGCGGGGGTCGTCAGCTTTTCTCCATTGAGTGCGACACGCCCTTCGGCGATCATGCGCTCGACCTCGCGGCGGGACGCGACTCCGGCGCGCGCAAGCAGCTTTGCGATGCGCTGAGGTCCGCCGTCGCGCGCTTGCGGCGGCGCGGCTCCACGGCTGCGCCGATGCGGCACAGGTTGGCGCTTCGTTCGTTGCGGTGGCGTAGTCATGGCCGTGTCTTAGGGTCGGGAACGAGATGCTGTTCGGGAAGCGTAAGCAGGTCGTCAAGCGGATCCTCATCGTCGAGGACGAACCGCTGACCGCGTTCGACAACGAAAATATCCTTGGCGACGCAGGTTATAAGATCGTCGCGACGGTCGACGACCTCGACGAGGCGCTCGAGGTGCTTCAGCGCGAGGCGATCGACCTCATTTTGAGTGACGTCCGGCTGAAGCGGCAACATACCGGCATTCATCTCGCCCAGGCCGCGAAGGAACGCGGCGTTCCTACGCTGTTCGCGACCGGCCATCCGTATCCCGGCGCATCGGAGATCGCGGTCGGCTGTCTGATGAAGCCCTACACCGATCGGCAGTTGTGCAAGGCGATCGAGTGCGTCGACCGGCACCTCCAGGGCGAGAAGGTGAAGGCGCCGAAGGGCCTGGAGCTGTTCATCGCCGTGAACGAGCAAGGCTGAGCGCCACTAGTCACGCGCGCGGCCCTTGCTAACATCCCGTTCTGAGCGGCGGGGGACCGGCGATGGCGAGGGGTGCGGCGGACCGGACGAAGGGCTGGCATGCCATGCTCCCGGCCAGCATAGGGAGCTATGCGGAAAGCGCTCCGCTCGCCGCGCTCTTTCTCGGAATATCCTCTGGCTTTCCCTACGCGATGATCGGCGTGACCCTCACCACGCGTCTCAAGCAGGAGGGCATCGATCGCGCGACGATCACCGCCTTCACGCTGGCTTTCCTCGTCTACAATTTAAAGCCTTTATGGTCGTGGGCAGTCGACGGCGTTCACCTGCCGCTTCTCGGAAGGCTCGGGCAACGCGTATCCTGGATGATATTCGTCGGCGTCTTCCTCATGGCCGCCGTGGCCTGGCTGGGCCTTATCGATCCCGCGGCGAATATCGAGCGCGCGGCGACCGCGGCGATCCTCGTCGCCTTTGCGGCAGCAACGTTCGATATCGTGATCGACGCCTACCGCATCGAGCTGCTCGAGCCGCGCCAGCTCGGCGTGGGATCGGGCATGTCGCAATATGGCTGGCGCATCGGCCAAGCGGGAGCCGGTGCGCTGGCGCTGGTCATCGCGGCACGCGACGGCTGGCACGCGGCCTATCTCGCCTGCGCCGCCCTGGCGCTTCCGGCAATGGTCACCGCGCTGGTCATGGGCGAGCCCAAACGTCACCGCGAGCCTGCAGAAAGGATGGGGGTTCGGCGGACAATAGTCGCGCTGTGGAAGCCGTTCGCGGAGTTCTTTGCCCGCAGAGGCGCGCCGCTCGTGCTGCTCTTCATCCTGGTTCACAAGATCGGTGACACGCTCGCCAATCTGACCTTTCGGCTCCTGTTCGACGATCTTCACTTCACCAATGACGAGATCGCTCTCTACGACGCGGGGGTCGGCTTCTGGGCCTATCTCATCGGGATATTCATCGGCGGAATCCTCTATTCCAGGATCGGGATGAAGCGGTCGGTCCTGATCAGTCTCGTGCTCATGGCCGTATCCAACCTGAGCTTCGCGCTGCTTGCCGCGGCGGGGCACAGCATCGCGGGGTTGGCGGGTGCGATCGGGTTCGAATATGCGGCGAGCGGCATCGGCGGCGTCTGCGTCGTCGCTTTTTTCTCGGCGCTCTGCGACCTGAGGTTCACCGCTGCGCAATATGCGTTGATCTCGGCCGCCGCGAGCGTCGTCGGCCGATTGCTGACGGGGACCAGCGCCGGGGCCCTGATCGACGCCTGGGGTTATGTGGACTTCTATCTGCTGACGACGGTCCTCGCGCTTCCCGGGATCGTCATATTCTGGGTGATGATGCGCACCGACATGGTCGACGAGGCGATCGGAAGCGCCGGCCGGGTCGAAAGCGCTGTCGGCGCAGAAGAGGCCGGCGGTGACGTTCATCCGGGGGCTAGGCAGGGCGTGACAGCTGTCTAAAGATTCAGGCGAACGGCAGGAGGGGACAGTGGCAGGCGAGCGACCGCGGGGATTGAAGCTGCTCAAGGCTGCGCTGTCGACGCGCAAGGCCGCCGTGATGCTCGCGTTCGGTTTCTCTTCGGGCCTGCCCTTCTCGCTGCTGATCGGCACCCTGACCGCCTGGCTCGGCGAGGTCGGGGTGAAGCTCGCCACGATCGGCATCTTCTCGTGGATCGGGCTGGCTTATTCGTTCAAGTTCCTATGGTCGCCGATCGTCGACCGCCTGCAAATTCCCGGCCTCGAACGGATCGGCCGGCGCAAGAGCTGGATCGCGCTGTGCCAGGGCGTCATTGCCGTTTGCCTCGCCTTGCTGGCGCTGACCAATCCCGCAACCTCGATCGGCAATTTCGTCCTGATCGCCTTCGCCGCCGCACTGGCTTCGGCAAGCCACGACATCGCCATCGATGGGTGGCGCATCGACCAGGCGGACGAGGAAACGCCGATCGAGCTGCTCTCCGCGCTCACACAGTTCGGCTATCGCACGGCGTCAATCGTCGGCGGGGCGATCGCGCTGGTGCTGGCCGCGCGGATGAGTTGGCCGAACGTTTATCTCGTGATGGCGGCCATATTCATCGTGCTGCTGCTGATCACCTTCATGGCGCCCGATAGTCCGCGGCCGGAGCGCAAGGCGCTTTACGGGGCGCTCGCTGAACCTGGCGCGCTCAAGCCGGCGGTACGCGGCGCACTCCTGGCGATCGTCGGCGTGAGCTGGCTGTGGGCGATCGTCCGGCTGGTCACTTTCGCCGTCTCGATGCTTGCGCCTGCCGCACCCGGGACGACGCCGCCGTCGGTCGCCGATTTCACCAAGACGTGGGGCGTGCTGATCATCCTCGCCACCGTGTTCGTGCCATTGGCCGTCGCTGCTGTCGCGAACCGCTTTGCCAAGAGCCCCGACAAAGTTCTCGCTGCGCCCGACCCGGCACATGGCGCAGGCCGGACGGTCATGAACCATCTCTACTCGGCGTTGGTCGACCCGCTTGCCGAGCTATCCGGCCGAATGGGCTGGGGCGTGCTCGCGGCGATCGGCTTCATCCTGACTTACGCCATCTGTTACAATATCTGGGCGAGCTTCGCTTACCCCTTCTATCTCGATTACATGCACTACACGAAGGACGAGGTCGCCTTCGCTTCAAAGATTTTCGGAATCATCATGACGATGCTGGGAATCAGCCTCGGCGGCTATTTGTTCGCGAAGATCGGCCGGTTCCCGACGATCCTGCTGGGTGCGATCCTGCCGCCGCTCGGCAATTTCCTCTACGCCGACCTCGCCGACGGCGCGCCGATGATCGATGGCTTTGCGCATCTGCTCAGGCTCGACGCATTGGCGCGGGCGTTTGGCAGCGACGAGCGGATGATGCGGCTGCTGCTCGCGATCTGCTACGAGAATGTCACTGTCGGCCTCGCACTGACGGCGTTCGTGGCTTACGTCTCGAGCATCGTCAGCAAGAAATATGGCGCGATCCAGTACGCCTTGCTGTCCTCCCTGCTGTCGCTCGTGGGAACGCTCGGCCGCGGCGCGGTGGGCGAGGCCTTCGACATGTACGGCTATGCCCCGGTATTCCGCTGGACAGCAGCGACGGCGCTCGTCTCGACGCTTTTCGTGCTTCTCGAGTGGGCGCGAGTGACCGCGCAGGAACGGCGCCAGGCAAGTGCCGCGATTGCGCCGGACACCGGTGCGAAGGCGTCCGAGGCGCTTGCCGAAAGCGGGCAGCCCGCGCGTTAGTCGGGCACCTGATCGTTCGCGGCGAGCACTTCGCCGGCCAGGTAAAGCGAACCGAAAATCAGCACGCGTGCATCCGCGGGGATGGATTCCAGAGCCTGCCTGAAGTCGTCCTGCGTCTCGGCAGTCATGCCAAGGCCGCCCGCGATTTCGGCAAGGTCGTCGGGTGAGAAGCAGCTGTGGCCCGGAATTGGAACGGCGTGCACGAGTTCGACCTGCGATTTGAAGGGCTCCAGCATGCCAGCGGGGTCCTTACTCGTCAGGCTGGCGAAGATCATGTGAAGCGGCTTTCCGTCGGTGAACTGGTGCTTTGCAAAATTCGCGATCTGGCGTGCAGCGGATGGATTATGCCCGCCGTCGAGCCAGACCTCCCGATCGCCGACAAGCGGTCCCGCAGCAAGGCGCTGAAGCCGCGCCGGCCAGTCGGCCCAGCCAAGCGCCGCACTCACCGCCGAGGACGGCAAATTCAGCCCCTGCTGGTGCCGCAGCATTGCAATCGCGAGCGCGGCGTTCATCGCCTGATGGCGCCCGGGCAGGCGCGGCAGCGGCAAGTCGAGCGTGCCGCGCTCGTCGCGATAGCGGAGCTTGCCGCCACTCGCGATCGCGTCCCAGAGACCGCCGCGCGGGAGCCACGGCGCTCCGCGCTCATGGGCGACTTCGCCGATCCGCGAGGCGACCGGCGCGGGGTAGAGTTGAGTGAGGAGCGGGACGCCGGCCTTTGCGATCGCTGCTTTCTCGGCCGCGATGTCGACCAGCCCTGAACCGAGGAACTGTTGATGATCGAGCGCCAGGTTGGCGATGCCGGTCACCAGTGGGCGCTCGACCACGTTGGTCGCATCGAGCCGGCCGCCGAGCCCGACTTCGAGGATGCAGGCATCAGCCGGCGTTCGTGCAAAGGCGAGGAGCGCCGCCGCGGTCGCGACCTCGAAGAAGCTCGGCTCGATTCCTGCCCCCGCATCGAGGACTTCGGTCAGAAGCCCCGACAACGTCTCGTCGTCGATCAATCGCCCGGCGACGCGGATCCGCTCGTTGAAGCGGACGAGGTGCGGGCTGGTGAACGCGTGGATCTTGTATCCGCTGGCTTCCAGCGCGGCGCGCAGGAAGGCGACGGTCGATCCCTTGCCGTTGGTGCCGGCGATGTGCAGCACCGGCGGGAGCCGGTCCTGCGGGCGGCCGAGCCGATCCAGCACTTCTGAAATGCGGTCGAGGCCGAGCCGGTCGCCCGCCGGCGAAAGCTTCGACAAGCGGTCGAGCTGCGCCTGGACGCCCGGATGCGCCGAGCGGGCAAAGTCGGCCATTTACGCCGCCTCTTTCGCCTCCGGGGCGAGATATGAAACGAGCAGCGCGAGCTTTTCCCTGAGATCGCCGCGCGACACGACCATGTCGATCATGCCGTGCTCGAGGAGATATTCGGCGCGCTGGAACCCTTCCGGCAGCTTTTCGCGAATGGTCTGCTCGATCACCCGTTGGCCGGCGAAACCGATGAGCGCGCCCGGTTCGGCGAGCTGGACGTCGCCGAGCATCGCATAGGAGGCGGTGACCCCGCCGGTGGTCGGATCGGTCAGCACCACGATGTAGGGTAGGTCGGCTTCCCTCAATTCGGCGAGCGCGACGGTGGTCCGCGGCATCTGCATGAGGCTCAGGATGCCTTCCTGCATGCGCGCTCCGCCCGCCGCCGTGAACAGGATGTATGGCGCCCTCTCGGCGATCGCCGCGCGGATTCCGGCGACGATTGCCGCGCCCACCGCGATGCCCATCGAACCGCCCATGAACGCGAAATCCTGGACTCCGATGATCACCTTGTGCCCGTCGAGCCGTCCGCGAGCGTTGATCAGCGCGTCGCGCTCGTCGGTCGCGGCGCGGGCGGTCTTCAGCCGGTCGGTGTAGCGCTTGGCGTCCTTGAAGCGCAGCGGATCCTCGCGCACTTCCGGCGTTGGCAGGACTTCATATTCGGCGGCATCGAACAATTGCTCGAAGCGCTTGGCCGGTCCGATGCGGTCATGGAAGTTGCATCGCGGGCAGACGCTGTAATTCTCCTCCCATTCCTTGACGAACACCATCGTGCCGCACTTGCTGCACTTGTGCCAAAGGTTCTCGGCGGTCTGGCGCTTCGGCAAAAAGGGAATGCCGCTGCGGACCCGGCTCAACCAACTCATGTCTTAAGTCCTTGCTTCGGCGGGCATTTGGGAAAAACCCAAGGCAATGTCCATGACCGCCCGCGCCGGATCGGGAGCACCGGTGATCGGGCGGCCGATCACCAGCACCGAGGCGCCGTCGGCAAGTGCCCGGGCCGGAGTGACTACCCGCTTCTGGTCGCCGATGTCGGAACCGGCCGGGCGAATCCCAGGAACGACGAAAAAGCCCTCGGGCCATGCCGCATGGGCACCCGCCACCTCTTCGCCCGAGCAAACGATCCCGTCGACGCCCGCATCGCGCGCCACCCAGGCAAAGCGCGCGACCTGCTCGGCCGGCATCCGGTCGATGCCGAGATCGGCAAGATCTCCCGCATCGAGGCTCGTCAGCAAGGTCACGGCGACGATTCTCGTCGAGAGCGGTGCGGCGCGCCTGGCGGCGAGGAGCATCTCGTGACCGCCAGCCGCGTGAACGGTGAGGATTGCGGGCTCAAGGGGCGCGAGGGCTTCAACCGACTTCGCGACGGTGTTCGGGATATCGTGCAGCTTGAGGTCGAGGAAGATCGGCAGGCCGAGCGCTCCGAGACGGCGGACTCCTTCCGGACCTTGAGCGGCGAAGAACTCGAGGCCGAGCTTGAGCCCGCCGGCATGCGCGCGAACCGCTTCCGCAATCTCGAGGGCGCGGGCGAGGTCCGGGGTATCGACGGCGACGTAGATCGGGTTCAAGCGACCGGCTCCGCTTCATCCGTGGCAGGCGTGTCGGCCGGCTGCGCTGCGAGGCGATTGCGCTCCATCGCCTCGACGCGGCGGCTGAGGCCCCAGATGCGCGCTCGCAGGATGAGCCAGGTCGGAAGCCAGCCGATCAGGAAGCCGACCAGCATCAGCAGCGGCAACTTCGTGTCCGCCTGAATATCGTTCCACAGGTTGAGCGTAACCGTGGTCCAGTTCGCCCTCGCGAACAGTGCGACCAGGACCGCGATCAGGACCCAGAACAGGGTCTTCAGGAATTGCATGGCGGTGCGTTTAGGCGAGCCGTGCGTTGAAGGCCAGAATTAGCGTTCCGTCGCGTGCCAGAGTCGCTTCGTCGCAAGCGCGTTAAATGCAGCGTTGAGAGGCAAACGGCTCCCGTCCACAGGTGTCAACGAGGGTGGGGAGAAGGTCGATTTTGCAAAAGGCTCAAAAGCTTGGGCTCGGCGCGTTCGTGCTGTTGTGTGGCGCGTCGCTGCTGGCCATGCGTCCGCACGACCGATCCCAGACCACCGACCCCAAGATCACGGCGGCGCATCTCAAGCTCGCGGCCCTCTCGCCGGCTTCGCGGCGCGACATCGACTATCGCCTGCTCGATGCGCGCCTTCGCGAGCTGATGAAAAAGCCGGCGATGGTCGGTCTCGCCGTCGGAATCGTCGAGAATGGACGCATCACCTTCCTGCAGGGCTATGGCGAAACCCTCGAAGGCTCCGGCGATCCGGTGACTCCCGAAACGGTCTTCCGCTGGGCTTCCTGTTCCAAGGGCCTGGCGGCAACGATGGTCGCGAAGCTCGCCGAGCAGAACAAGATCAACCTCAACGGGCCGGTGTCGGATTACGCTCCCGACCTCAAGCTGCCCAACGGCAATGAGCGGCTGGCGACGGTCGGCGACCTCCTCTCGCATCGCCTCGGCCTCTATCGCGATGCCTATGCGAACAAGCTGGAAGAAGGCGAGGACCCGAGCGTGTTGAGGACCGAGCTCGGCCAGCTGAACGCCGTGTGCGCGCCGGGCACCTGCTGGGACTATCAAAACGTTGCCTATGATGCATCGAGCGAGATGGTCTCGCGCATCACCCACATGCCGTACGAACAGGCGGTCAAACGCTACCTGTTCAACCCGATCGGAATGACCAGCGGCAGCGTGTCGATGGCGGGTCTCGAATCGAACGCCAGCTGGGCTCGGCCGCACAGCGCGGGCAAGCGCCCGTGGCCAATGGTGGACACCTATTACAAGGTTCCGGGCGCGGCTGGAATCAACAGCAACATCAAGGACATGGCGCTGTGGATGGAAGCCCAGATGGGTGAGATGCCCGATGTCGTCGACGCGAAGGTGCTCAACACAGTCCATGGCCGATACGTCAAGACTCCGACCGAACGCGCGCGAATGCGCAAGTTCCTGGAGCGGCTCGGAAGCGCCTGGTACGGCTACGGCTGGCGCAGCTACGATTATGCCGGGCACGAGATCATTGGCCATCGCGGCGGCATCAAAGGCTATCGCTCGTTGATCCTGTTCGACCCGGAGAAGAAGAGCGGCGTGGTCGCCTTATGGAACAGTGACACCTGGCAGCCCGGCGGCCTCGAGTTCGAGGTGATGGATCAAATCTATCACTTGCCGTTCCGCGACTGGCTGGAGCTCAACAAGTCGCCAGCGGAAGTCATCGCATCGGCCGAATCTGAGCCCGACAGCGGCGGGCCGTCCTAGCGCGCCTCAGCCTCGGACTTCGCTTCGCGGATTTCGCGCTTCTGGTGCAGGTGGGCAAGATAGCGGCAGCCCATGCCGATGATCGACGTCGCCATGCCGACGACCAGCACCGGATAGTACCAGCTCGGCGGGTTCTCCTTCGTCCACGCGACAGCTCCGAGGAAGAACACGCTGGCGATCGAAATCAAGTAGCCGATCGCCTTCCAGTCTAGGCCGCTCGGTGCAGGGATGGTGACTGTTTCGTGACGCATACCGCGGCAGGAACATCCAAGCTCGGCAGTTTGTTTCGCTAGTCAGCAAGCACAGGAGACCGGGCAGATGGCCGAGACCAAATCGCAAGACGCAATCGCGCTTCTCAAGCAGGACCACCGCGACGCCGAGAAGCTGTTCAAGGAATTTGAAGAGGCGAAAGGCGAAGGCCGCAAGGAAAAACTCGCCCGTCAGATCTGCCTCGCTTTGTCAGTGCACTTCCAGCTGGAGGAAACGATCTTCTATCCCGCCTGTGAGGGAACGGTCGACGAGGACGAGCTCAAGGAAGGCTATGTCGAGCATGACGCGGCCAAGCTGCTGGTCGCCGAGATCGAGGCGAACGAGGGCGGCGACGACGACTATTTCGACACCAAGGTGCATGTCCTTCAGGAAGAGATCGAGCATCACATCAAGGAAGAGGAAGGCCCCGGGGGCATTTTCGCGCAGGCGAGAAAAGGGAAGCTGGACCTCGACGGCCTCGGCGAGCAGCTCGCCGCGCGCAAGAAGGAGCTGACGGAGAGCTACAAGGCGGACGGGGTGCCCGAGCCTGAGCTCACGACCATGGACGAAGTATCGGTCTGACCGGACGGTAAAGCGGCACCTTAGCGCAGCGCGGCGACCTCCGTGTCGCGCCCGTAAATGTCGTCGACGAAGCTCAGCTGACCGTTCTTCACCTGCGCCGTCATGTAGGTAACGTAGATCGGTACGGGGGTGGGCAGGAGCACGTGCTGCTCCGGTTCGTTCGAAGCTGTCTGCGGGGCGCGCTCCATCAGCCAGCGGCCGAGGCGCTCGGCGTCCTGGAGCCGAATGCAGCCGTGGCTCAGCGTCCGGTCGTCCTGCGCGAACAAATCCTTGTTCGGAGTATCGTGCAGGTAGATGTCGGAAGCATTCGGAAAGCCGATCTTGATCCGGCCCATCGAGTTGCGCGGACCCGGCAGTTGCCGGACCTGAACCCGCTCACGGCCGGCAGCGACGGCGTGCCAGTCCACTTTCGTCGGATCGAGCAGCTCGCCCGAGCCGTCGGGTGCGAGCACCTGATAGCCCTGCCTGGTGAGGTACGAGACCCCCTGCTCGAGCACATTCTTGGCGATCAGCGAACGAACGAGCTCGGCGTCGACATGCCAGTAGGGATTCAACGTCGCATAATAGATGGTGCTCGCGAGCAATGGCGTTTCGGTCGACGGATCGGCCTTGCCGACGATCACCTTCATCGAGTCGACGATGCGGCCGTCATCGACCATGTAGAGACGGGCGCCCGCAGTATCGACCATCACGTAACGGCCGTCGGGCGGGATGTCGCGGACCCGGTCGAGGCTCGCAAGGACGCGCGGGTCGAGCGAACCGCCGTTTGAGTGCATCGCGGTCCAGGCGGCGTTACGAAGCTGCGCGTAAAGCGGGTTCACCTGGCTGACTTTCCGAACGTAAGCGGAAAGGGAGGGGGCTGCCGCGGCGCGCGCGAGGATGGTGGCGGCGCTTTCCCGCCTGGGGGCGACCCAGCGATCCGCGTAGGTGATGCCCGACGGCGGCGTTTCCAGCGCCTCGACATATTGCACCCAGCCGGCAGACAGAAGGCGGTCGGCGGCCGCGAGAGCCGCGGGATCTCCCGTCTGCGCACGAACGATCAGCGCCTGCGCCTGCGCCGCATAGCCGGGACCACTCGGCATCCCGTCGAGTTGCGCTCGCTCGAGCACGCCGATGAGCTCGCGTGCCGCCGAACCGTCGGCACCGCTCCGCAGCCACAGCGGCGCGCCGCGGCGAGCCGCGTAGAAGGCGCTTACCGCCTGGTCGGCGGCTGCGTCATAATTGGCGGCATTCGGCAGAGCGGGGTTGGTCGCAGCAGCCGCAGGCACAGAAAGGGCCATCAGCGCCGCACTGGCGGCGCCGGCCAAGAACCGGCTTATCACGTTCAGAAACCTTCTAAATCTTTCTTTGTCGCCACAACGCGGCAGCGGCCATTCGGGTTCAAAATAAGTATTGACATTTTCGATGCAACGTTTCGCCGATGAACCGTTGTTCAGGTTCCCGTGCTGCGACTCGATTCGCGGACAGGCTGTGCTGGGAAGAACTGGGGCCGCGCGTTGCCCGGCGCGGCCCTCGGCGAATTACGCGCCGATATAGACGGGCGTACCGACGTCCGTGACGCCGTAGAGCTTCTTGGCAAAGGTGAGCGGCAGCCGAATGCAGCCGTGGGACGCCGGGTAGCCCGGATTGTAGCCGCCGTGCAGCGCGATCCCGTATTGGTCGATCCGCTCCATCCACGGCATCGGGGCGTTGTCGTACTTCTTCGAGCGGTAGAACGGCTTCTTCTCGAGCACGGAGAAGATGCCCGTCGGGCTCGGCTTGTCGTCCCTTCCCGTGGAAATGGCGGCAACCGCCATCAACGTATCGCCGCGATAAAGGTAGGCGAGCTGGTCGGACAGGCTGATGACGACCCGCTCCGCGCCGGCGGATTCTGGAACGTCGCGCCAAAGATATTGTCCCGGTTTGACGGTCTTCGGACCGAAGGCATCGATCATGTCGACGCGCGCCTGGGACGCAGCGTCGCTGGCTTCCATTTTCGCTTCATAGGTTTCCAGCGCCGATGCCGGCGTCGAGACGACGGTAGTCGCAAGTACGCACGATCCCATCAGCGCCAGCGCAGTGGCCAAACGCTTCATTTCACACCTGAATTCTTAAGTTGACTTTTGCCGCGAAAATGCATTGCGGCCGAGTCGGGTTCCTTCGAAGGCTGTTAAAGCAGTTGCGGGCTTACCATCCCGAGTAGCGAATCACGGGATCCCGAGCACCGTGCGACAGGCCGGATCGAGCAGGTCCTGCTCCTCCGCATGCTTCCTGATGTAGGCTGCGAAAAAGGGGCAGATCGGGACCACGGTCAATCCCCGGTCGCGCGCAGATTTGAGCGCGAAGCGGATCAGCGCCGAGCCGATTCCTCGGCCTTCGTGCAATTTGGGCACCTCGGTATGGATGAAGACGATCGTGCCGGGACGAAGCTCGTAAACCGCGATGGCCAGGCTTCCATCGCCGAGATCGACCTCGAAGCGGTGCTTCTCGACATTGTCGCTGATCGCGTGCTGCGGGCGATCCTGGGTCATGTGCCGTGTCTAGCGGCAGCAACTGGTTCAAGCCACTCCGCCTCGCGTTAACTCCGGGTTTAACGAGGTCTATTGCCTATTGCTGATCCCGGTGATTAGCTCCGCGTCCGGCGACTCTGCCGGCCCCCAGTCGACGGCGCCGCCAGGCATGACCCGTCAATCGTGACGGCGTGCCGCTACGAAGGGGGAGATTGGCATGCGGAAAACGATCATCGCGGCACTGGCCGCCGCTTCAGTGATTGCGTTGGCCGGCTGCAAGCAGGCGCCGACTGCCGGCAACGAAGCGAACGCAAGCGGCAATGCGGGCGCGACGACGAGCGCCGCTGGAACGATCGATGGCACCTGGAAGGGCGACGTGAGCAGCGTAAAGTTCGAGCAAAAGCCCGACGAATTCTTGCTGCAAAACGGCAAGTACGACTGCAAGTCGTGCATTCCGCCGGTAACGCTCGCGGCTGATGGCGCGTATCACCCCGTGGCCAGTCACGCTTATTATGACGAGGAGTCGGTCAAGGCCGTCGACGCCAACACGGTTCAGATGTCGACGAAGCTCAAGGGTCGCGAGACGGGCCATTCAACCATGACGGTCTCCGGCGACGGCAAGACTCTGACGATCAACTGGACGGACACGTCGGTCGCGAACGCGAAGCCGAATTCCGGCTCGTTCGAAGAGAGCCGCGTCGCTAGCGGCCCAGCAGGATCACACGCCCTTTCAGGGTCATGGACGCCTGCCAAGATCGCAAGCGTCAATCAGGAGGCGATTACGCTCACCCTGAAGGCGGACCCCGACATGCTGCATCTCAGTTCTCCGACCGGCATCAGCTACGACGCCAAGCTCGACGGCACGCCGACGCCCATCAAGGGCGATCCTGCGGGCGCTACCGCATCGGTCAAGAAGCTGGCCGACAATAGTTATCAGGAAACCGATACGGCGGGCGGCAAAACCGTCAGCGTAACGACATTCACGCTCGGAGCCGATGGCAAGCTGACTCTCGTTTCGGAAGACCCGCGCAACGGCTCGAAGACGACCTGGACGGCAACCAAGGCATGACTGCGAAGGGGTGAGGCGCCAACGCCTTGCCCCTTTTTTAAGGTGCGCGATTAGGGAGTTGTTAGGCGACTCCAGTCACTCTTCGGCGCGACACGTGCCTGGATGACGAATGACTGAAACACCTTCGGTCACCACCTTTGTCGTGGGAGATCGTCTCCCATGGCCCGATGACGCGCCCCCACTCGACGCCAAGGGTCCATTCGATCTTGGCGCGATCCATCATTCCGGGTCGCGGCAGGAATGCGCGATCCGCAAGATCTCGGCTCTCGGTGTGACAGTCGGCAGCGAGCTCACTCCCGCGCTTGGCGATTCGGTCGCGATCGAGTTCGCCAACGGCCAGCGCGCCCACGGCAAGATCGCATGGACGGGGCGCCGTGAACTCGGCGTCCGTTTTGACGACTCAGTCGACATCATCGCGCTGCTCAACCGCAAGCTGGTGAGCCAGACTCCCGAACGGCGCACCATGCCGCGGCTCGAGGTCCGCTCCTCGGTTCACCTCAAGTTCGGCGGGCAGCTCTGGCCCGCGATGCTCCGCAACATTTCCGCCAAGGGACTGCAGATCGAAGGTGACGAGCTGCCGCCCATTGGGACGTTCATCTCGGTGTTCGTGCAGGGCCTGAACGTCCCCGCGGGCGAGGTGATCTGGCGCCGCGACAAGCTTGCCGGCATCGAGCTGTTCGAAGAGCTTAGCTGGACGTCGATCATTCCCTGGGTGCGCGGTTTCACGAGGCGCGCCACCAACTAACGCACCACGCTCCGAACCTGAGTCATCAAGGCGAGGGGCCGACCCTCATCATCCTCCAAAAACGCCATCCATTCCTCGGTGCCGTCCTCGTGCCGGTGGATCATGTGCGGCGCATGGGTGAACGAGACTCCGCGGCTCTCAAGCTCCTTTTTCGCGGCGTGCAGATCCGGAACGCGTAGATAAAGCAGCGACTCGCCGTCGCCCGCTTTGCCTTCTTCCTCGGTCAGCATGAGGCGCACGCCGCCGAGATCGAAGAAAGCGAGACCGGGGAAGGCATAAAGCTCCGGCAGCCCAAGCACATCGCGGTACCAGGTGCGTGAGCTCTCGACATTGCGGCAGGTGCGGGCGATCTGGCCCAGCATCATGTAACTTTCGGTCTGCGTTTGAGCGTCCATGTCCGACCTCCTCAGTTGGTCAAGCGCACTACTCTTGGCGACGCCGTCCCACAGGCGAAGCTGCTCGCGACTGGAAAAGCCGAGCTTCGAGAGCGCGTTGCCGACGTGAAACTTCACGGCGTCGAGGCTGACTCGCATTCGTTCGGCAATGCGGCGGTTGGTCATGCCATGCCGCACCTGCTCGGCGACCTTCCACTCGGCCGGTGTGAGCAGGTCGTCGTGCCGCGGCCTTCCGGGTCCATTCGTGGTCATGGACGTGAATGGTAGCGAGAAGGGGACCGAATTACCCTACCCGAGCGGTCATCCGGCGCTGACGAAGCTGTCGAGCACCTTCTTGCGCCCGGCATGCTCGAAGTCGATCTCGAGCTTGTTGCCTTCGATTGCGGCAATGATGCCGTAGCCGAACTTGCCATGGAACACGCGCTGGCCGAGCGAGAGGTCGGTTCGGCCCTGGTTACCGAGGCTGACAGCGGATGCGCGAGCCTCGATCACGCGCTGGGGCTCGGGATTGTAGGCGGTACGGGTCGCGCGCTGCCAGCCGGGCCCGCGGCTCGGGCGGGCGACATGCGCGAAGGGGTCTGCGCGCTCGGACCACTGGGCGCGCCACAGGCTCTCGCCGCCGGTCATCGTCGTCTCTTCCTGGATATGCTCCCTGGGCAGCTCGGCGAGGAAGCGGCTCGGGATCGAGCTGGTCCACTGGCCGTAGATCCGGCGGTTGGCGGCATGGATGATCGTGGCACGCCGCTTGGCGCGGGTGATCGCGACATAGGCGAGCCGGCGCTCCTCCTCGAGGCTGGCGAGGCCGCCTTCGTCGAGCGAACGCTGCGACGGGAACACGCCTTCTTCCCAACCGGCGAGATAGACAGTGTCGAACTCCAGGCCCTTGGCGGCATGGATGGTCATGATCGTGACGCGGTCGCCCTGCCGAGCCTCGTCATTGTCCATGACGAGGCTGACATGCTCGAGGAACGCACCCAGGGATTCATATTCTTCCATCGCGCGCGTGAGCTCGGCGAGGTTCTCGAGGCGGCCGGCGCTTTCGGCCGAGCGGTCCGCCTGGAGCATTGCAGTGTAGCCGCTTTCGTCGAGCATGATCCGCGCGAGCTCGGGATGCGGGAGCTCGGTCGACATCTGGCGCCAGCGCGCGATGTCGGCGACGAAATTGCCGAGCGACCGCCGGGCCTGTGCGGTAAGCTCGTCACTGTCGAGCAGCGTTGCGGCAGCGAGCAGAAGCGGCTGTTGAGTGGCGCGCGCGTGGCGGTGGATCGCGGCGACTGCCTTGTCGCCGAGGCCGCGCTTGGGCTGATTGACGATCCGCTCGAACGCGAGGTCGTCGGCGGGCTGGGCGATGAGACGCAGATAGGCGATGGCGTCGCGAATCTCGGCGCGCTCATAGAAGCGGAAGCCGCCGATGATTTGGTAGGCAAGGCCGATCGCGATGAATCGCTCCTCGAACTCGCGGGTCTGGAACTGCGCGCGCACGAGAATGGCGACATCGTCGAGCGACCCGCCGCGGCGCATGTGGTTTTCAGCTTCTTCCCCGACTCGGCGCGCTTCCTCCGGTCCGTCCCACACGCCGATGACCCGCACCTTTTCGCCGTCGCCAGCATCGGTCCAGAGCGTCTTGCCGAGCCGGCCGGCATTATGAGCGATCAGGCCGTCGGCCGCCGCAAGGATGTGACTGGTCGAGCGGTAATTCTGCTCGAGCCGGATGATCTTCGCCCCCGGGAAATCCTTTTCAAACTTGAGGATGTTGGCGACCTCGGCGCCGCGCCACGAATAGATCGACTGATCGTCATCGCCGACGCAGCACAGGTTGCGGCGCGGCTCAGCGAGCAGCTTCAGCCATTCGTACTGCGCCTGGTTGGTGTCCTGATATTCGTCGACCAGCAGGTAGCGGAAACGGTCGCGGTAAGCCGCAAGGACGTCCGGGCGGCCGCGGAATATCACCAGCATGTGCAGCAGCAGGTCGCCGAAGTCGCAGGCGTTCAATGTCTTGAGACGCTCCTGGTACTGAGCATAGAGTTCGGCGCCGCGGCCTGCCGCGAAGGCTTCGGCTTCGCCGGCATCGACCTGTGCGGGAGTCCAGCCGCGGTTCTTCCAGCGGTCGATCAGTCCGGCGAGCTGGCGCGCCGGCCAGCGCTTCTCATCGAGGTTCGACGCCTGGATCAGCTGCTTCAAGACACGAAGCTGGTCGTCGGTGTCGAGGATGGTGAAGTTCGACTGCAGCCCGGCGAGCTCGGCATGGCTGCGCAGCATCCGCGCGGCGACCGAGTGGAACGTGCCGAGCCATGGCATGCCCTCCAGCGCGCCGCCCGACAATTTGCCGACGCGCTCACGCATTTCGCGCGCCGCCTTGTTGGTGAAGGTCACGGCGAGGATCTGGCTCGGCCATGCCTTTCGAGTGGCGATGAGGTGGGCGAGGCGCGCCGTCAGCGCGGCAGTTTTTCCCGTTCCCGCGCCAGCGAGGACGAGCACTGGCCCCTCGGTCGTGACGACCGCCTTGCGCTGCGGCGTATTCAGGCCCTGCAGGTACCGTGGGTCGGGGGTAAGCTCATGGGATTCGGGCACTCGTTCGAGGTAAGCGGAGGAGAACGGAACGGCAACCGAGTTGGCCTGGGCCCGAGTAGCGAATCGCGCCGTCTAACGAGGGTTCCGGGAAAGTTCCAACTGTTGCACCCGATATCCCCGTTATCCACAGGCTTCTTACCGAAAATTTTGCTTCCGCGACTCGGATCGAGGGTGCATGGTGACTTCGTGATCGGGACGGCGGTCCCGGCCTCATCGGAAAGCCGGAAACGGAAAGAAGATGCGGCAGGTGACCAAAGGTCCGATCTCCGCCGGCAGGCATTGCCAAGGCTCTTTCGGGAGCGGAAGCGGGGCCAGCCGGGAAGAGGCGCCGGAAGAGGAAGTTGCCTCTCGCGCGACGCGGTTCCTGGAGTTCTTCGGAATTTCGGTGAGCGAAGCGGGACGCAAGAGCGGTTTCCCCAAGAAGGGCCGCAGAACATCGGGCGGTTTTGGCCCCGAGAGAGGTTCGGTCTTCGGATCGGAAATCTCAGGAGTGCCAGGCCGGGCCGGTCGAAAGACCAGCGAACCTTCGGGCGGCGCAGTCGAGTAGAACAGCCTGGCTCCTCGCAAGAGGGCACTGCAAGATGGGAAGCGACGCCTGAGCTGGTGAGCCAGGATCGAGAGCGGGTAGATGGGGCGAAAGCTTCTATCAACCAGGTTACGAACACCGGCAGATCCTTCGCTCGGCGCAGTGGGGGCTGGCAGCAATGCCGGCCCCCATTTCTTTTGGGGCAATGCCGCGTCCG
>Ga0207647_10000909_pt1 | contig 22879 bp, 22 predicted proteins | sample KBSCornC2_FD_184295 | JGI IMG/M metagenome (GOLD analysis project Ga0207647, IMG submission 184295) | Corn rhizosphere microbial communities from Kellogg Biological Station, Michigan, USA - C2 (SPAdes) (version 2) | ecosystem: Host-associated > Plants > Roots > Rhizosphere ... | reverse complement strand
GAGGATCGACGGTTCCACGGTATTGAGCGCGGCAAACATCCATGCGATCGCGCGCGCCCGGGCATTCGCATCGTCCGGCAGCAAACCGGCCTGGCGCTCCGCAAGGTGCAACACGATCGCGCCCGATTCGAACAGGGCCAGATCGCCTTCTTCATAAGTCGGAACCTGCCCGAACGGATGCAGCGCAAGGTGCGCGGATTCCTTCATCGCCTGGAACGAAACAAGGCGAACCTTGTAAGGCTGGCCTACCTCTTCAAGCGCCCAGCGAACGCGCATGTCACGCGCCAGCCCCTGGCCGCGGTCGGGTGATCGTTCAAAAGCCGTGATGGTTGGGGTCATCGGGATGCTCCGGATAATTGCACGGCACGATTGAGAATCGTGCATGGCATCGGGGGAATCGGATAAGTGCTTGGTATCGCACCCCGCAAGTTACTCGCCATTCCGGACGAGTCCACGGAGCGGGCGAGATCCGGAATCAAGCTGTTGTTTCCGAAAAAAACAGCATGGATTCCGGGTTCCCACGCCGATGAAGCTGGCGCGGCCCCGGAATGACGATCCCACCTCAAGCAGCCGGCTCGCACTCCCGATCAATCTGCCGCAACTCGCATTCGACTTCCCATTCGTCGCCGTGCACGTCCAGGAAGCGCTTCGTCAGTTGCAGCGCGTGTTCCATCGAATCGGCTTTCAGCAACGCGTAACCGCCGATCACTTCCTTGGACTCGGTGAACGGGCCGTCCGACACCGCCTGCTTGCCGTAGGACAAACGCACGCGTTTGCTTTCGGAGGTCGGCCGCAGGCCCGCGGTGTCCAGCAACGTACCGTCCGCGGTCATCTCGGTCATCAATTGGCCCATGTCGGCCATCAGCTTTTCGCTGGGTTTTTGGCCGGTGTTCTCCTGCACCCGTATCAGGGAAAGAAATCGCATCGTCGTGTCTCCTCGTGGATGGGCGGAGCCGCGGCCGGCGGATTCCGGCAGCGTCGCGCTCCTGACAGGGCGACGAACGAGCAATCATCGATTCGACAATCGTGTAGCCCGGATGCAACCGCGCAGCGGTGGAATCCGGGGCAACGGGCTGAGTCCCCGGATTTCGCTTTGCTTCATCCGGGCTACGGTCGTTTTCGGCGACTCAATGCGACGATGGGCCTTGCTGCGCTTCGAATGTCCGCCGCGTGACTGGATCAAGCGCCTCGATCCGCCGCCTCCACTGCATGAAAGCCCGCTGGCCTTCCGGCAACTGGCAGTCGCGGGAAACGGCGTCCGCACCCTCGGAAGTCGTCGCTGTCACGTCCTGCACGTTCACCACCACGCCCATCGTGTCGCCCAACGGCGCAAGCGCGTCGCAAGCACGATCGACCATGGCCGTGTTGCGGTACTGCGCACCGCCGACCATCACCAGAAGATTGTCGTGGTCGATCCAGACCACCGAGCGCACGCCCGCCAGCGGCTGGACCGCCGCGCGCGCCGCTTCGCGATTGATGGGCCTCGATGCATCGGGAATATGGGCGTCGTGCAGCATGTCCTTGGTCATGCCCTGTAGGTTCTGCGCGGCGGCCGTTTGGTCGCCCATCAACGCCGCGGCATGCGCTGCGGTGACGTGCTTTGCCACGGACATCGGCGTGACACGCTGATCCTGCTGCGCCATCTCGCGGGCCGCAACGCCGTCCGTTTGCGAATGGCAACCGGCAGCGCATCCCAAGCTGATCACGAGCAACACGCGTGCGCCCGTGACAGGCAGACTGCAGTGACTCTCGGCGTGTTCGCATGCCTCGTCGCCCCATTCGCGCGAAAAGCGCAGCGAACGGTGCTTGATTTCGTTCCAGCTAAGCGGCATCGGTTTCCCCTGATGAGTCCGGAGCATACGACAGATGCCGAGCCGGAGCGTGCTTGCCGCTGATCCGCACCAACAAAAGCCAACAGTTGTTTGTCGTCATTCCGGGGGTTGCCCGCGCAGTTTGCGAGCGGAACCCGGAATCAAGCTTTTGTTCTGCGGGATTGATGGTCAATGGAGCCGGCGCGGCGCTGGAATGACGAAGGACATGGGCGAGTCGCCATCGATCACCTGCTCAGGGATTACCAGAGAAGCAATCCACAATTCCGTGAACCGACAGGATTTTTCGTTCATTTTCCCATTCCCATCCGGCACGATTGGGGGTACGCTCGACCTCCCCTGACCCGAACCGGAGCGCCGCCATGGCCCTGTGGAAAGAACCCGTGAAGTCCCCGTCGTCCACGTTGCAGGATCCGCCCGACCTGGCGCGCTTCGACATGCCCGATCCGGTTGAACCGACGGCGCCGGCCAAACCGGTTTCCACGAGCACGGCGCCCGCACCGGCCCGCTCCGCCGCCGAGTCGCTCATCTCGCCCGACCTCGTCATCGAAGGCAAGATCGAAGGCGCCGGACACGTGCGCATCGCCGGCCGCTTCAAGGGCGACATCAACGTGCGCGGCGATCTCACCATCGAGAACGGCGCCAAGGTCAATGGCAGCGTGCGCGCGGAACGCGTGACGGTTGCAGGTGAACTGACCGGCAACATCGAAAATGCACAGCACGTCGAACTGCTGCAGACCGGCGCGCTGGCCGGCGACGTGAAGTCCAAGACCTTCAGCGTCGCCAAGGGATCGCGCATGCGCGGCAACGCCGAGTTCGGCTGGGAAGACGACAAGGCCGGCGTGACCGACATCCACAAGAACAACGGCAACGGTCTGGCCAAATGACCACCCTCGGTGCGGGCACGGCCGGCGCGACGCGCACGTGCCCGCATTGCCGCGAGACCATCCTGGAAAGCGCTGCGATATGCCCCGCCTGCAACCACAAGTTGCGCTACGGCGGGCCGGCCAGTGATTTCGCGGCGCCCGCCGCACTGACGCCGTTGAAGGTGGAAGGCAGCTTCCGCAATCCTGCTGACAGTGGCGCGTGGGAATATTCGATGGTGCTGGTGATCCGCAACGAACGCGGCGACGAAATCGCGCGGCGACTCGTCGGCGTCGGCGCGATGCAACCCGGCGAGCAGCGCTCGTTCTCGCTCAGCGTCGAAATGAATCCGGGCGGGAAGTCGCGCACGCGGCATTAGTTGACGCCCGTCAATCGGCAACGGCACTCGCACCCCAAAGCCGTCTCCCTCGTCGCGCTGCGCGCGCGTTTGCTTCGCTCCGCCCTTCGTTCCGAAGGGGGAAGACATCTCACCCCTTCCAAAGGAAGGGGTCGGTGCGCAGCACCGGGGGATGCGCTCTTCGTTGCCACGCCCCCCTCGCCGCGCTGAGCCCGTCCGCTTCGCTCCGCCTTTCGTTCCGAAGACAGAAAGAAAAGCGCCGAGTGCACATTCGCTTCGCTCTTCCTGCGGAAGGGCGAACGCAGTGCGCGCGGTTTGCAATCCAAAGGTGCCTGCAATACGGTTGTGGGTCAGCGTCGCCATGCCCGCGCCATTGCGCAGGCGACAGGGGTTTCCGGTCCAGTGCCACGCGCTGCCGCGTCCCGCCGCGACGAATCCCTCCCACGATCCCAAGGAGCAGCATGCAAGCGCAGCGCTACCACATCCGTTTTCCTTCCGACAATCTCACCCGCGCCAGCCAGAGCGAGGCGTATTTCACGATCACGGAAGACGGCAAGGATCGCCGCATCGCTTTTCATGACTACGCCGATATCTACGACCACCCGGGCCTGTACGAGCAACTGTTCCATCAGCGTCTGAAGTGCACCTCGCCCGCCAAGCTCACCGACCTGTTGCGCGACGCGGCCAGCAAGGCGGGTGACGATCCCACCCAGATGCGCGTGCTGGATGTCGGCGCGGGCAACGGCATGGTCGGCGAATTGCTGGTGCAGCACGGCGCTGCGCGCGTGGTCGGCATCGACAACATCGACGAAGCCGAACGCGCCGCGCAACGAGACCGCCCCGGCGCCTACGACGCCTATTACGTCGCCGACCTCACCGATCTTTCGCCCGCGCTGCTGGCCGACCTCAAGGGCTGGCACTTCGACGCCATGACCACCGTGGCTGCGCTCGGTTTCGGCGACATTCCCGTGGAGGCCTTCGCGGCCGCCTACAACCTGGTGAAATCCGATGGCTGGGTGGCTTTCAACATCAAGGAAACCTTCCTGGACAGCGGCGACACCAGCGGCTTCTCGCGATTGGTCAAGCGCATGGTGCATGACGATTACCTGAAACTGCATCGGCTGGAACGTTATCGCCACCGTTTGTCGATCGAGGGGCACATGCTGTATTACTACGCCGTGATCGGCCGCAAGCGGCGCGACATCGACGATGCCTGCCTCGAAGGACTCTGATTCCGCATTCGCGCTGCAGGACGTCACCTGCGCATTCGATGGCGTGCGCGCGCTGGACGACGTCAGCGTCGCGTTTCCGCGCGGCCATACCAGCGTCCTGATCGGCAGCAGCGGTTCGGGCAAGTCCACGTTGTTGCGGCTGCTGATCGGGCTCGAATGGCCCGCCGGCGGCAATGTGCTTTGCGATGGCCAGCCGTTGCAGCGCGGCGCGTTGCTGGAGGTGCGCCGGCGGGTCGGCTACGTGATCCAGGAAGGCGGCCTGTTTCCGCACCTGACGGTGCTCGGCAATCTCGCGTTGCTGCCGCGGCACCTCGGATGGAACGCTTCGCACGTGCTGGAGCGCGCGCGAGAGCTCGCTGCGCTTGCGCATCTGCACGAAGACCTGTTGTCGCGCTTCCCTGCCGAACTGTCGGGCGGCCAGCGCCAGCGCGTCGCGTTGATGCGCGCGCTCATGCTGGATCCACCCACCCTGCTGCTGGACGAACCACTGGGTGCACTCGATCCGCTGGTGCGCCACGGACTGCAGGATGAACTGCGCGAAATCTTCGCACGCCTCGGCAAGACGGTCATCATGGTGACCCACGACATGGCCGAGGCCGCGTTCTTCAGCGATCGCCTGATCCTGATGCGGCGCGGCCGGATCATCCAGGACGGCAACCTCGGGGATTTCCAGCGCGCGCCCGTCGACGATTTCGTGCGCGGGTTCCTCGCGGCACACCGTAACCTTCCGGGTGGCAGCGCATGAGACGCTGGCTCACCCCGCTGTTCGCGTGCATGTTGTTCGTCTGCATGCTGTTCGCGTGCATGCCGCTGGCCGCGCTGGCACAGGCGGGCAACGCGCCGACCGTCCACGCAAACAACACGCAAGTCGTGGTCGGTTCCAAGAACTTCACCGAATCGGTGGTGCTGGGCGAAATCGCACGGCTTGCCGCGCGCGAAAGCGGTGTCGACGTGCAACACCGGCAAGCACTCGGCGGCACCCGCATCCTGTGGCGCGCGCTCGAACACGGCGACATCGATGCCTATCCGGAATACACCGGCACGCTCACCCACGAGCTGCTGCACGGCGTGCCGCCGAACGCGGGCATCGATGTGTTGCGCGCACGCCTGAAACAACTCGGCATCGGCATCACCGATCCGCTCGGCTTCAACAACACCTACGCGATCGGCATGCGCGAAAAGGAAGCCGAAAAACTGCACATCCGCAACATCTCCGACCTCGCGCGGCATCCGGACCTGAAACTCGCGTTCTCCAATGAGTTCATGAATCGCGCCGACGGCTGGCCGGGCCTGAGAGCGGCCTACCACCTTCCGATGAATGCGCGCGGCATGGATCACGACCTCGCGTACCGCGCGCTCGCCGCGGGTGCGGTGGACGCGATCGACCTGTACAGCACGGATGCGGAAATCGCCTACTACCACTTGCGGGTGCTCAAGGATGACAAGCATTACTTCCCGCCTTACGACGCGGTGTATCTGTACCGGCTGGATCTCGACCAGCGTGCGCCGCGATTCGTGGCCGCATTGAACGGCCTTGCGGGCAGCATCGGTGCCGGACAAATGCGCGCGATGAACAAGGCGGTGAAACTGGACGGCAAGGACGCGAGCGTCGCGGCAGCGGCATTCCTCGGCGTCGATGCGGGCAACAGCACGACCGGCAACTTCTGGCCGCAGCTGGCGCGTTACACGCTCGAACACCTTGCACTGGTCGGCATCTCGCTGTCGCTCGCGATCCTGATCGCGGTGCCACTCGGCATCCTTGCCGCGAGACGGCGCCGGCTCGGCCAACTTGTGTTGGGCCTGACCGGCATCCTGCAAACGGTGCCGTCGCTGGCGCTGTTCGTATTCATGATCCCGCTGTTCGGCATCGGCGCGGAGCCGGCGATCGCGGCACTGTTCCTGTACAGCCTGTTGCCGATCGTGCGCAACACCCACGCGGGCCTGACGGGCATCGAGCCGTCGTTGCTCGAATCGGCTGCGGCGCTCGGGTTGCCGCCACGCATCCGTTTGTGGCGCGTCGAATTGCCGCTGGCGCTGCGCCCGATCCTGGCGGGTATCAAGATCGCCGCGGTGATCAATGTCGGTACCGCCACGCTCGGCGCGTTGATCGGCGCAGGCGGTTACGGACAACCGATCCTCACCGGCATCCGTCTCGACGACATCGGCCTGATCATGGAAGGCGCAATTCCCGCCGCGCTGCTGGCGCTGGTGATGCAGGGCGTGTTCGAACTGATCGAACGCGCGCTGACGCCGCGCGGCCTGCGGCTGCGCGCACAAAATTGATGGCGTCGGAAAACGCCACGCACGGATTTTCGAATCGACGCGTGGCGACGCTGCACCTTTAAATGCGTGGTTCGACCGGCGGAACGCCCGCATGGCGTTCGGGAATACCCGGGTAATGCTTGTTCGGGCAAAGCTCGACAGCCAGCGTGGCGGCAGACACGTAGAACGCCACCAAGGCGCTCGCGAGGCCGAACGCGCCGCCCACACGGAGCAGCACCCAGAACCCGAAGAAGCCATTCAGCCCGAAACACAGGAACGCCACCCACAGCAGCAGCACCATGAGGGAGACGGCCCCGCCGAACCTGGCGCTCTTCCAGGCCGCGACCCACAGATAGAAGTTCACCAGCGCGATCGTCATCATGAACCATCCGGCATAGCGCATACCGCCATAGCCCATTTGTCCCTGGTCCATGCCGTAGGCGGAGCTCCAGAACAGGCCCGACCAGAGCAGGAAGAAGAACCCGAGCCAGGATTCGCGGCGCAGGAACGCGGCGATCCCCGCGATCAGCAGGCCGAGCATGGCGACCGTGCCGAACGCGTGCACGACGTGCGGATCGAAACCCATCATGGCGCCCGCAATACCGGCATGGACCACCGACAGCATCCACAGCGCGATAGCCAGTACCCCGAAGCCCAAGGCCCTCGGGTCGGCGATATTCCCGTTCATGAAGCACCTCCTGCGGTCCTCGAGGACCACGTCAGCCACTTGCATCGTCGATCGCAGACGGCGCTGATCGACACCGGCTTCCGTCACCCGGGCTCGACGCCACGGCGGCGAGTGCCTTCCAACGTCCCCACTCTAGTCCGAGGACGTCAAGGTACCGTCAAGATGCGCGTCGCCGAGTATTGGCACTGCGTTCGATTCTCGCCGGGACCCAAGGTTCGACTGGCGTTCGAAGCCCGGTTGAACGCGTGCACGTGCCGCGGGATTGCGAGGGCCCACGCATCGGCACATGACAGCGCTCAACGGTTTCCCCGCATGCGCCGCAAGCGTGCTTCCACCCCGAACACGTGCGGGTCGTCGGCGCCCAGCTCTCGCAGCGCCTCGGCAAGCTTTCGAACGTAATCACTGTTGCGGCCGCTCGGCCCTGCGGCGCCGGCGACATGGCGCGCGATTTCCGCGTCATCCGCAGGCCCGAGCCACGCCGCGTTCTCGGGATTGGCGATGTACACGATGCCTTCGGCCACGCGGCCACCGTCGAAATGCAGCGTCATCGTGAAGCGCAGATAGCCGTTCTTCTCCCGGTGATCGAGATGCTCGAACGTCGCGGGTGTCACGAGATACGCCACGCCCATGCAGATCGCATCGTGTTCTGGCACCAGCGTGGCGACACGTCCCGGATGCGCGGGCGTGCCGCGATGGTCGTGCGAGCCTTGCCACAAACGCCGCGACCAGCCATGGATCGTCGCGGGCCGGCGTTCAAGGTACGGAAAATCCGCCTTGTAGATCAGCGACCCGTAGCCGAACAGCCACACGCTCTCGACGCCCGTGAAGTCCTGGCGGCCGCGGTTGATGTGCGTGGTGTCGTTGGGTGCATCCATGTCCGGCCAGTATCCCACGCCGGGCGGTCAGCTTCGGACGGGCGGAACCAGCTTCAGCTTCGCGTTGCCGGGTTGGCGCTTGGGACGCAGCATGCGTTCCAGCGCGGCGGGCGGAAGCGGGTACGAATAAAGGTATCCCTGCCCTTCCGCACAACCGGCCTGCAGCAGGAATTGATGCTGCGGTTCGGTCTCGACGCCCTCGGCGATGGTGACGAGGCCGAGGCTGGCGGCCATGGCCAGCATCGCACCGGTGATCGCGGCATCATTGGCACTGCCCGGCAAACCCGTGACGAACGAGCGGTCGATCTTGAGGTACGTCACCGCCGGCAGTTTAAGGTACGCCATCGACGCGTAACCCGTGCCGAAATCATCGATCGCGACGGCAATGCCGAGCGCCTGCAGGGCCCGCATCGTGCGCTCCGTCTCTTCGCCCAACCGCAGCATCGCGCCCTCGGTGATTTCCAGCACGATGCGCTCGGGTGCGACCACGTTGGTCAGCAGCGCGCGATAGACGCTATCGACGAAGCCTGGATGGCCGAACCAGCGCGCCGACACGTTGATCGCCACCCGGATCTGCGGCATGTGCGCCTCGTCCCAGGCGCGGATCTGTGCGCATGCCGCGTGCATCACCCATTCGTCGATGCGATGGATCAGGCCGATGCTCTCGGCGACCGGGATGAATTCACCCGGCATCACTTCGCCGCGCACGGGGTGCTGCCAGCGCAACAGCGCTTCGACCGCGACGATGCGTCCCGTACGCAACTCGACACTCGGCTGGAAGGCCAGGTGGAACTCCTCCTCCAGCAGCGCCTGACGCAGTTCGGTCGCCAGCAGCATCCGCTGCCGCGCATCCGCCTGCATCATCGGCACGTAGAAACGCGAGGCGTTGCGCTCCTCGGATTTCGCCGCGTACATCGCTGCATCGGCGTTGGCGATCAGCGTCTTGGCGTCGCTGCCGTCCAGCGGATAGCCGGCGATGCCGATGCTGGCACTGACCACCAATTCGTAGTCGTCGATATGGAACGGTTCGGACAACACCGCGAGCAAGCGGCTGGCCAGCGCCGCGGCGTCCTCGCGCAGGTTGAGGTGCGGTACCAGCACCGTGAACTCGTCGCCTCCGATCCGCCCGGCGATATCGCCTTCACGCAACTGCCGGTGGATGCGCTCGCTGACCAGCTTCAGCAGGCGGTCGCCGACGGCATGGCTGTAGCTGTCGTTGACGAACTTGAAGGCATCGAGGTCAATGAACAGCACGGCCACGGCACTGCGATCCCCCGCCGCCCGCTCGATGGCTTGCTCGCAGAGATGCTGGAACTGCGCGCGGTTGACCATGCCGGTCAACACGTCGTGCGCAGCAAGATGCTCCAGCCGATAACGGTCCGCCTTGGCGGCGGAGATGTCGCTGAACACCGCGACGTACTGCTGCACGCGGTTTTCCGCATCGCGGATGGTGCTGATGTCGAGCTTCTCGGCGTACACGCTGCCGTCCTGACGGCGGCTCTGCACTTCGCCCGACCAGTGGTGCGTGGCGACCACTTCGTCCCATATCGTCGCCGGCAGCGGGCCGCCATCGGCGAGCGTACGCGTGGCGTCCAGGCGCATCCCCGCCAGGTTTTCCGCCGTGAAGCCGGTGAGCTGCGTGGCGGCCGCGTTCACCGAGAGCACCCTGCGTTCGGCGTCCGCGATGATCACGCCTTCCGCAATGCTGGCCAGCGCCTCGGCGGCCACCCGCCGCACGCGGTCGCTTTCCACGCGCTCGGAAATGTCGCGGATGATGGCCTGGCGCACGACCTGTTCGCCCCACACCGCCATGCTGCTTTGTGCCTCGACCGGTCGGGAACCGCCATCGGCGCCACGCAATTCGCCGCGAGCTCCGGAAGCACTGTGCACCGGATTCTTCTCGAACAGATCGAGATATTGGTTGCCCTGCAATTCCTGCGGATTGCGCCCCGTCCATTTGCCCGTGGTGCGATTGGCGTCGAGGATCACGCCACTGTTCTCGTCCACCATCACGATCGCGTCGGGCGCGCTGTCGAACAGCAGCCGATAGCGCTCCTCGCTGCCGCGGATTCCCGCCAGCACACGGCGCGCCATCCACAGCCACAGCAGGCCGGCCAGCAGCGCCGCGGCCAGCACGCTCATGAACAGGATGTGGCCAAACCATTCGGCGCCTTGCGCCACGGCCAATGAAAATTTGGCGCTGCGCGGGGAAACCGTCTGGTTGATGCTGCGGATGCGCGCGCGCATGCGGGCGATTTCATCCACTGGAGGATTGCCAGCCGCGTAAGCCGCACGCAGCTCCCCCGCAACCTTGCCCAAGTCATCCAGCGGCGCATCGGTGGAACGCCAATCCGCGAGCGCCTGCCGAATGAAGGGCGCCCAGGACAGATGGCGGATCATCAGGATCATCCCGGTTTTCGCCGACGGCATCACGTCGCCGCGGTTGAAAGCCTCCGACACCTTCTCGCTGTCGTAGGTCGGCTGCGTGACCGCGTCGCGCCCCCAGCGGTCGGACTCCAGCAAATCGAAATCGCGCTTGAAGCTCGCGTAGTTCTCGGGCCGTCCACTGGAGGCATAGGCATCCAGTTCGATGACGGCCTGCTTCTGCGCCTTGGACCAGACGCTTTCCCCATTGAGGAACCCGGCCAGACTGATCTGGGCGTTCAGGGCAAGCCAGGTCAGCGCCAGGATCAGGCCGACAACAACCGCCAAGGCCCAGGCCAAAGGCAAGAGCCGCCGGGTCAAGGCATGCTGGAGGGCGAGCGGGGAACCGCGCATCACTTTTTTTCCTGATGCAACGGTTACTTACGAAGCAATTATTATGCCAGTTTTCGGGCGGTTTGCGTTACGCAGTGCATGCTTCCGAGCGCGTCCTCCGGGGATTCCGTGCGGAATCCCCGGAGGACACGGTAAACCGACCCGTTAACCGAACTTACGCCGCTACCGCAGACGATCCGTATTCCACGCCCTGCTCATCGGCCCCCGTCAGGCAACGATCCCCGAACACCCGCATGCAGGTATAGGTGCGCTTCACGCATTCTGCGATGTGCTCGACTTCGACCACCGACGGCGACGTGCCGAGCAGCGTGCAGACGATTTCCAGCGCTTCCCAGGGATGCTCGTCGTCATACGCGGCATGCAGTTGCAGCCAACGCATGCTCGACTTGCGTGATGCCGCGGGAAAACTCTCTGCGTACAACACGCTCTCGTACACGCGTTGCGCCCATTCGCCGGTCGCGCCTTCGACCGCGTAATTGGTTGCGGCGATGCCTGCAGCCAGCGTACCGTGGCCGCTGACGTCTTCGCACCAGCGCGCCAGATCCTGCGTGCCCGCGGGCAACGGCCCGCGCAATACGTCTTCGCGTGCGACGCCCGCGCCTTCCGCCCAGTTCAACCAGTACTCGGCGTGGTTCTGTTCGACGCGAATATTGCGGACCAGCCAGCGACGCGCGAGGTTGTCGCCGTCGCTGCGTCCGTAACGCGTCTTCAGCAGACTTCGCGCCATGTAACCGGGAAAGCCTTCGATCACCGGCCACAAGCCGGCCATGAAGTTCCGGCACTCTTCCGGTTCCACCCGGCACTCGCGCATCTTCGACCACATCTCGTGGTCCACGACGGCCCGCTTGGCGTCCTCGCACTCATCGATCATGTCCTGCGCCCAGCGCGGGTAGCTGCTCACTTCGGTCAGGGGACCACTACGTTCAAAACGCACACTCATGACTTTCTCCTCGGGTCAGGTCGAGTTTTTGCCCATCAACTGGGTTGCGGATTGGAAACGCGCACAAGCGCCGCCGGGCATCGAGCACAAAAGGAGATGCAGAACGACCGGTAACCTACTGACACTTATCGGCAAGTTTCCCCAAAATGATCCGGTAAGCCAAAGACGGCGTGTGTTACTTTACGCTTTGTTACCAGGAAATCCATCACAAATTTTGACAATCCGGCCAGGTTGATCGTCTACCTCACGATATACTTCATATTTAATTGTAGATATATGTTCTAACTTGTTGTTGTATATTGACTTGATAAATAAGGCATCGCGGACAACGAAGCAGCGGCTTCTGCTTCGAAGACGCACCGTATCGCCGCCGGAATCGCCTCCGCGATTCCACGCCTGCCGAAAATCAGGGAACGATGCCGCCGGTTACGCGTGCGCCAGGGCGTAATCGATGGCCGCGCACGCGGCCGCGGCTTGCGCGGCGTTGCACTGTTCGGGCGTGGCGCGCGGACTGTCCGGATACACCTCGGTGGTGGTGCGCCAGCGCGCAGAAGTGATGCCTGCGCACAGGCCCCACTTCACCACCGGATATCCGATGACGCCGGGCGCCACCACCGGCGAACCGATGATGGTGCCGTCCGGATCGGCTGGCGCGATGTGTGTCACCTTCGCCACCGCCGCGATCACCGCTTGCTGGAATTCCGGCTGCGGGTTTTCACTGTCGGCACACAGGTAAAAACCATCGGGGACGGTGCCCGGCTCGAACGGCTTGCCATCGCGCGCCGCGAGCGCGGGGCGGAATTCGGATTCATCCGTATCGGTGGTCTCGTGCAGGTCGATGTGCATCAGCACGCGTTCGCGGAACGGCGCGACGAAACGCATCAGCGCAGCCGCTTCCGGCGCGGGGCTGTCGGGAATGAAATTGCGGTTGGGATCAAGCGCGTACGGATCCCAGCGATGGATGCGCTCATAGCCCCACGGACTCACGCATGGCACGACGACGACATTCGCGCGGCCCGCGTAATCGTTTGCATGCCGTTCCGTGAAGCGCAGCGCGCCATGCACGCCGCTGGTTTCGTAGCCGTGCACGCCGCCCGTCACCAGCATGATCGGAAACGCATCGTTCCAGTCGCGGCTCTTCAATGCGAACAACCGGTAACTGTCCGGCGGATAGTCGAGCGTGCTGTACTGCATGACGTCGAAACGCGCGCGCAGACGATCGATCGCACCCAACACCTCATCGGCGTAACTGCGCTGCTTGCGCTGCCGTGAAAGCCACTCGGCTTTTTCGGCATCGCCCCACGATATGCCGGGCGTACCGACTGGATAGAAAGCCACGGTTGTCATCGCATTGCCCAACTCCAAACCCGGCCAGAAACTCTACCACTTCGCGCGCGCAGGCCCGCACGGAATGACGATGTGAAATGACCGGGATCACCGCCAATCGGATTCGGATATTCCTGGCTCCCTGGATCCGCCCGCGCCCACGGCCTTTGCTATGCTTTCGTGCGGAAGCCATGAGCCACCGATGATTGCCGACTCCAGCCGACGCAATCGCTCCGCGCGCTGTCTGGCCGTGGCGCTGCAGGTCGCCTTGCTGCCTTGTGCGGCAGCAACCGCGCAGGTTGACAACAACCCCGGCTACGACCGGCCCGGCCTCGGTTTCACGCCCGCGGTGCTGCAGGCTGGCGACATCACGCTGGAACAGGGTGCACCCGACTGGAGCCACACCCACGGTGCTTCCACCTACACCGCAGACAGCTCGTTGCGCCTCGGCCTTGGACACGACTTCGAACTGCAGCTCGGCACCGGCTGGAACTGGCTGGACTCCGCCGAGGTCACCGCAAACGGACGCTCCGATACCACGCTGGCATTGAAGTTCGCGCGACGGGCGCGCGGCGATTTCAGTTGGGGCCTGCTCGGCAGCGTCGAATTCACGGATGGCACGCAAACGTTCCGCGCCGGCCGTCGCCAGTACCTCCTTGGCGCGAGCCTGAGCTGGCAACACGACGCCGGTCGTTCGACCGGCATGTATGCCGAAGTGCTGCATGGCGATGCAAATAGCGCATTGCTCGCTGTCAACGAAGGTTGGCCGGCCACGCCCGCGCTGGCTCTGTATGTCGAAGCGGCGGCGCAGCACGTCGCCGGCTCGGGTTACGGTGGCGTCGCGGGCGCAGGCGTGAGCTGGCAAGTCACGCAACGCGTGCAGTTCGACATCGGCGCCCGCCACCACATCGTTGGACATGCCGACGCCTGGCAAGGTGGCTTGGGCGTTTCGGTGTATTTCGGCGATTGAAGGCCGGACGCCGCTCATTGACATGCGCCCAACCGCCTCCACATTGGTGCAGATACACACCGGTTCGAGTGCCATGAACAACCCTGCCCCGCTCCGCATCGATTTCGTCTCCGACGTCGCCTGCCCGTGGTGCGCGGTCGGTCTTGCCAGCCTGCAACAAGCGCTGACGAAGCTGGATGGCAGCATCTCAGCCGAAATCCACCTGCAACCATTCGAGTTGAGCCCCGACATGCCGTTCGAGGGCGAGGACGCAGTCGATCACATCATGCACAAGTACGGCATCAGCGAAGCGCAATCAGAAGCCAACCGCAAGGCGCTTCGCGAGCGCGCCGCGGCGGTGGGCTTTGCCTACAACATGCAGCGCGGCAGCCGCGTCTGGAATACCTTCGACGCGCACCGCCTGCTGCACTGGGCCGGACTGCAGGACCCCGGCAAGATCGTCGCACTCAAGCAGGCGCTGTTCCGCGCGTACTTCACCGACAACGAAAACGTCGCCGACCGCGATGTGCTGGTGCGCATCGCCGGCGTGGCCGGGCTGGATACCGGCGAAGCCCACCGCGTGCTCGAAAGCGGCGAATACGCCGACGAAGTGCGCGCGCAGGAACGCCGCTGGCAGCAGGCCGGCATCCATTCCGTGCCCGCCGCGATCGTCAATGGCCAGTACCTGATTTCAGGCGGGCAGCCGCCTGAAGTTTTCGAAAACGCATTGCGAGAGATCGCCGCGAAGACGACCGGCGGCTGATCAGCTCAACTTTACGCGCGCTCACCATGGCTGCAGCACGAACAGGCGCACCACGCCCCAGATCGCCAGCAGCAGCAACAGCGCCCAGGCGATCATCGACAACATGAAGGGGTTGTGGCGTGCGCTGGCATCGCGCAGGTACGCCGGTATGTACCAGATGCGCGCCGCGATCCACACCAGCCCGAGGATGCCGGCCCAGGTCGGGTTACCCCACGTCGCCGCGAGCCAGAGCGTCGGCAAGAACATGACGGTGTGCTCGAGCGTGTTCATCTGCACGCGAAACGCGCGTTCGAAATCCGGATGTCCCGTCGTGGCCGGCGCCTTGATGCCATGGCGATCGCGTGCCCGTGCCACGACGAGACCCGCAGCGAACAGCACCAATACGTTCAACAACACGATCAGCACGGGCAGGTGGATCACGACAAGTTCCTTGCACAAGGGATCCCGTGAAGTGTGGTTTGAACCGCAAGGCATGTCCAGACGCGTGCAAGCGAACGGACGCCAGCGGCGCCCGTTCGTTGTCGCCGCACGAGAAAAGGCGTCACTGCACGCTGATCGTTCCGTGCATCAGCGCGGAATGGCCCGGAAAGCTGCAGAAGAACACGTACGGACCGCCGTTCTTGATCTTGCTGACGGCAAAACTCGTCGACGCGGTTTGGCCGGCGCCGATCAACTTGGTATGCGCGATGATGCGCGGATCACCGGCCTTGATGTAGCCGTTGTCGAGGCCAGCCGCCGCGCTCTCCTGATCCACCGCCTGCATGTCAGACTGCTTGGTGATGACCACGTCATGGCCCATCGACGCCACCGGCAGTTTGCCGGTGTGCTTCAGCGTGATCTTGAAGTTCGCGCAGGACGAAGGAACGGTGATCGATCCGACGTTGTATTGCATCGTGTCGCTGGCCTCGATTTCCGTGCTGCAGTCGGTCACGGTCGCGGCGAGTTTGCCGTTCGCTCTGGAAGTGGCCGGCGCCAACGCAGCCGTGGCAGGCGACGCAGCAGGTGCGGTGGCCGCGGGCGCGGCCGTCATCGGACTCGCCATCGGAGCGGTGGAAGCAGGCGACGCAGCGGTCCCCGCCGACGCCGGCGCGCTCGGCGATTGGGATTGGGAATGGTTTCCGCACGCCGAGAGCACCAGCGTGCAGGCGACGACAAGTGCAGGCATCTTCAGGTTCATCATCCGACCTCCATTGGCCAAATACCGGATTGTCGGGATGCAACGCTCCACATGGCGTGAAGGCGGGCGCCGCGTACCGTCACAAACCGATTACCCGTGGCTCGATTTCATTGACATCGCATCGACCCGCGCCTGGCCAGCCTGTGCAACCTCTCGTGCAACGACCGGCGTGAATGCGATGCGAGGCAATCCCCGTGACCCGGCGAACGATGCGATTCCGCACGGGCTTCGCATCGGTGCGGCTTTCACTTGGCGCCTGCTGGTCATCGCCACCGCGAACGCAATGATCAGCGCTGCGGCGAATTATCATTCGGAGGCGATCGTCTGCGATCCTCCCGGCGACGGCAGCAAGGCAACTTCATGAGCGACGCACTGCACATCGTCTGCCCCCATTGCCAAGCGGTGAACCGCGTGCCGTCCGATCGCATCGCGGCTGCGCCCACTTGCGGTCGGTGCCACCGGCCGCTGTTCGAAGGCAAGCCGGTGGAGGTCAACGAAGCCGCGTTCCAGAAACACGTGACCCGCAATGGCATTCCCGTGCTGGTGGATTTCTGGGCGCCGTGGTGCGGACCATGCAGGACGATGGCGCCCCATTACGCGCAGGCGGCAGCGCAACTGGAACCACGCGTGCGACTCCTCAAGGTCGACACCGAAGCCGAGCAGAATCTGGGCGTCGGTTACGACATCCACAGCATTCCCACGCTGGCGCTGTTCCGCGGCGGCCGCGAAGTCGCGCGACAAGCCGGTGCCCTGCATGCTCCCGGCATCGTGCAGTGGGTGCGCTCGCACGGCGCGTAGGCGTTGAACACGAGCACGACCACCATCAGTGTGCGCCGTAATGTTTTTCTTCCCCCTTCGCTTGCGAAGGGCGGAGTGGAGCGAACGCGCGCGCAGCGCGACCGAGGGGGATGGCTTTTGTGCCGGCGCTCTGCGAAGCGGCGGGTTCCGGCGGTGGCCCATCCGGCCGCCTGCGCATGAAGCATGCGAAGCGCGGCAACCCGCTGGCCGTCAAACCGTTGAACCGATAAGTCACCCACGATCCGACCGGTGGCGGATTGGTGCGATCGTCATCGGAGAATCCCGAGCCGATCGAAAAGCGCCGCCCATCCTGCGTGCGCACTTCGAGCGAACCCATCTTGCCTTCCAGCCGGCCCCGGCCCGGCCGGATCGCAACCACCCGCGCTTCGGCATCTTCGTAGGGTTTCAGCTTGAGCAGGCCCACGCCACGCCCCGCGCGATACGCCGCATCACCACGATGCAGCACCAGGCCCTCTCCACCCTTGTCCACCACGCGCTTGAGCTCGGCGTAAAGCTGCTTTTCGTTGGCGACGTGGTACTGCCGGATCGTGACCACCCAGGGATCACCGATCGCGGCCACCGTGTTGCGGATGGCCGGGACGCGCGCATCGAAGTCGCCTCCGTGCGCCGGAAGGTCGAACACGTGATAGGTCACTTCATGCCACGCCGGATCGTTCGCATCGGCCGTGCGAATGATGGCGGAGGCGCGCGAAAACTTTCCGTAGCCGACCCACAACTCGCCATCCAATGGCGTATCCGGCCAACTCTTCGTGAACCACGCGGGCACATGCACGACGGTGCCCCCGCGCGTCAGCATCTGGTGCCCGTTCCAGTAACCGCGCACGCCATCGAACTTTTCGCTGACCCAGTAACGGGACAGGTCGACACCGCCATGATAGACATCGACGAGTTCCACCGGTGGCGGCGCGGTTCGTGCCGGGCCCGCCAAAGCCAGGGCCCACGCAACCATGACCAGCATGATCCATCGCATCGGTCGCATGTCTGTTTTTTCCCGCTCGTTGAAAGCGCAAAGTTTCGGACTGAACGCACAAACGCGCCGCAGGCCGCAACCGCGATATCGCAGGCCCTTTCCCGAAAAGCCTGTAGGCGATTCCTTACGCAATGGCCGCGATTCGCATCGACGGTGCAACTATCATTCCGATGACTCGGGAGAATCCATGACCCGCAATCCAGACCACCTTGAAAAAGGCACACCGCTCGACGGGCAATCGCTGCTCGAAAGCACGAGTCTGCCCGCGGCCGTGATCTTCGAAGGCGCGCTCAGCCACAACATCGCCTGGATGCAACGCTTCGCCGATGACCACGGCGCGAAGCTCGCGCCGCACGGCAAGACGACGATGACACCCGCGTTGTTTCGTCGCCAGATCGATGCCGGCGCGTGGGGCATCACGCTGGCGACCGCCGTTCAGTGCGCCACGGCGTTCGAACATGGCGTGAAGCGCCTGCTGATGGCCAACCAGTTGGTGGGCACGCCCAACATGGCGATCGTTGCCGGGCTGATCGAGCGCGGCGCGGATTACTGTTGCCTCGTCGACAGCGTGGCCAATGTCGAGGCACTAAATGAATATTTCGGCCAGCGCCATCTCACCGTGCAGGTGCTGGTTGAACTCGGTGTGCGCGGCGGACGCTGTGGTGTGCGCAACAATTCGGGACTCGACAAACTCGTTGCCGCGATCGCCGCCGCGCCAGCCGTCGCGCTTTGCGGCATCGAAGGTTACGAAGGCCTGATCGGCGGCGCCCGCGCTGTCGATGACATCCGCAGCTACGGTCGGCGTCTTGTCGAAACTGTCCGTGGCCTCGGGGATTCAGGAGCCTTCGCGGATCGCGAACCGATCATCACCGCCGCGGGTTCGCAATGGTTCGACCTGATCGCCGAAGCCTTCGATCAAGCCGATCTGCGCGACCACTGCACACCGGTGCTGCGGCCCGGCTGCTACGTCGTGCACGACCACCGCTCGTATCGCAACGCCATGGCCGAAATCAAAACACGCCACCCGGAGCTCGAAGGCGAACTGCAGCCGGCGTTGGCGGTATTCGCGCACGTGCAGTCGTTGCCCGAACCGGGATTGGCGGTGGTTGCGATGGGCAAGCGCGACATTTCCGTCGACCCCGACCTGCCGATCCCGTTGCAACTTCACCGGCCCGGCGAGCCCGCGCGACCACTCACCGGATGCAGCGTGCGCAAGGTCATGGACCAGCACGCGATGATGGTACTTCCCGGGGACCTCGACCTCCGTATCGGCGACATCGTGTCGTTCGGCGCCTCGCACCCCTGCCTGACGTTCGACAAATGGCGCCAGGTACTGCTGGTCGATGATGACCTGCGCGTGCTGGAAACGATGCCGACGTTTTTCTGAGCGATTCTCCGACGAAACGCTGATAGGCTCGACGGGCAACGCGTCGCGTGAATGCACCGCTCGACGCTACAAGACATCACCGGGGACGCCATGACCAAGCACCTTCGAATCGCCGCCTGCCTGCTGTCGGCCCTGCCCTGCATCGCCTTCGCTGCGCAGTCGAGCAAGAACCTGTCTGCGCGGGTCGACCGCGTGCTCACCGAAACACCGGTGATCGACGGCCACAATGACCTGCCGTGGGAAATCCGCACCCATTTCGGCAACGTCGGCAGCATCAATCTCGATGCAGACACCTCGAATCTGCACGGCAAGGACGGCGACGAAGTGCACCTCATGACCGACATTCCGCGCCTGCGCATAGGCCATGTCGGCGCGCAATTCTGGTCGGTGTGGATTCCCGCGAGCACCCCCGGCCCCGAAGCCGTGCAGATGACGCTGGAGCAGATCGACATCGTCCACACCATGGTGGCGAAGTACCCGCACGACTTCGAAATGGCCTCCACCGCCGACGACATCGAGCGCATCGAGAAATCCGGGCGCATCGCCAGCCTGATCGGCGTCGAGGGTGGCGAGCAGATCAACAACTCGCTGGCAGTGCTGCGCGACTACTACGCGCTTGGCGTGCGTTACATGACGCTGACCCACACGCAGAACACGGACTGGGCCGACTCGGCCAACGACAAGCCCATGCATCAGGGGCTCACCGCGTTCGGTCGCGCCGTTGTGCACGAAATGAACCGGCTCGGCATGCTGGTGGATCTCTCGCACGTCTCGCCCGCCACCATGAAGGCGGCGCTGGAAACCACTCGGGCACCGGTGATCTTTTCGCATTCCAGCGCGCGCGCCCTGGACGACCATCCGCGCGACGTGCCCGACGACGTGCTGCGCATGGTCGAGCAGAACCACGGCATCGTGATGGCGAATTTCTATCCTACCTTCGTCTCGCAAGCCGTCGCGGACTGGAATGCCGACCGCGCCGGCGCATCCGCGAAATTCGACGCGCTGTACGTTGGCCAGCCCGATCGCGCCAAGGCCGCAATGGACAAATGGAAGCTGGCGCATCCGCAGCCCAAGGCCACCATTGCGCAGGTCGCCGACCACATCGACCATATCCGCAAGGTCGCCGGCGTCGAAAGCGTCGGCATCGGAAGCGACTTCGACGGCATCGAGGTCACGCCCGCGGGTCTCGACGGCGTCGACAAATATCCCGCCCTCTTCGAGGAACTCGCGCGCCGCGGCTGGACCGATGACGAACTGGCCGACCTCGCCGGCCGCAACCTGTTGCGCGTGATGCGCGAAGCCGAACAGGTCGCGGCGAAGTTGCAGGCGCAGGAAGCGCCTTCGAACGCGACAATCAAGATGGACGCCAGGGACAAGAGCGCGTGAACCGGGAATGGCCAGCAACCGTCGCCAGGGAACACCGGACCGCGACAGCGGTGCCCGGGGCCAGCGCGCTGGCCATCCGCGCGCACCTGGCCACACGGACTTCCCGCATCACCGCTCGTGCCCATGGAGTTGAACGTTGAGCGCGCCGACCTCCGCATGGGACCAGTACTGGCGCGACGGCCGCCTCGCGTCGTGCGGCGGCGAAGGCGGGGCGACCTATCAACCGTTGATCGCCGACGGCTGGCGGCGCTTCTTCGGTTGCATTTCCGATACAGCGCGCATCCTCGATGTCTGTTCGGGCAACGGCGCCGTCGCCCGCCTGGCCGCCGAGGTGGCGAGCGGCCGCCGCATCCGCGTGACCATCGACGCGGTGGACGCGGCCGACCTGCACGCGGCGGGAACAAGCCCCGGCGATGAGATGATCCGCTATTCGCCGCGCACTCCGGCGGAGCACCTGCCGTTTCCCGACGCTTCATTCGACGCGATCGTCGGGCAGTACGCCATCGAATACACCGAGCTCGAACGTACGCTGGCCGAACTGAAACGGGTGAGCCGGCCAGCCGCACGCATCCGTTTCGTCACGCACGCTGCAGGAAGTATCGTCGTGCAGGGCGCGCGGGAGCAGCTCGCCGACGTGGAGCGGCTGATACAAACCGGTGTGTTCGAGACCGCAGAGGCACTCGTTCGGGCGGCTGCCTCCGGTTCGCCGGAGGGCGATACCGGCGAAGCGACAAATTCCTCCGCACGCTGCAGTTGCTGCGCGACGCCGAGGCCACCTCCGGGGACCTTCGGATGTACCGCAACGTGGGCGGGGTGATCGTTCACGCGATCCAGCACCAGCCTCAACTCGGACCGGCACCTGTACTCGACAAGATCGCGGAGACAGCCTCGGCCATCAAGGCGCACCACGGTCGCCTCGACGCGATGTGCCGCGCCGCACTGGATGCCCCCCGCGCGCGCGCTCGTCGCCTCGGCCAGACACCTGTGGGGCAAACCGTTCACCCCGGACCCCTTGATTCGATCCGACGGCGCGTTGTTCGGCTGGGTCATCGCCAGCGCAACGGGCGAATGAATGCGGCTTCCGCCGCAAGCGCAGCTGCCGAACAGCGGGCACGCCCCTGACTCCGGTTTCACTTCTCCGATTCGAGAAAGCTTTCCACACGGTTGCGTCCCGCGTGCCAGAGGCCCTCAAGCGGCGTCGCGCGGTCGGCGGGATCGTGTGGCCCCGAACGCCGGATCGTGCAAATGACGCGGTGCCAGCCCAAAGGCGGCCCGTGAATGGGCCACCCCGTCGGAACTGCCCATACCCGGCGCGGCAACAACGCCGATAGGCGAACTTGAAGCGGCGCGGGCAGTGCACCGCATGGGGAATCACCGCCGAACCGGTTGGGCAATCGTCGCGCTCTGCCGTGTCGAGTCAACGTCCCAGTCGCACCGTAATCTCCGTGGCCAACGCCGCGGGACTTTGATCTTCGTCCACCTGCACCACCACGCGACGATAGTGCTCGTGGTCGAGTTCGAAGGTCAGGCAGCGGTTCGGGGCGGGGAAGTCGTAGAAGATCGCACCTTCGTCGGTGAAGAAGGTTCCGGCGACCTTCACGCCGGGCACATTGGTGCCGATCCGGATGCCGCGACACCATGCCGCCGGCACCGGTTCGAACACGACCGAGCGGATGTGGCTGTAGGGGATGTACAACGAACCGTGCAGCGCCAGTACCTCGTCCAGCGGGCTCATTTGCACGCCGACGCGGTCGGCTCCGAGTTCGATGTGTGCCACGTTCTTACTCCTCGGCATCGGGTACGCGCGTAGCGAGGCACAAACGGAACCAGGCAGCATCCGTGGTTCCCCTACGCGCCATCCCAACGATACAACGCTTCGTAATCCGCACCGGTGCGCCGGCACGCGCGCCAGGCGAGACCACCTTCGGCCATCGCATCGCGCACGCTGGGTGCGATCAACTGCAAGGCACGCGCGGCGCCGCGATCGCGCAAGCGTTGCAGGCTTGATCGCTCCATCAGATCGAGCGCCCACCCGGGCAGCAATGCCGCGGCGGAACCGAGGAACAGGTCACGGCTGAAGCCCGCGAAGGGAATCGGCAACCGTATCGAACCAAGCACACGCAGCGTTTCCCTGGTGCGTGCATCGAACACCAGTTCCGGCCGCACACGTGCGAAGAATGCATCGAGTTCCGCCGTCGACCGCGGGACGTCGTGCGCGCCAAGGGCCTCCGCGATCAGCGTCATTTCGGCGAGATAGCGATCCTGCATCGGCCGTG
>Ga0207647_10000908_pt1 | contig 22882 bp, 20 predicted proteins | sample KBSCornC2_FD_184295 | JGI IMG/M metagenome (GOLD analysis project Ga0207647, IMG submission 184295) | Corn rhizosphere microbial communities from Kellogg Biological Station, Michigan, USA - C2 (SPAdes) (version 2) | ecosystem: Host-associated > Plants > Roots > Rhizosphere ... | reverse complement strand
CAGCATCGAGCGAATGATACGCTGGACCAGCCGGTCCCGCCAACGATCCGCGTGCGGGTAAAACGCATAACATCGTTCAAAAAACGAAGGACGACAGCGGTAAATATCCCACCAACCCGAGGCGGTGGCTCCCGTCAGGTCTTTCTCGCTGGCTCATCCCAAAACCGCCTCTTTCGGCCGGGTTTCATTGAACTGAAAGGAGAGATCCCGACCAACATGGGTCGAGATCTCCCTGGTCGGATTCGGAAGATGATCAGGCCTTCTGTTGCCGGGCGCGCGTGCTTGCCGCCGCCTTGGCTTGCTCGAAATGATCAGCCGGAACGCTCGCCCAGAACGCATTGCTTCGCTCCTGTTCGAGTTGCAGGCCCTCAGCAAGGTCCATTTTGAAGCCATCATCGATCAGCTTCTTGTAGTTCATCACAACTCTCTGGTCGCCGTCGGCAAAATCCCGGGCCAAGGCCATGGCCGCCGGCATCAATTCCTCAGGCTCGACCACGCGGTTGATGACGCCCAAATCATACATCCGCTGGGCGTCAAAGAAATTGCCGGAAAGGCTGATCTCCTTGGCCCGCTGGTGCCCAATCTGTCGAGACAGGCGCTGCGAAATTCCCCAAAGAGGCATCAAGCCGACGCGCACATGGGTGTCAGCGAACTTCGCCGCGCGGGATGCGATTACGATATCGGCCACCAGCATCATTTCCATGCCGCCGGTAATGCAAAGCCCGTTGATGGCGAAGATGATCGGCTTGCGGCATTTCTCCATGGCGGGAATCGGATTTTCCTCAGGAAACAAGGTCTCGCGTCCCCGCTCGGCGGCCTCGGTCAGATCCATCCCTGCGGTGAATGCCCGGCCCGCTCCTGTGACGACAATGGCGCCCACGCTGTCGTCCTGATCGAGCTCAAGGAGCTTGCGGTGATACGCCGTGCGCATTTCGCCGGAGAGGGCGTTGAGTTTTTCGGGTCGATTGAACGTGAGGACCACAACGCGGCCCTCCTGCTTCACTAGAAGGGTCTGACTCATGGGCTGACTTCCTCATCATTGGTAAGAGCGAACGTTAAGACAATTCAAAGTCGCGATCTGAGGATCAGATCGCGACCGCTCTGTTGTTGCGCATCACGCTAGGGAAAGCCGGTGCACTTCCCGGCGAACACTCTAACGGCGAGCCGATGTCGGAATTTGGTTGAACGGAAGGTCCTTGTCCACCCGGATATCGGCCGGCAGTCCCAGAACGCGTTCGGCGATGATGTTGCGCTGGATCTCGTCGGTACCGCCTTCAATGCGAGTCCCGGGAGAGCGCATCAACATGGCCTGGAAGCGGGCGGAGGCGGCTGCCATCGCTGGATCGACCAGCGCGCCGGATTGCGCCTGCAGATCGAGCGCGAACATCGCGATTTCCTGCTGGGTCGATCCGGCGACGAGCTTGCCAATGGAGTTTTCCGGACCGGGTGTTTCGCCCCGCGACAGCGCCGAGAGCGAGCGGAATACGGTGTATTTCAGGCCGCTGCTACGCGCGGCCCAGGTTGCCAGTTTTGAGGCAATCGTCGGGTCGTCGATCGCAGGGCCGTCGGCGGTCTGAAGGTTGGAGCACAGGTCAAATATGTCTTCAAAGCCCGTAGGCATGCCGAGGCCGATCACCAATCGCTCGTTCATCAGCATCGTCATCGCGACGTTCCAGCCGTCGTTGACACCGCCAATGCGCCGGCTGTCGGGAATTCGCACGTCGTTGAAGAAGACTTCATTGAACCCCGACTGCCCGTTGGCTTGCTTGATCGGGCGGACTTCCACGCCCGGTGAGCGCATGTCGAGCAGGAACATGGTCAGGCCGCGGTGCTTGGCGACGGTCGGATCAGTCCGGGTGATCAGCATGCCCCAATCAGAATATTGCGCGTAGCTGGTCCAGATCTTCTGGCCATTGATGACCCAGTCGGATCCCTCCTGCTGCGCTCGCGTGCGCAGGCCGGCTAGATCCGAACCGGCTGCCGGCTCGGAGAACAGCTGGCACCAGCTCTCCTCGCCATTGGCCATCCGCGGCAAGTGAGCTGCCTTCTGCTCGTCCGAGCCGTGGCGGATGATCGTCGGGCCGACAATGCCATGGGCGATGCCAAAGAGGCGGGAGAGTGAGCTGTAAATTCCCTCTTCCTGCTGCCAGATCACCTGATGGATGGGCGGCAAGGCCTGGCCCCCGTATTCCCGGGGCCACTGCATGCATGCCCAGCCGGCATCGAATTTTTTCTTCTGCCAGGCGCGGGCCTCGGTCCGAAAATCAAAACCTGTTGGCGATATGCCAAACCCGGCCTCTGACAAAGCAGCGTCCAGATGTTTAGGTGCGTTGGCATCGATCCAGGCGCGAACCTCGGCGCGAAAGGCGGCTTCCTCGGGCGTGTCGTCGAAATTCATCTGTCTCTCCTTCGAAGCCGGCCGTCAGGCGGCGTTGCGACGCCGCAGGCGGGAGATCAGGAGGCGCTCCCACTGGGAGAGGCCGCCAAGGTTCACCGCCAGAAGATTGGCGCGGCGATAATACAGATGGCAGTCGAAGGCCCAGGTGAAGCCCATGCCGCCATGAACCTGGATGTTGTTTTTCGCACAATGCAGGAACGCCTGGGTGGCGCTGACGCGGGCGGTCGCGGCCGCCTCCGGCAACTCGGCGGCTCCCGTCGAAAGCGCCCACGCGCCGTAATAGGCGTTGGAGCGCGCGAGCGTAGCCTGCACATACATGTCCGCCAGCATATGCTTGATGGCCTGGAACGATCCGATCGGCCTCCCGAAGGCCATTCGCTCCAGCGCGTAGTCGCGCCCCATTTCCAGCGCGCGATCGGCGCCGCCGACCTGCTCAAAAGCGGTCAACACCGCGGCCCGATCGAGAATTCTGGTGATGATCGACCAACCCTCGCCGGAAGGCCCGAGGGGCTGGGCGGCAGCGCTGGCAAACTCGATCCGTGCATGGCTTCGGGTGGGATCGACCGTGTTGACCGGCGTGCGTGTGATGCCGTCGGCATTGAGATCAACCAAAAACAGCGAAATCGACTGCTCATCGGCACCCGCGCCGGTTCGCGCCGCGACAATAGCAAAGTCCGCAATGTCGCCGTCGGGCACCGGAAGCTTCGAGCCGGTCAGCCGATCGCCAGTTGCCCTCGTTCGGACCGATTGCGGTGTGACCTGGCCCTGGCCTTCGACGAAGGCAAACGTCCCGATCGTCTCGCCGGACGCGAGGCGGGGCAGGTAGGTTTGTTTTTGGGACTCGCTTCCCGCCAGCATGAGGAATTCGCTGGCCAGAAAGACCGAGGAGGAAAACGGCACGGGCGCCAGCGCCCGCCCCATTTCCTCGGCGACCACGCAGAGCTCCAGATAGCCGGCGCCCATGCCGCCATAGGCTTCGGGAATGGCGACCCCCAGGAAACCCATTTCGCCCAGCGCTTTCCAAAGCGCGCGGTCAAACGGAGCGGCGCCGTCCAGAATGGCGCGCACCGCCTGAGGCGGGCATTTGTCTTCCAGAAAGCGCCTGGCCTCGTTCTTCAGCTGAAGCTGTTGATCAGAGAATTCCAGGTTCATGGCACCCCCTTGGTGTCGAGCGGCTCTCGGAGTGCCGCAAACGGCACTCCGAGGGCGATCCAAGACTCTTACTCCCGGTTGACGCCAATTCGGGTTCGGCGCCTTATTTATTATGGGCGGAATCCGAAGCGGCGTTTATGCCGCCGCAGCCGCCAGACCGGCCAGACGGCCAAAGGTTGCCGAACTGCTGAGCGACGTTCCGCTGTAATACCCGCCGCCATGGAAACCGCCGACGACCTCTCCTGCCGCAAACAGACCTTCGATCGGCTGCCCGAACCAATCGACCACGGCCATGTCGCCATTGGCGGCGATGCCGCCATAGGTGGAGGTGATCGCGTTTGCGCAAGCAGCGATGTAGAACGACGGCGTATCGAGAGCCATCAGGTTCGAGGTGCGGCCGAATTGGCTGTCAACCCCGTTCTTGACGTCGTTGTTGTAGCGGGTGACGGTTTCTTGCAGCTTGGCAGGATCAAGCCCCATCTTCCCGGCGAGTTCGGCAATGGTGCCGGCTTTTTTGATATAGCCGCTGGCCACCCCCTCGGCGAAATTGTTCACCGAGCTGTCGTGTCCCGACCGCTGCATCAGTTTTTCGTCGAAGATCTGGAACGCAACGCCATCCGGCTGCTCCATGCCGACCGTGCTGAGCTTCTTGTAGCTCTGCCCCTCATTGGCGAAACGTAGCGCATTCTTGTTGACCAGGATTCCGCCGGCCATGAAGCTGAAGAGCAGGGGCGCCACTTCATCGGGACGTTGTTCGACATCGGGGTAGTTGCGAAGCGCGCCGCCGAACGATCCAGCAACAAAGCCGAGGTCGGCAAGGCCCGCCCCGAGATCGGCCGCCATCATCAGGCCGTCGCCGGTATTGCCGGTGCCGCCATGCCTTAATCCCGCCGCCAGTTCCGGTGCGAAGGTCAGCAGCAATTCCCTGCTGCGGGAAAAGCCGCCGGTGGCCAGGACGATGCCGCGCGTGACCTCGATTTCGACCTCGCGGTCACCAAACAACACGTGCGCCGCCGTCACTTTTCCGCTGTTCGAGGCGCGATGCAGCCGGTGGGCAGCAGACTTGGTGAAGAAAGTGATCTTTGGATGGTTCTGCACTTCCATGTGCAGCGTGGTGATAGCCCGCCCCGTACCGGTCAAATGTATCCGCGGCACGCCGTTAGGCTCCGCCATCAGTTCGAATTTGACGCGGTGCTGGCGGAGGAAATGATAGGTGTCGAGCTGGTTATCGATGAAGGCGTTGACCAGCGCCGGGTTGTTCAAGTTGCGACCGCTTGCAAAAAGACCCTTTCGCAATTCCTCGCGATCGTCGTTGAAGCCGGCCTCTTTCTGGTGTTCGGTGCCGGCGAAAACCAGGCCACCCCCCGCGATAGCGGAACTGCCCCCTGGTTGCGCGGTCTTTTCAAGGAAGAGGACCTCGGCGCCAGCGTCGGCCGCCGCCAGCGCGGCGCAATGTCCGGCAATTCCCGCTCCCAGCACCAGAACCTCGATCTTAGTGGGAATCTCGCCCGTTTCTCGCAGCATCCCGCTTCTCTCCCGTGCGATCTATTGGGGCCGATTCCGGGACGAATGGCCCGGTGATCGGCAACTTTTGTCGTTTTGAGCCTAACGGCTGACGGCGGCACGCCAAACAACAATCGTTGCAAGTGCCTATTGAGAATTTTTCAAGTCGGGGAGCGAGTGTTTGAAATGGGACTGAATGTTGATGTCGCTTTCATGTCACTCAGCTAGGCCAAGGTCACCGCTGGCAATTAACAACAGAAATGCAGATTGATGTGCGCCCCCCTATTGTTTGCATAAAGAAACCGCGCGCTATCGAAGTGGAATAGCTTGGTTGTAAGATAGCCGTCCCTTTTTGTTTTTTCGATCGTTTCCGGCACGGCACCGCACTCAACTTTCGTGGTGGCAGTTTGGGCTTCGCTGCGCTCAAGACGACGCGGACAATCTTATCGCCGGCTTGTGTTTGACCAGCCCATTCGCTTGCCGGTAGGCCGAATTCAGACCTGCCCGAATGCTGTAAATCGACCGGAAACCGCTGCTATCTAGGCGATCGCTTTGAACGCGCAGTCACGCAGCGAGGGCGGCTCCAAAGACGGTTCCAAGAGCGGCTGCAAGTGCGGCTGCAAGGGCGGTCCGGCCACCGAACGGATGCCCACGAGTCCGGCGATCTGATCGGCCGGCAGCGGCCTTGAAACCAGATATCCCTGGATCTCATCGCAGCCATGTTCACGCAGGAATTCGCGTTGCTCATGCGTCTCCACGCCCTCGGCAACCACAGTCAGCCCAAGCGCCTTACCCATTTCAATGATGGCGCGAGCGATCGCGCTATCCTCAGAGGAACTCGGCAGGTCGCGAACGAACGAGCGATCGATCTTGATGGTGTCGACCGGAAACCGCTTCATCAGCGACATCGAGGAGTAGCCGGTACCGAAATCATCGATCGCCAGCCGCACGCCACGGCTCTGAATCGCATTCAGCAACCGGATGGCCTTCTCGACATTGAGCATGACCATGCTTTCGGTGATCTCGATCTGCAGCAACTTCGGGGCCATTCCGGTGGTTTGCAGCGCCTCATCGATAAAATCGAGCAAACCCTCGTCGCAGAACTGCCGGGGCGAGACGTTGATGGCCATCATCAATGGCGGCAGACCTTCGCGTTGCCAGGCCATGTTCTGTTCGCAGGCAGCCTTCATGACCCAACGTCCGATCGGAATGATCAGACCGGTTTCCTCGGCGAGCGGAATGAACCGAAGAGGTGGCAAAAGCCCGAGTTCCGGATGATTCCAGCGCAATAAGGCTTCCATCCCGACAATCCGGCCGGTAGCCACCTCCAGCTTCGGTTGATAGTGCAGGCATAGTTCGTTGCGATCCAGTGCGCGCCGCAGGCTGGCTTCCATCGCCAGCCGATCGGCGGACTGGGTTTTGACCTCCCGGGAGAAGAAGCGGACGTCATTCTTGCCTTCCTGCTTGGCGAGATACATCGCCAGATCCGCATTCTTCAGGAGGGTCTGCTCGTCGGAGCCGTCAGCCGGATAGACCGAGACACCGATGCTCGCGGTGACGCGGCATTCCTGCCCCACCAATTCCATGGGATGGCTGAGCAACGACAGAAGGCCTTGTGCGATCTTGGTCACCTGATCTTTGTCGGTGATCTCGTTCAGCAGCACCACGAACTCGTCGCCTGACAGGCGCGCCACGACGTCGCTGGCACGCACCCCGGCTCGAAGCCGGCCTGCGATCTCGATCAAGAGTTGGTCCCCTGCCGCATGGCCGAGCGAGTCGTTGATGATCTTGAATCGATCCAGATCGACGAACAGGATCGCGCATTTTCTCCGGTGACGCTCGGCTGTCCTGATGGAAAAATTCAAGAGCTGACCGAACATCGACCGGTTCGGCAGGTCGGTCAGACTGTCATGGGTTGCCAGATATTTGATCCTCGCCTCGGCCCGCTCCCTTTCGTCCGCGCGATCAAAATTCTCGAGCGCAAACGACAGATTGGCTGCGAGCCTCTCAAGAATTTCGACAAATTCCGACGTGAACGTGCCAAGTTCGGGAGACATCATGTTGATGACGCCGACCGGCCGCCCTTGGCTGAGCAGCGGAACCGCCGCACCCGAATGGCTTCCGGTGACCCGCGCGATCGCGTGGAAAGCGCTGTTGTTCGGATCGGCAAGGTAATCGTTGCTCACGCAAGGCCGCCCCGTTTGGAACGCCGTTCCGACCAGACCGCGCGCTTCAGGGTTTTCGTGGTGGATCTTGCGGCGGAAGGTCCGGGCCAGATCAACGGCCGGTCCGCCCGCGGCCATCAGGCGAAGGGTATTTTTATCGGGTTCGACGAGCCAGATCATGGCTGCCGTGAACTGGCCGCCTTTGATGGCGGCTTCTGCGGCAAACTCGAAAAGCTCCTTGCGCGTGGTCGCGCGCAAGATCGCCTCGATCGTGGTGCTGAGCGTTGCGAGCATCCGGGCTAACTGCTCCCTGGCTTCACCCTGCCCCTTCTCGCGATCGGCGCGTGCCTTCAGTTCCGCCTGCATCACGGCGAGCGATTCCAGCAACTCACCCAATTCATCGCGACGACCTATCACAATGTCGTCCGACAGATTGCCTGATGCCACCCGCCCGGCGATGCGCATCGCCGCCAAAATCGGCCGGCTCATGGAATCGGCAAAGCCGGCCGCGATCAGAAGGCCGATCAAGGCCAGCACGGCCGAGAGCGCCAGCAGCGTGGTCCGCGCGTCGGCAACATTGGCGGACGCCTCTCTGCGATATTTGAAGCCATAGGCCGCGACAATCTCGACAAGATCATCAATCGCCGCCACGGCCAGATCAGCCTTTTCCGATACTCTGGAGGCCAAGGGAACGTTGACGATCCCACCCGGTGGCGGCTCGATCAGCGACAGCTCGAGGTCGGACCAGTCCTTGATCAGCCGACTGGCGTGTTCCTCGGCTTTCGCCACATTGTCGTCCTTGATGCGCTCGCGCACGATTTTCAGGTCGGCGGCGATATCGGACAGCAGCTCCTTTACACGGGCGATATTCTCTTTTGACAGCGGTTCGGCGAGGCCCGGCTCCAGACGCATGCGCGCCTCGTTCAGCTCGGCATGAGCCGAGCGGGCGTGATTGATGCCGAGCAACGGCCCATCATAGAGGCTGAAGACGAGACCGCCGACGCTTGAGATCGCGCTGTTGCTGTAGAACGCCAATCCCGCGGCCAGCACGATCAAAATACTGAATGCGCCAAAAAATTTATAACGAATCGACATGTCAAACCTCAATACGCGCCTCGCTTCGCCCTGGAACACGAAACACCTATTGGGTGACGTTAACGATCAGCTTCATGCGTGGATGAATGGCGCAGATCACCTCGACCTCGCCTGCGACGGTAAAGCTGACGTCGGTGGACGTTCCCGGAGGTTGCGATCCCAGGTCGAACTCGTTGCCCACACTGAGTGACAGAACATTGTGCGGAACATTGTCGTCGTTCAGAAAGGTCACCGGCTGGCCTTTGCGGACGCTGACGTTGGCCGCCGAAAACTTGCGGCCTTGCTGGCCGATCACCTCGGTCGTAGTCAACGCTACCGCAGCCAAGCTGCCCAAGGTCATTCCAAGCATGACGACACCTGCGAGACTGACGAGACGCATCGGAATTCTTCCTTTTTGAGATCCGCTACTGCGGAAGCATCGGGATCGAGGTCGGGCTTGGACGACTGGTCAACGTATTCAGGAAGGCAATGAGCTCCGTCTTCTCGTCCGCCGTAAGCCCAAGCGGTTTGATCAGATCGGACCGGCTCGATCGTTCGATTCCGCCGCTATCGTAATGTTCGATTACGCTCTCGAGCGTCGCAACCGAACCATCATGCATGTAGGGGCCACGCCTGGCGATCTCCCGCAAGCCCGGTGTCTTGAACGCATGCCGCATCTTGGGGACTTGCGGCATGAATTGGCCGCGGCCGACATCCGCGCTCGCAAGGCCGATATCGTGGAAGCTCCCATTGGTGAAATTCCATCCCTCGTGGCAGGACGAGCACATCCCCTTGGTGTTGAATGTCACAAAGCCGCGCTTGGCCTCGTCAGAGATCGCCTTCTCATTACCTGCGATCCAGGCATCGAAAGGCGCATGATCGGACACGATCGTCCGCTCGAAGGTGGCAATCGCATTCGCAACGGTATCAGCACTGATCCCCTGTCCAGGGAACGATGCCGCAAACAGCGGCTGATATCCCGAAATCGAATTGAGGCGCGCGATCAATTGCCCAATCTGCATGTTCATCTCGCCAGCCGATTGGATTGGCCCCAGCGCCTGCGCCTCAAGGGTCGGAGCGCGCCCGTCCCACATGAAGGTCTCGCCCCAGGCGACGTTTACGATGCTCGGCGAGCGGCGAGCGAGCTTCTCCATGCCATGGCCTATTCCAAGCGAAAGGCCATCTCCCCAGCCAAATCCGGGACTATGACAACTCGCGCAGGATTGCGCGGAATTTTCCGATAGACGTGTATCGAAATAGAGGATCTTGCCGAGCGCGGCTTTCTCGGGCGTGAAGGGATTATCCTTTGGGAAGGGAATGAAAGTCGGACCGCGGTAATCGGCCTTCATCGTCTCCAGGCCGAGACTCGGGGTTTTGGCCACCACGATATGCCGCGTTTCGCCGACGCGAGCGCCGGCCAGACAAGCGCCAACGCCAGCTATCGCGGCAAGCGCGGCACTCAGCGTCCAGACCAATGATCGGCCAAGCTTGAAAGACACGAGCGCCCACCCCCAAACAGCGGTGCCGGTGCGGACAATCGAGTGCCCCCATGCCGCTGGATTCGCGTCTTGATCCGGCAGACCGCGGTACAACCGTAGGGGCTCCGGGCTAATTCGATGTTAATGCGGCACGCCCGCAGGGCTCGATTGCTCAGTTTGGAGCGCCCATGCCCCCCGGAAAACTACGGGGAAACGGCCGTTTCCTGGGTTTTGGTTACGCATTGGTTTCCGCCTCGGACCGCACCCTCTGGGGGTGGACCCGGGAACTCAAAACAGAAAAAACGGCCGGGAGTGCCGCTGGCGGCGCGCTGCAGACTGCGTCGAGGCTTGGCGGTTGCTCCCCCGGGGGAGCTTACGAATTTCGGACTGATACAAGAGTTCCGGTTTCCGCCGCGCGTTTGACCGCATCGATCACTCTGAGAGTTTCGAGCCCTTCACGCCCGCTCACCACAGGCTCGGTGGTAGCCCGGATAACCCCACAGAAATTGGCGATCTGCAGGGCTAGCGGGTCTTCTTTCGCGTAGCTCAGCCGCTCGCGCTCAATTGGCGTCCACCAACTGGGTTTGCTTGGGTGATGCCATAGATCGAGCTGCGGAATTGCCAGCGATGCCCTGGTGCCACCGATCTGGTAACACGTCTCCTGCGTATGGCTGTAGGCCGGGTTCTCACCAGCCGTGAATTCCCAGCTCCAGGGCGACTGGATGGTATCGGAGACATTGACCGTTCCGAGCGCACCGGAGGCGAAGTGCAGGATAATCACCGCGGTCTCTTCCACCGCATGTCCGCGCAATCGATTGGATTGGGCCGCCTGTACCGCCACGATGTCCCCACAGAGGTACCGCAGCAGATCGACATCATGGATGAGATTGACGAAAATAGGCCCGGCCCCTTTTTCGCGACGCCAGGTCACATCGAAATAATCGTCCGGCTTGATCAGCCACCATATGCCGTGCACCGACACGATCTGGCCGAGCCGGCCGCTAGCGATCTCTGCCTTGGCGCGCTGGATCATCGGGTTGTGACGGCGATGGTGCCCGGTGAGCAGCGGCACGCCGGCCCGCTCGGAGGCTTCGACCAGGGCCTGTGCGGCGACCAATTCATCCGCTAGGGGTTTCTCGATCAGCGCAGGGATGCCGGCTGCGATGCATTCCATGCCGTTGGCCACATGCATCTGATTGGGGGTGGCGACAATCACCCCTTCCGGCCGATTTTCCGACAGCATATCCTGGAAGGACGGAAACCAGTCCACCTGCAGCGAAACCGCCAACTCTCGTGCCGCCGGCGTCGGATCGACGATCGACGACAGTACCGCCTCCGGCCGCGCGAGAATGTGTTCGATGTGCCGCTTGCCGATGAGACCCGCTCCCATCACCGAGAGGCGGACGGCTGCGCTCATGCGAAATTATCCCTTCCTCTCGTCAAGCGCTTCGTCACGCGCAAGCAAGCCCGGGCAGTGTGTCCACTTGCAATCTAGCTCCTCGCTTCGGGACCAAAGAACTTTGACTTCACGCATTCGGCCGGCGAGCGCTTGGTGCTCTTCCCCGCTATGCTGGTAGTGGTCAGCTGGCACGCTGCAGAGCAACCTTCCGCCCATGAGATGGCCGCGCATCCTGCTTGCTTTCTTGATTTCGAAGAGTGGTTCATATATCCGGGCAACTGACAGGATGAAATCCCCAAGTGAAGACGACGGCCTCGCACGCGGCGAGGAGGTGGGCGCGAAACCTATCGTAGTGGGGGCTAGATCGAAGTCAGACAGCCAGTTCTATTCGGACTAGAATAACGACCTTGGGTCGTGGAGTTTTGTATCGAAGAAGGCACCTTTCTTCTTCCAAATGGGAGAATGTGACGTGAGATACAATCTACTGGGCAGAACGGGCCTAAAAGTGTCCGAGCTCTGCCTGGGCCTGGGCACTATGGCCGGGACGGAACGGATCGACGAAAAGGTCGGCAGGTGCATCGACGCAGGCGTCAACCTGTTCGATACCGCCAACTCATATTCGGAGGGAAGAAGCGAGGAGCTGCTGGGGCAGGCGCTGACGGGGCGGCGCGAGAAGGTGCTATTGTCCACCAAGGCGGCCTACCGCGTCGGTCCGGGTGAGAACGACCTGGGGTTGTCGCGCCACCATCTGGTCAAAGCCTGCGAAGCTAGCCTGCGACGGCTACGGACCGATTGGATCGATCTTTACCAACTGCATGCCCCGGATGTCTTCACCCGACCCGAAGAGACGATGCGTGCCATGGACGATTTGGTTCGTTCCGGCAAGGTCCGCTATATCGGCTGTTCGAATTATGCCGGCTGGCAAATCATGCGCGCCCAGGCGGTCGCCGATTCGCTGAAGCTGCAGCCATTCGGGTTTCAGCAGCTGTATTACTCGCTGGTCTGCCGCGATTCGGAGTTCGATCTCTTCCCGGCCGGTGAGGATCAGGGCATGGGCTCGCTGATCTGGGGACCGCTGGCCATGGGGTTCCTGTCAGGCAAATATCAGCGCGACAAGGCGCGTCCGGAAGGGTCCCGGCTCGCCAAGCTCCCGACCCTCGAGGCCGTTCCCGACTGGGACCATGCGTTCAACATTCTCGATGTCGTGCAGGAGATTGCCACTGAACGGGAAGTGTCGGCCGGTCAGGTGGCGATCAATTGGCTGCTGCGCAAACCTTGGGTATCGACGGTCATTCTCGGCGCCCGGACGGTCGAGCAACTCGAGGAAAATCTCGCTACCTTGAGTTGGCGCTTGTCGGCAGAGGAGACGGCTCGGCTCGATGAGGTAAGCTGGCCCACTCCGCTGCGGTATCCCTATTGGGTCTGGCGCCTTGGCGCACCGGAACGTGCCACCTTTCTCAGCGGCTTCCGCGAGTGAACTGATCATGCGACCGCTGGCGCTGGCGCCGCAGAGCCTACCGACACTCAGACCGCAGCAATTCCTCCGCTGCGCCGCGCAGTCGGGTTTCCAAAGGGTCGGAGTGCGGATTCTGCAGGGCACTCCCCCCTATCGGCCCGACGATCATCCCATGGCGGTGAGTGGCGCAAACGAGATTCCGGAGCTGAGAGCCATCCTCGACGGCGAAGGACTGGGCGTCGTCGACCTGGAATTCGTCCTGCTCGACGCGGATACCCCCGTCGACGCGTATCGGCCATATCTGGAAATGGGAGCGACGCTGGGAGCGCGCTATCTCGTAACATGCTCGATGGTGCCGGATCCGGCCCAAGCGGCGGAAAAACTGCAAGCGCTTTGCAGATCCGCCAGCGAGTTCGAGCTCAATGTCGCTGTCGAGTTTCTCCGCTATACCGGCGTGAAAACCATTGATGACGCCGTGATGCTGGTCAGGGCAAGCGGCGCCGACAATGCCTTTGTTCTGCTTGACAGCTTTCATCTTCACCAGGCGGGTCATCGGCCTGAGGACATCCTGGCATATCCGGCGAGCTGCTTTCCCTATTTGCAATTGTGTGATGCACCCGGGCCGCCGGATCCGGACAACGACGAAGTGATGCGCCAGGCGCGGACGGAAAGACTCAATCCGGGAGAAGGCGTGGTCGACCTCGCCGGTATCATCAGGGCTCTGCCGCCGGAATTACCGATCAGCCTTGAAGTCCCCAATCTCGCGCGAATCGCGCAAGTCGGCGAAATGGCGCATGCAATTCGCCTGCGGCAGGACGCCGAAAAATTGTTGCGCGAGATCGACGCCCCCTAAAAAGCTAGGTGATCTCGTGACTGGAAAGGTTGCCCGAATGGATGTGTCGAACGATGAGTCCGGTGCGCTTTCGCCTTATCGCATACTGGATTTGACCGAAGGGCCGCTTTCCTTGTGCGGAAAACTTCTCGCCGATTTCGGGGCAGATGTCATCAAGGTGGAGAAACCCGGCGGCGATACGGCAAGGACGATCGGCCCTTTCTATCGGGACATCCCGGATCCTGAAAAAAGTCTTTTCTGGTGGGCCTACAACGTCAACAAAAGAGGCATAACACTGAATCTCGAGACGGCGGATGGACGTGACCTGTTCAAGCAGTTGGTAAAGACGTCCGATTTCATCCTCGAGTCTTATCCTCCCGGCCATCTGGCCCGTTTGGGCCTGGGTTACGACGCCCTCGCCTCGATCAATCCCGGGCTCATCCTGGCTTCGATCACGCCCTACGGGCAGACGGGGCCGAAGGCGGATTATCCCTGGAGCGATCTGACCGCCTGGGCAAGCTGCGGCGCGGCCTACCTCACCGGCGACGCGGACCGTCCGCCGCTGTGCATGGGCTTCATCCCGCAAATCTCCGCGCAGGCATCGTCTGAACTTATGACTGCGATTCTGATTGCGCATTACGAGCGTGAAATGTCAGGCCTCGGACAACACATCGACTTGTCCATACAGGACAGCGGCATCGGCCTCTTGCAGGCGAGCGTGGAAGCCTGGGATCTAGCCAAACTGGACTACAAGCGCACGGGAGGAAGCTGGGGCACGTCGGGCGCCCTCAGGAGGCTCTCGTTCGAATGCAAAGACGGGTACGCCATCCTGCTGCAGGGAGGAGGCGGTTCGATCCGGATGGTGAAGGCCTCGGAGAGCCTCGTCCAATGGATGGCGGATTCGAACATGGCGCCCGACTGGCTCAAGAAGTTTGACTGGGAGAATGACTACGTCACGGAAAAATTGTCGGAGGAACTCATCGCCCGCATCGAAGAGCCCATTGCGCGCTTTCTCCTCACCAAGACGAAAAAGGAGATTTATCAGGAGGGCTGGGACCGGGGAATCATGGTCGCCCCCGTCAACGACATGGCGGACATTGCGGCCGATCAGCAACTCATCGCGAGGGGGTTCTGGCTGGAGCTCGAACATCCCGAACTCGGCGAAAAGGTGACCTATTGCGGGCCGTTCACGAGAATGAGCGAAACTCCCCTAAGCTGCAGCCGGCGGCCCCCGCTGATCGGGGAGCACAATATTGAGATTTATTCCGGCGAGATGAGAATCCCCGCGGCTTCTTTGACCGCCTTGAAAAGCGCGGGGGCGATCTGATGGGTATGACCGACAAGAAAGCCCGCTCCGCGTCACCGCTAAGCGGGATCAAGGTGGCCAATTTTTGCTGGATCGCAGCCGGGCCGTTGACCATACGATATCTGGGCATGTGGGGCGCCACGGTGGTGCGCGTCGAAAGCCATACGCGACCAGACTTGATGCGGCTTCAAGGACCGTACAGAGACGGCGTGCCCGGCTACAACAACAATGCCTGGGGGCCCCAGGTGAACTCCAGCAGCTATTCCGCTTCGATCAACATCCAGACGCCGAAAGGCAAGGAGCTGGCATTGAAGCTGATCCGCTGGGCTGACGTGGTGGCCAGCAATTTTGCACCTGGGCAAATGGAAAAATGGGGCCTGGGCTATGAGGATGTGAAAAAGATCAATCCCGAGGTCATCTATTATCGTTCGAGCCAGGTGGGCGCCACCGGCCCGAACAGAACACGGACCGGCAGCGGGTTCGAAGCGGCGGCCCTGGCCGGATTTACCCATGTTACAGGCTGGCCCGACCGGGGTCCGGTGCCCTATATCGGCGCTTTCACCGATTTCGTCTCGCCCCGGTTCGGCGCGGCGTCAATTCTGGCGGCGCTGTCGTATCGGCGCAGGACCGGCAAAGGCCAAGAGATCGACGAGTCCCAGGCCGAAAGCGCCAGTTATCTATTGGCCCCCGCGATCATGGATTACTTTGCCAACGGCCGAATTCTGGGACGGCAAGGCAACGCCGTGCCATACGCCTCGCCGCACTCCTTTTTCCCCTGCGTGGGAGACGACAGCTGGTGTGCCATCGCGATCTTTTCCGATCAGCAATGGACGGCCCTATGCCGACTGATGGGCGAACCTGAGTGGAGTCGGAAGGAGCAATACGCAACTTTGCTGGGAAGGAAACAGGCGGAGGCAGAGATCTATGATCTCGTAGCCCAATGGACAAAACACAAAACCGCCGAAGAGGTCGAAACGATGCTGACCGCCGCCGAGATTCCGGCATCGGTCGTCGAAAGCACGGCCTATCTTATGGAAAAGGATGCTCACATGAGGGCGCGCGGGTTTTTCCGGCCGCTCAAGCATTCAGTGATCGGCGAACACATCTATCGCGGGCCGGCATTTAAGTTTTCGCGGAGCCAGGACTGCCAGTTCGCGGGGCCGGCACTGGGCGAGCACAACGATTATGTCTTCAAGACATTGCTGGGCATGACGGACCAGGAAGTGGCCGAGGGCATCAACGACGGCGGAATCACGACGGATGCGGACCTGGCGCCCATGAAAGGGGCGTTCTGAGCGGGAGGAATCTCATGGACTACGAAACGATCATTGTCGAAAAAAAAGACGGGATCGGCAAGCTTACGCTCAATCGGCCCAAACAGCTGAATGCCACCAGTCTGAAAATGGCATCCGAAATCATGCGGGCCTGCGACGAATTCGAAGCCGACCCGTCCGTCAGTTGCGTCATCTTCAGTGGCGCGGGACGGGCATTCTGCGCCGGCGGCGATCTCAAGGAAGCAGCCACGCTTGAGTCGCGGGGGACCGAGCAGATGTGGGATGGCGTGGCGCTTTGGAACAAGATGGGATACCGGGTGAAGCGCCTCGAATTGCCGACCATCGCCGCGCTACATGGATACGTCTTCGGTGGCGGCTTTCTGCTCGCCACATGCTGCGACATCCGAATTGCCGCTGAAGATGCGCAAATGTCGGTTCTGTTGACGAAGCCGCGCATGTTTCAGGGCAAACTGGTCGTACAAAGCGCTGCCGACATGGGGTTGACCTGGACCTTGCCGCGCCTCGTCGGTGCCGGGCGGGCCGCCGAACTGATGTTTACCGGAGACATGATCCCGCCCGAGAAAGCCGAACAAATTGGGCTGGTGAATTACGTCGTCCCAGCCGACCACCTCATGGACAAAGCCATGGAATTGGCGCGAAAATTTGCCGAAGGATCACGTCTGCGACTTCGGGTCACGAAAAGGGCGCTTCACCTCTCGACCTATGACCGATTGGAGGCGCATACGGAATTCGAAGCGGCCGCGCAAACCCATATGATCCGGGCTGGGACAGACTGAAACGTGCCTTGCCAATGACCGGCACTCCCCCTGTCGAAAAACGGAAATTGGCGCAACAAAAAGCCCGCTAACGCTTTGGCGTCGCGGGCATTTTCGTTGGTTGCGGGGATAGGATTTGAACCTATGACCTTCAGGTTATGAGCCTGACGAGCTACCGGGCTGCTCCACCCCGCGATAATCCGTGCCAACCTTCTTGGGATATCGTGCCGGAGCGACGACGCTCAACGCCATGGGAGCGCTGATAATCCCGTCCGGAGGCTTCCTGAGAAGGCGTCCCCTGACAATAGCAGCGTTTGCCGTGGGGTGCGGGCGGTATGTATCAATGCTGGCCTGCTTTGGAAAGGGGCAAAGCCGTTATTTTTGAGCTTTTGTGACAGCGAAATCAGTGCCGTTTCAGATGAGCAGGAATCCGCCGTCCACGGTGATCTTGACATCCTTCACACAGCCGTGGGGGCAACGGAACCTTCCGGGCCGACGGGGCGCCGATGCGCTAGCTGCTGGTCGGCGTCGTCCGCTCCGACGACCAGGACAGGCCGAATTCTTCGAGGCCCGCGGCGAGATAGTCACTGACCAGCGGCTCATCCAGAAGCGTCCGCGCCACCGAGCCGTCGCGCTCGCCGGCAGCCTGCCGGCGTAGATCGTCCCACTCGTCGATCCCGCCATCACCCCGGCCCAATCGCATCAGCGCGATCAAATCCAGTTGCTCATCTTCGGTCATCGCTTTGATGAAGCCGATAATCTCCCACACCACGGGATCGGAGCCATCATCCTCAAGCACATCGATCATCCGATCATCGGCACCGTTCGAGCCGGAATCGGGATCGGACTCACCTTCCTTGACGTCGAACTCCCGGGTTTTCTCGATCAAAAAACCGACCTTTTCGGCGGAAATCGACAATTCCGGCATGTTGCGCTCCTCGCACGGCTAACCCGACAACGCGCTACGCCGAAAGATGATCCATTGCGCTGCGGCGCGGAAAACCGCATCTTCGGTCGGCAAAAAGGCACAGGCGGCAAACGGTCTGGAACGGCAGATGGACTGGAAGATCGGCAAGGTCAAAATCACCAAGATCGTCGAAACCGCGATGACGGGCGGCACCCGTTTCATCCTGCCTCAGGCTACTCCCGACGCCGTGCTCACAATGCCCTGGCTGATTCCGCACTTCGCCTCGACGGAGGGCCGGCTAAAAATGACGGTGCATTCGCTCATCGTGGAAACGCCGTCGCGGCGCATCGTCGTGGACACGGGGTTGGGTAACGACAAGCAAGGCCGCGGCCTCCCGGCCTGGAATAATTTGCAGACACCGTATCTGGCGGAGCTGACGGAAGCAGGTTACCCGCCCGAGACGATCGACACGGTGATCTGCACGCATCTTCATGTCGATCACGTCGGCTGGAACACGCGCCTCGTTGGAGGACAGTGGGTGCCGACCTTCCCGAATGCGCGCTATCTGTTCGGCCGGACCGAATACGAATATTGGCGCGATCATAGCGACCACCCCGATCTTGCCGCCGTTTTCAACGACTCCGTGAAGCCCGTTATTGACGCCGACCAGGTGGATCTTATCCCCAGCGACGCCAGGCTCTGGGACGAAATCCAGTTGATCCCGACGCCGGGCCACAGCCCCGGTCACATGAGCCTCCATATTCAATCCGAGGGCGCGGAGGCCATTCTCACCGGCGACGTCGCCCACCACCCTTGCCAGATGGCGCATCCTGACTGGTCGGCAAAAGTCGATTTCGACCCGGTGCAATCGGCCAGGTCGCGGCGCGAATTGTTGTCGCGCTTCGCCGATACGCCGACCCTGGTGATGGGCGGACACTTCGATGCCGGCTATATCAAACGCGTTGGCCACGCGTTCAAATTCGATCTGGCCTCGGCACCCGACTGAGGCAATACCAGCCTCATCCGATCAGAGAACGGCCTTCAAAAAAGGAGTGAGAAGAAATGAAGCTTGTGCGCTACGGCGACCTCGGCCAGGAAAAGCCCGGCCTGATCGATTCCGCCGGTCAGTTACGTGACCTGTCGGCCCATCTGAAGGATTTGACGGGTGAAGCCTATTCGCCGGCCTCGCTCGCCAAACTTGCCGCGCTCGATCCATCGAAGCTACAAGCCGTCTCCGGCAATCCGCGGCTCGGCGCGCCAGTCACCGGCATTTCCAAATTCGTCGCCATCGGACTGAACTATGTCGATCATGCCAAAGAGACCAACATGCCGATTCCGGCCGAGCCGATCGTCTTCCTGAAAGCCAATACCAGCCTCTGCGGCCCCAATGATCCGGTGCAGAAGCCGCGCGGTTCGATCAAGCTCGACTGGGAAGTGGAGATCGCCGCCATTATTGGCACCCGGGCCAAATATGTCAGCGAAGCCAACGCGCTCGACCATGTCGCCGGCTATTGCGTCTGCAATGACGTCTCCGAGCGGCATTTCCAGCTTGAGCGTGGCGGCTTCTGGACCAAAGGAAAATCGCACGACACCTTCGGTCCATTGGGTCCGTGGCTCGTGACCAAGGACGAGATACCCAATGTGCAGGACCTGTCGATGTGGCTCGACGTCAACGGCGAGCGCCGGCAAACCGGTTCGACCTCGACCATGATTTTTTCGATAGCGCAGTGCGTCTCCTATGTTTCGCAGTTCATGACGCTCTTGCCCGGCGACATCATCACCACGGGCACCCCTCCCGGGGTGGGCTCCGGCATGAAGCCTCCGAAATTCCTTGATGTCGGCGATGTCGTGACCCTCGGCATCGGGGGGCTGGGGACGCAGCGGCAGGAGATCATCGCCGCATGAAGCTCTCTTTCTCGCCCGCCTCGCCTTTCGCCCGAAAGGTACGGATCGCCGCGATCGAGCTTGGCCTGATCGACCGCCTCGAATTCGTACCGACGGCCGTCAGCCCGGGCCAACCCAATGAGGCATACAGCCGGGTCAATCCTGTGAAGAAACTACCGGCGCTGACCCTCGATGACGGCGAGGTCATCGTCGATTCCTATGTCATTGTCGAATATCTCGACGAACTCGCCGGCGGCGGGAAGCTCATTCCGTCTTCCGGGGCCGCCAAATGGCGCGTCAAAAGCGACCACTCGATGCTGCAGGGCATGCTCGATTCGATGCTGCTCTGCCGCTACGAAAAACTGGTGCGGCCGGACAACCTGCGCTGGCCGGCCTGGTATGACGATCATTGGCATCGGGCCTGGGCCGGAATGGCGCGCTTTGAGGCCGACGGTGAGGCGCTATCGCGTCCCTTCGACATTTCACAGATCGCGCTGGTTTGCGTGCTGGGCTATGCGGATTTCCGCTTCCCGGATTGCGGCTGGCGGCAGACCTATCCGCGGCTTGAAGCCTTCGCGAACAAAATGATGCAGCGCGAGTCTGTGCGGATATCCATGCCCCCGCCGGCCTGAAGCCTCTAATCGAACAGCGTCGGCGTATGGTTCACATAGGCCCCTTCGATCGCCAGCATCTTGAGCTTGGTCGCAACGCCGCCATTAGCGGAAAAGCCTCCGGGCTTGCCGCCTGCGGCCAATACACGATGGCAGGGCACTACAATCGGGCAGGGATTCCGACCGAGCGCCTGGCCCACATCCCGTGAAAGCTCGACCCCACCTAATTTCCTGGCGATGTCGCCATAGGTCATGGTCTTCCCGGGCGGAATGGTGCGAGCGATGTCGTAGACGCTCCGGTTGAAGGCCGGCACGCCTTCGAGATCGAGCTCAACTTCGGAAAGATCGTTCGGTTCACCCGCCAGCAAACCGGTGATTTTGTCGAGAGCCTTTCGTACCTCTTCCGGCGCGAAGCCTTCAACGAGCTCGGAATAACGCTGGCGCAAGCGATGGCGCGTCTTCTTTTCGCTTCCCATCGGCAGTTGCACGCCGTGAATTCCGCGCGCACTCCATACAACCCCACAAGGGCCGATGGCGGTGTCGAAAATCATGAACTGATAGTTCGCCACGATGCGCTCCTCCCGAAGAGCGTTTGCGTGAGGACAATCTAGGCACGGACGGCAAACCGATCCACCCGAATTCCGGAGAAATCGCAGGGCACGAGAAAGCTGGGCGCGTGGGGCCGTTTGTGGAATGATCCGGCCTGTGTCCAGGGAAGAAATCGGGAAAACACCATGCAAAGCCTCCACGTCAATGGAACCGACATGGCCTTTCTGGAGGTCGGTCAGGGTCCGGTTCTCGTCTGCGTCCACGGCTCGCTCGGCGATTTTCGGACCTGGTCGCCGGTTCTCGGACCGTTATCGCAGCGTCACCGCGTCATCGCGATCTCGTTGCGCCACTTTTTTCCCGCCCATTGGGATGGCCAGGGAAGCACCTATTCCATCCGGCAGCATACCGACGATCTGATTTCCTTCATCGACCGGCTCGATACCGGCCCCGTCGATCTGATGGGCCACTCCCGCGGCGGACATATTTCGTTTCGGGCGGCGCAGCGGCGGCCCGACCTGCTGCGGCGGCTGGTTTTGGCAGAGCCCGGTGGCGAACTTGATTCGACGCTCGACCCAGAGGCCAAGCCCGGCGTTTCGCCGCTTGCGGAATGGATGAGAGCGGCAGCCGAAAAGGTTGCGGCCGGTGATATCGAGGGAGGGCTTTCGTTCTTCGTCGACACGCTTGAAGGGCCTGGCGCCTGGAGGCGGCTTCCTGCCGCGACCAAACAAGGGCTGCGCGATAACGCCACCACCCTGATCGGTCAGGCCAATGATGGAAGGCTGCCTTTTTCGCGGCTTGATGCCGAGTCGATCAGCTTGCCGACGCTGTTGATCGGCGGTGGTGAAACCAAGGGAAATCTACCTCTGGTATTGAGGGCGCTCGCCGCGCATATGCCCAACAGCCAGACCGCCATCATTCCCAACACCACCCATTCGATGTTCGAACAGGCCCCCCAGCGCTATTGCGAGATCGTGCTGGATTTCCTGGCGAGCTGAAAGCCGCGCCAGCTACGCAGCAGGCGAGGACTATTCCTCCTCATCGCCCATGACCTCGGTCAACTTGTCGTAATTCTTGGCGACGAGGTCGATATTGCCCTGGTTTTCGATCGCGGGCGGGAGGTGTTTCAGGGCCTCGTTGAGATCGGCCAATGCCTGCTGCCTGTCCTTGGCCGGCATCTTGTTATCAGCCTGCACGCGGGTGATCTGCGCCTTGATAACGGCGTCCGCGCCAACGTATTTTTTGGTGGCTGGATCAAAGCCCGCCATCACCAGCCCGATATTGTCGACGACGACGCCATATTCGTCATAGCCGGCGAATCCATTTTTCTTGGCGACCGCCTCGAACTGAGTCGTGACCTTCGGATCTGGCGCGGCATTTTCGGGCAATTTGTCAGCGATCGCATTCATTTCCTTGGCGGAAGCCAGGACACCATCGATCTGCTTCTGCGTAAGCGCGATCTGCTTCATCGCGGGCTGCGCCGGGGCATCAGCCGGCGGCTTGTTCTGCGCCATGGCAGCACTCGGGACCAGCAGAGCGGCAATAGATCCCACACCGGACACACCTAAAGCCAGCGTCACCACCAAAGCGAGAGGCCGAACGAATTCGCGCATGAGCATCTCCTCAAAACCTTCGATCGCAACGTTGCGGGTGGTGACTTCCTATGTTTCTTCGGATGAACCGCCGGTGAACCCAGCCGGGGAGCCCAGCCCGGGAACCTAGCCTGGGCAGGTCCTGTTAGGCGCTAATCATGGCCGAAAGCCGGTTCACCGGATGGAGAGCAGTGCAAAACGAAAACGCCGCCTCCCAGGGGGAAGCGGCGTTTTCTGTTGTTCTGCAAAATCGAAAGAGGAGTTCCTTGTCCTTGGCAGGCCTGGCAGCGACCTACTCTCCCAGGGCTTGAGCCATAGTACCATTGGCGCTGAAGAGTTTAACGGCCGAGTTCGGGATGGGATCGGGTTGAGGCTCTTCGCAAGAACCACCAGGCCGGCGAAGGACAAGAAGAACGAAGCAAGCTAGCGAGCGCTGTGCGCTCGCAGGTCTCATGGACACTGAAAATGAGAGCAATCAAGCCAATCGAACGATTAGTACCGGTAAGCTACATGCATTACTGCACTTCCA
>Ga0207647_10000904_pt1 | contig 22953 bp, 19 predicted proteins | sample KBSCornC2_FD_184295 | JGI IMG/M metagenome (GOLD analysis project Ga0207647, IMG submission 184295) | Corn rhizosphere microbial communities from Kellogg Biological Station, Michigan, USA - C2 (SPAdes) (version 2) | ecosystem: Host-associated > Plants > Roots > Rhizosphere ... | reverse complement strand
GAACACGGCGGCGACGAGCACCGCCGCCGCTCCCCGCCGTACCCATCGCGGCGACCGGCTCAGGAACCACGCCCCGAGCGCGACGACGACCAGCACTGGTACGACGAGATGCGTGGCCCGCGTCGTACTGCGGACGTCCCAGGACACGACGTACAGCAGCAGCACAGCGCCCATCGGGGCAGCGACCGTCAGTACGGTGCGGATCCCGGCGGACCAGGAGATCCAGCCGACGATGACCAGCAATCCGGCCACGACGAACGCCTGCCGGTACGGGCTGCCGTTCGGCGCGTCGAAGCCGTGCCAGATCTCGTGGGTGATCCGGATCTGCAGGCTGAGCATCGCGAGCACGACCGTGGCGGTCCACACGATCCGTTCGCGGGCCGGGACGAGCCGGTTGAACGGCAGGCTGACCGCCAGCAGCAGCATGACCGTGCCGACCGCGAGTCCCGGGGTCGTGCCGACTCCTTCGCTGCCGGGCAGCAGCCGGGCGAGGAAAGTGAGCGGGTGGACCGGCTGGAAGACCACATCCGGGCTGGGCCGCGCGGCGCGCACAGCCTCGAACGTCGGCAGCAGCAGCGGAGCCGCCAGTCCGGTTCCGAGGCCGATGGCAACGAAGCAGCGCAACGCGCCGGTCAGCCGGTGCCGCCACGACACCGTCGCGTCGTCCGCGAGCAGACGCGCCACCACAACGAGCGCCGCGCCGATCATCGCCATGTAGACGGTGTAGAAGTGCGACGTCCACAACAGCGCGACGACAAGCGACGTGACCAGGAACGACAGCGCGGACCGCCGCCGCAGGATCCATTCGCACAGCAGGCAGATCACCGGGAACGCGACCATCCCGTTCAGCCAGACACTCATGTACGCCGCGTCGTCGATCGCCCACCCGCACGCGCCGTACGACACGCCCGCGATCACCGCCGGCCAGGCCGGGCCCGGACGCAGGTACCGCAGGTACGCCGTCATCGCGCCGGCCGCGAGCCCGATCGCCAGCACGTCGACGAGGAACAAGGCCAGGTCGACGCGATCGCGTGGCATCAGCATGGTGATCCACGACAACGTGGAGCCGACGTAGGCCATGAAGTCGCCCAGGAACGGTACGCCGAACCCGCTCGACCAGTTGAAGAACAGATCGCCGCCGTGGCCGGTCAGCACGTCGCGGTAGTGCGCGTACATCGGCACGAGCTGCTGACCGAGGTCGTTGGTGCTCCGCGGCCGGTCCCCGAACGGGTAGGTATGGCGCAGGATCCCGCTGAGCACGAAGGTCAGCCCGGCGGCGAGCGCGGCGACCGGAGCCGGCCAGTGCCTCCTCATGAGCCGGTCCCGACCGTCGCCGGGACCTGAGAAGGCGCCGGATGTGTCAAGTAGCTCAACCGCGCGGCCTCCTGCCGGCTCCGGCCGATCGCGTCGAGCAGATAGCCGAGCACCAGCGTCAGGATCGCCGCCAGCCCGATGGACGACGCGAGGATCGCGGTCGGGAACCGCGGGACGAACCCGGTTCGCAGGAACTCCAGGACGACGGGAGCGCCGAGCGCCAACGCCGCCGTGCCGAGGATCGCCGCGATCACGCCGTGGAACAGCACCGGCCGCTCCAGCCGTGCGAGGTGCAGGATCCAGCGCAGGATCCGCAGCCCGTCGCGATACGTGCGCAGCTTGCTCTCGCCGCCGGCCGGCCGCTCCTTGTAGCCGACCTCGACCTCCGCGACCGGGACCCGTAGGTGCAGTGTGTGGATCGTCAGCTCCGTTTCGATCTCGAACTCCTGGGCGAGCGCTGGGAACGACTTCACGTACCGCCGCGAGAAGGCCCGGTAGCCGCTGAGCATGTCGGTGATGTCGCGGCCGAACAGCGCGCCGACGGCGGCGGTCAGCACCCGGTTCCCGAGCGTGTGGCCCGGCCGGTACGCCGCGGCGTCCGAATGCCGCCGTACGCCGACCACCTGGTCGTACGGACCGGCCAGCAGGGCGTTCACCAGATCGGCCGCGCGGGCCGCGTCGTACGTGTCGTCGCCGTCGATCAGCAGATAGACCTCGGCCTCGATGTCCGCGAACGCACGCCGGACCACGTTGCCCTTGCCGCGGCGCGCGACGTGCCGGACGGTCGCTCCCGCGGCGGCGGCGATCGCGGCCGTGTCGTCGGTCGAGTTGTTGTCGTAGACGTAGATGTGTGCCGCCGGCAACGAGTCGCGCAGTTCGGTGACCACCTTCCGGACCGCCGTGGCCTCGTTGTAGCACGGCACGATCACCGCGACCGCGGCCATGTCCCTCCTTCGGTGGTCTGCGGCGCGGGGTGCCGGAGCAGGATCAGGTCGCCGTCCCGGACGACGAGATCGCCCGGGCGCGGTGACAGGTTCGGGTCGTTGTACGGCGCCAGCGTCCACTCGGTCGGCCGTTTCGCCTTGAGCAGGTACACGTCGGTCCGGGACGACAGGTGCGGCGCGATCGTGTCCGTCGTACTCACCGTGGCGCCGTCCGGGATCCTGGCGATCAGGCGATCGGCCGCGGCCGTGAACTCCGACCGGTGCCCGGGACCGTTCGCGGCGGAGGACTGCAGGAACAGCGTCACGCAGGTCGCCGCCAGAGCCGCGGAGACGACAGGCAGGAGGCCGCGCAGGCGTGGCCGGAGCAGGACCAGTCCGTGGATCAGCGCACAGAACAGGATCGGCATCAGTACGGCGTCATAGTGGAAGGTCGGGATCCAGTAGAGGATGTACGTGCTTGTCAGACGCCAGCCCAAGGTCGGCACCAGCAACAGCACCAGCGGCGACCTGAGCGCGAGGAAGAGTGTCGGCAGCAGAAGCAGGACGACCAGGTGGAGCTTTCCCGGCGAGAGCAAGTCGCCGGCCAGGGCGGGCTCCGGTGGCCGGAGACCACCTGCGCCCAGATAGCGGTAGTTGCCGTAGGCACTGAAGGCCGGGATGATCACGAACACGCTGAGCAGCGACGCCGCGGTGCCGCCGGCCGCGGTGAGCAGCCCGAGCCGACGGGTGCCGGGACGCAGGGCGATCAGCAGCCCCAGCACGGCCAGCGTCAGCCCGAGGTCCTCCTTGACCAGGACCAGGGGAGCGGCGATCGCGACGGCACGCCCCGGCCGGCAGTGGAGCAGTTCGGTCAGGGCGAATGCGATCAGCGGTACGGCGAACGCGATCTCGTGGAAGTCGAACGTGATCGCGTTCAGCAGGCCCCAGGACAAGCCGTAGCAGGCTCCGATGGCCAGCCCGGCTCTCGCGCCGAGCGTCGTACAGGCGAGGCGGGTGATGGGGAAGACGGAGGCCGCGAACAGCAGCGCCTGGGCGACCAGGAGCGTCTCGGCCGTCGGGAAGAGCCGGTAGAACGGCGCGACCACGATCAGGATCGGATGGAAGTGGTCGCCGAGCAGGATCAGCTGCGGGTCCCGGATCGTCGACACCGGGAGCCGGCCGTGGGCGTAGCTCCGCACGGCCTGGTCGAAGATGCCGAGATCGAAGCCACCGGAGCGATATGCCCAGTGGCGCTGCACCGCGAACCAGGTGTAGGCGGCTGCGAACCCGGCGGCCAGGGCGGCGGACGGCCAGGGGCTCGCGCGACGGTCCGCGACGGCGGCCAGGGAACGCGGGAGCCGGCGCGTGGCCGGGCGATGGGCGAGGAGCATGCGGGGGAGTCTGCGGCCGGCGGACCAAAGGGGGCCTGAAGCAACCTGAAGACTTCTTCAGGATGGTCCGCGGGATGTGTGATCCTGGGACGGTGCGGCTACTGGTGGTGGAGGACGAGCGCCGGCTCGCCGCCGCGCTGAAGTGGGGCCTGGAGTCGCACGGCTTCACCGTCGACGTCGTGCACAGCGGGCCCGAGGCACTGTGGGCCGCGGAGGAGAACGCGTACGCCGCGATCATCCTCGACGTGATGCTGCCCGGCCTGAACGGCTACCGCGTCTGCGAGAGTCTGCGCCGCGGCGGCGACGCGACGCCGATCATGATGCTGACCGCGAAGGACGGCGAGTACGACCAGGCCGAAGGGCTGGACACCGGCGCCGACGACTACCTGACCAAGCCGTTCTCGTACGTCGTCCTGGTGGCCCGCCTGCGCGCACTGCTGCGGCGCAGCGGCGCGGTCCGGGTCGAGCTCGAGGTCGGCGATCTGGTCATCGACCCGGCGGCCCGGACCTGCCGCCGCGGCGAGCGGGCGATCGACCTGACTGCGCGCGAGTTCGCGATCCTGGAGTGCCTGGCGCGGCGGCGCGACGTGGTGGTGACCAAACGCGAGATCCTCGAACAGGTCTGGGACGCCCACTACGACGGCGACGTGAACGTGGTCGAGGTCCATGTCAGCGCCCTGCGCCGCAAGATCGACCAGCCGTTCGGCCGGAACACCCTGCAAACCGTGCGCGGCATGGGCTACCGACTCACCGGCAGCAGCCATGCCTGACCTCCGGCTGTCGACCGCCCTCCGCGCCGCTGTGGTCGCGGGACTGGTCGCCGCGGTGCTGGCCGTCGGCTTCGCGTTCTGGATCCATCACCAGATCTTCACCTCGCGCTACCACGACCTCGAGCGTCAGGCGGACAGCGACCGGCAACAGCTCATCGCGAACATGTACGGGTACCGAACCCTCCAGCCTGTCACCGGGAGCTTTGCCCAGGCTCCCACGGACGCGGTGTTCGAGGTCGTCGACGGCGCCGGCAAGGTCGTCGAGTCGAGCCCGGTGATCGGCGCCCTCGGAGCGGTTCCGGTCGCGCCCCGTCCGAACCGGTACGACCTGACGGACAGTATGTTCGTGACCGTCCGCGGACTCGGCCCCGACTCCCACTGCGCCGCCGCGCCGCAGGGCGACTGTGCCATCGCCACCAGGATGGCCGGACGGCGCGTGTGGGTGGACCGGCAGGTCGTCGCGGTCCGCGATGTCCTGCTGAAGGGCGATCCGAACGACGTCGTGGTGGTGTCGGTCTTCGTCTTGCCGTTCGAGGCCGAGGACGCGGCCGCCGAGGTGGACCGCGTCCTGCAGCGGACGCTGCCGCTGGCGGTCCTGCTGATCATGGTCGGCGCGTACGTCGGCACCCGGCTGGCGCTCCGGCCGATCGAGCGGATGCGGGCCCGGGCGGCGGCGATCAGCCAGCGGAACCTGCACGAGCGCCTGCCGATTCCTCCGACCGGAGACGCGGTCGCGCGGCTGGCGGCGACGCTGAACGACACGCTCGCCCGGCTGGAGGCGGCCGCCGAGCAGCAACGCGGCTTTGTCGCCGACGCGGCCCACGAACTACGCAGCCCGATCGCCACGCTGCGTACCACCTTGGAGGTGGCGGGCGCGCATCCCGAGCGCGCCGACTGGCCGCGGGTGAACCGGGTCGCGGTCGAGGAGGTCCAGCGGCTCCAGCAACTCGCCGACGACCTGCTCCTGATGGCGCGACTCGACGCCGACGCCACAACCACCGTGCAGCCGGTCGACCTGGCCGAGGTGGCCCGCCGGCAGGTCGCACGGCGAATCGACGAGGGCCCGGACCTGCACTTCGAGTCGGCCCAGTCCGCGATGGTGGAAGGCGATCCCAGGCAGCTGGACCGGCTGCTCCGCAACCTGCTCGACAACGCCGTACGGCACGCGCGGACCAGCGTCACCGTGCGGATCGAGCGGCGCGCCGAGCACGTCGTACTGCACGTCGACGACGACGGCCCCGGCATCCCGGCGGCCGACCGCGAGCGCGTCTTCGAGCGGTTCACCCGCCTGGACGAGGCCCGCACCCGCGATGCCGGGGGAGCCGGGCTCGGCCTGGCCATCGCGCGGGAGATCGCCCATCGCCACCACGGCACGCTCACCGCCTCCGCGCCGGAGTCCGGCGGCTCCCGGTTCACGCTGAGCATGGTCGCCGGCTGAATTGGTCCGCGATTCCGCGGGCCGATTGGGCGTGGATACCGCCGGACCCGCACCTAGATTGGCCGTGCGAGTGACCAACGGTGCAAAGGAACTGGATCGATACATGGAGTACCGCAATCTGGGTAGGACGGGACTGAAGGTCAGTGAGGTCTGCCTCGGCGCGATGCACTTCGGCGGACCGACGGACGAGCAGACCAGCGTCCGGATCCTCGACGAGTTCGCCGACGCCGGCGGCACCTTCGTCGACACGGCCGACGTGTACAACGCGGGGGAGTCCGAGGCGGTTCTCGGCCGCTGGCTCAAGGGCCGCGACCGCGACGCGTTCGTGATCGCGACCAAGGTGTACGGCGCGATGGGCGACGGACCGAACGACGACGGGCTGAGCCGCAAGCACATCCTGTCCGCCGTCGAAGCGAGCCTGCGGCGCCTCGGCACCGACTACATCGACCTGTACTACACCCATGTCTGGGACACGGCGACGCCGATCGAGGAGACGCTGGCGACGCTCGACACCCTCGTCACGTCGGGCAAGGTCCGGTACCTCGGAGCGAGCAATGTCACCGGCTGGCAGCTGCAGAAGGCCATCGACCTCGCGGGGCCGAACCGGTACAGCGCTTTGCAGCCGCTGTACAACCTGCTCGACCGTGAGGCCGAGTGGGAGCTCCTGGCGATCTGCCGCAACGAGGGCCTCGGCGTGATGCCGTGGAGTCCGCTGCGGGCCGGGTGGCTGGCGGGCCGGTTCCATCGCGGCATGGAGGCGCCGCCGGCGGACAGCCGGGTGGCGGCCGCGGCGGAGCGTGGGCTGCTGGAGGCGTGGGACTACTACGACAACGAGCGGACCTGGAGCGTTCTCGACGCGCTGCACGACATCGCGGCCGCGACCGGTCGGAGCGTGTCTCAGATCGCGCTGCGGTGGCTGATCCAGACGGAGCCTGTCACCGCTCCGATCATCGGACCGCGCACGCTCGAGCACTACGTCGACAACATCGGCGCCGTCGGCTGGTCCCTCACCGAGGAGCAGCTCGACCGCCTGACGGCAGTCAGCGAGAAGCAGCCGGTCTACCCGTACGACCTGCTCCGCAACTTCCAGCGCTGACCTGGGGCCGGTGCGGCGACGCGCCGTACCGGCCCTCGGACGTCGTGACTAGGATCTGTGGTCATGGCGAGGCAGTCCACGCGCGCGGCCTGGACTGTGGTCCTGACCCTGGACGGTCTCGGCAAGCTCCACCAGCAGGTCGAGCGCGCGTTGCGGGAGGCCGTCCGATCGGGACGCGTGTCGAGCGGCACGGTGTTGCCGCCCAGCCGTGAGCTGGCAGCGCAGCTCGGCTGCTCGCGGTGGGCCGTCACCCAGGCGTACGGCCAGCTCGTGACCGAGGGCTACCTGGCCACGCGAGTCGGGTCCGGGACCTGGGTCAGCTGGTCCGGCTCCAGCCGGCCGCCGGTTCGCCGTACGACCACGGCCGGCGTGCCGACCTACAGGTTCGATCTGTCGCCGGGCGCACCCGACCTGCGCGCGTTCCCGCGCACGCGGTGGGCGGAGGCAGCCAGGGCGGCCTCGCGGACGGTACCGACGGCCGGCCTCGGGTATCCGGACGAGCAGGGCTATCTGCCGTTGCGCGAGCTGATGTCCGACTACCTGCAGCGCAGTCGCGGAGCGATCGTGACGGCCGACGACGTCGTCATCCGCAGCGGTGTCAGCGCGAGTGTCCGCCAACTCTGCACGGGCCTGCGCGCGCTGGGCATCGATCGGATCGCCGTCGAGGACCCGGGCTGGACGCGCCTGCGTGCCGTGATCGAGTCGGCAGGTGTGCGGACCGAGCCGGTGCCGGTCGATCAGCACGGTCTCGACGTCGAGCGACTCGCCCGGCGGGACGATCTGCGCGCCGTGCTCGTCACCGCGGCCCATCAGTTCCCGACCGGCGTCGTCCTCGCGCCGCAGCGACGGCTGGAGCTGATCGAGTGGGCGCGGCGGAACGGCGGCGTGATCCTGGAGGACGACTACGACGCCGAGTTCCGGTACGACCGCAGCCCGGTCGGCACGCTGCAGGGGATGGCGCCGGAGCACGTCGTACTGCTCGGCTCGGTCAGCAAGACGCTGAGCCCCGCGATCGGGATCGGCTGGCTCGTCGCCCAGGGACGCTGGCGGGAGCTGCTGGAACGATCGTCCGGCCACGGACCGTCGACGCTCGACCAGGCGACATTCGCGGAACTGATGGCGGCCGGTGCGTACGACCGTCATCTGCGCGCCATGCAGCGCCGCTACAAGCGCCGCCGGGATCAGCTTCTGGCCGCGGTACGCCGGGAGTTGCCGACGTGGACGATCGGCGGGGCAGCGGCCGGCCTGCATCTGACGCTGACCCATCCCGCGAGCCTCGACACTGCCCGGCTCACGATCGCCGCCCGCGACGCCGGAACCCGGATCGTCCCGCTCGCCGCGTACCGCATTCACGCCAACGGCAGCGACGACGGCATAGTCCTCGGCTACGGCAACATCGCCGACAACGAGGTCGCCCCGGCCATCCGAAGCCTGGCGACGGCCTTCGAATCCCTCACCGCAAGGTGAGCGCGGTCTCCCGCTCGAGCCGGGACAGCTTCTCCGGGTTGCGGACGTAGTAGATGCCGGTGACCTGCCGGTCCTCGATCCGCAGCGCGACGACGCCGTCGAGCCGGCCGTCGAAGCTGAACAACAGCGCCGGGCTTCCGTTGACCTGCGTGGGCCGGGTGCTGAGCGTGCCGCCGATCTTCTGCAGGCTGCCGAGGAACATCCGGATCACCTTGTCCACACCGACGATCGGGTGCATCGCGTTCAGCTTGAGCCCGCCGCCGTCGCTGACCGCGACCACGTCCGGTGCGAGCACCTGCATCAGTTCCTCGAGATCACTGGCCTCGACCGCGTGCTGGAACGCCTTCACCACCGCCTCGCCCTCGCTCGGCGTGGCGGTCCGGTGCGGGCGGCGCGCATCGACGTGCCGCCGGGCGCGGTGGGCGATCTGCCGCACCGCCGCCGGCGTCTTGCCGATGGCGGCCGCGATCTCGTCGTACCCGAGCTCGAAGGCCTCACGCAGCACGAAGACGGCACGCTCGGTCGGTGAGAGGGTTTCGAGGACGAGCATCATCGCCATCGACACGCTCTCGGCCAGCTCCAGGTCACTGGCCGCGTCCGGTGCGGTGAGCAACGGTTCGGGCAGCCACGGACCCACGTACGCCTCGCGTCGCCGTTGCAGGGTGCGCAGGCGGTTGAGGGCCTGGCGGGTGGTGATCCGGATCAGGTACGCGCGCGGATCGCGGACCTGGTCCGGATCGACCTTCGCCCAGCGCAGCCAGGTCTCCTGGAGCACGTCCTCCGCGTCGGCCGCCGACCCGAGGATCTCGTAGGCGACGGTGAACAGCAGGTTGCGCAGGGCAACGAAGGTGTCGGTCGCCGGGGCCAGGTCGTCGCTCATCCGCTCTCCTCAGGCCGCGGGGCCGGTGTCCACCGGCGTCCCGGCGGCGTTGGCGGACTTGCCGGCCTTGGCGGGCAGCATCTTCGCGCGTTGCCGGTCCTTGAACCACAGGTTGAGCCGGCCGGGTCTGCGCGCCTCCTGCCGCAGCTGCCAGACGGTGCTCCAGCACACCGCCTCCTTGAGCATCGCCATCGACTTGCCGCCCTCGTGGTACATCCTCGACACGGTGTCGTCCTTGCGGGCGAACTGTACGACGCCCGCGCGCCGTCCCAGGCTGATGCATTCGCCGAAGAACCCGACCTCGAAGTCCTTCGGCTGCCGGCCGGCGATCCGGCTGAGCACGGTCTCGGCGGCCTGCGGGCCGAGCTGAACCGCGGACTGGCAGCTCATCCGGACGGGCAGGTTCGACGGCGCCACCGAGTCACCGGTGGCGATCACCCGCGGGTCGTCGATGCTCGTCAGCGTCTCGTCGGTGAGCAGCCGCCCGATCGCATCGGTACGCAGACCGCTCCGGGCCGCCAGGTCAGGTACGCCGAATCCGGCGGTCCAGATGGTCACGTCGCTGGGGAACTCGCGGCCGTCGGCCAACTGGACCGAATCCGCCGTCACGCCGGTCACTGTCGCGTCGGGTCCTTCGAGGACGGTCATGCCGAGCTTGGCGAACCGCTTGGCGACCGCGCGCCGGGCCCGCGGATGCAGGTAGGGCCCGAGGGTCGGGCCGCACACCAACGTCACCTTCCGCCCCTGCTCGGCCAGCTCGGACGCGGTTTCGAGTCCGGTCGGACCGGCTCCCACCACTGTCAGCTGGGCCGATGCGTCCTGGGCGTTGATGACCGGCCGCAGTCGCTCGGCTTCTTCCAGCGTCGAGATCCGGTAGGCGTGGTCCGCCGCGCCAGGCACGCTGGGCACCGGGCTCCCGCTGCCGACGGCGTAGATCAGGTAGTCGTACTGAAGGTCGCCGCCGCTCGCCAGCGTCAGTCGGCGTCCCGGCGCATCGATCCGGGTCACGGTGTCGACGACCAGCGTGACGCCACCGGCGAGAATCGTTCGGTAGTCGACCAGCGCGTCGTCCGAACCGGTGACGAGCTGGTGCAGGCGGATCCGTTCGACGAACTCCGGCCGGGCGTTGATCAGCGTGACGTTCACGTCGTGCCGCCGGGTCAGACGGTTCGCCGCCATCACGCCGGCATAGCCGCCGCCGACCACGACGACGTCGGTCTTCTTTGTCATGGCAACTCCTTCGGTCCAGGTGCAGCCTTAAAGACACCGGCTCCCGGGCGGTTGTGACAGTTCCGCCCGCGCGACTCCGGCGTCGTGTGTCACACAGCGGGGGAGTGTCCGGTCTTTCCTGGTGAGTAGTCACTCATCGCCACGAGGTGGGCCATGCGGGACATGATCAGTGCAGGTTTGGCGACGCTGCCGCGCCCGGTCGCCGCGGTCCTGGGCGGCGGCGGCGTGCTCGGCGCGGCCCATGTCGGGATCGGGCACGCGCTGGAACGTCGCGGGTTCGTGCCGGACCTGATCGTCGGTACGTCGGTCGGCGCCCTCACCGGAGCGACCGCGGCGGCTCATCCTGCGTCGGCGGCGGCACGGCTGGACGAGCTGTGGATCCATCTGCGCCGTCGTGAGGTGTTTCCACTCGGCTACTTGTCCTCGCGGGCCAGTCTGTTCTCCGACCGTGGCCTGCGCCGGCTGATCTCCGGCGCCGAGCTGCCGTCGCGGATCGACGATCTGCCGATCCCGTTCACCGCCGTGGCGATGGACCTCGCTTCCGGTGCGGAGGCACGGCTGGATCACGGAGACCTCGAGTCGGCGTTGCTGGCGAGCTCTGCCATCCCCGGCGTGCTGCCTCCGGTGGTACGCGACGGCAGGACTCTCGTCGACGGTGGCCTGATCGCCTACGTTCCGGTGCGGGCGGCGTACGCGGCCGGTGCGGCCAGTGTGCTGGTCCTCTCGACCGGTCCGTCCAGCTGGCCGTTGCCTCCGGCATCACCGCATCGACGCGCGGGTGCGATCGCCTGGCGGTCCGCCGTACTGCAGGTGCACCACCAGATCGAGTGTGATCTGCGGGACGTGTCCGGGCACATCCCGACCGTCGTGCTGCCGACCGGCATCGACAAGTGGCCCGCCCCGTGGGACTTCGGGCACTCCCAACGACTGATCACCACCGCGATGGCCACGGCGGAGCGCTTTCTCGACGAGCTCGTGGTCGACGGCCCCGGGTTGTATCGCGCCGACCCCGATCGCGAGCTGTTGCCCGCTCGCGCCGAGACAGGAACCAGCCAGTGAGCACAATCGCCTTCCTCAACATCGCGATGCACGGCCGGGTGAACCCGACCCTGCCGATCGTGGCCGAGCTGGTGCGGCGCGGCCACACGGTCAGCTATCACACCTCGCCCGCGTTCGGCCCAGAGGTCGAACGGGCCGGCGCCACGGTGCGCTTCTACGCCGGCGGCGAGCAGGCGCTGCCGGATCCGCCGACGCCGGTCGCGTTGCTGGCGGGTCTGGCGCAGACCGCGGTCCAGGTGCTGCCCGGCGTACTCGCTGAGCTCCGGGCGGTACAGCCTGATCTCGTCGTTCACGACTCAGCCTGCCTGTGGGGCGCGATCGCTGCTCGGGAGCTCGGAGTGCCCGCGGCGTCGTCGTTCACCACCTTCGCCTTCAACCGGTACGCACCCAGCCCGACCGGGCCGTCGCGGAGCTTGCTGCGGGCGGCGGCCTCGAACCCGCTGCACGTCAAGCGCTACGTGCGCGCTCGGTGGGCACTGCGTCGGCGCTTCGACGCCGGCGGCGTGCCGTTGGTTGACCTGGGCAACATCCGTCAGGCGCTCAACCTGGTCTACACCTCTACGACGTTCCAGCCCGGGGCCGACGAGTTCGACGACTCGTTCCGTTTCGTCGGCCCGAGCATCGGTGCCCGCCTGCCTGACCCCTCGTTCCCCGTCGACCGGCTACGGGCCCGGGTCGCCTACCTCTCGCTGGGCACGGTGTTCACGGCGGATCCTCAACTGCTCAGGACGATCGCGACCGCGCTCGCGCCGCTGGCTGACACCGTCGTCGTCGCGACCGGGCAGACCGATCCGTCGGCGCTCGGACCGTTGCCTGCGCACGTCGTCGTTCGTCGGTCCGTGCCGCAGCCGGAGGTGCTGGACCAGGCGTCGCTGTTCGTCACGCACGGCGGCATGAACGGCGTCAACGAGGCGATGTACGCCGGAGTGCCGATGCTGCTGGTTCCGCAGGGCGCCGACCAGCCGTTGGTGGCCGGCCGGGTCGTGGAGCTGGGCGCGGGGCTGACGATCCGGAACGAGGACATCACCGAGGACGCCGTACGGACGCTCGCGGGGAGACTTCTCGACGAGCCCGGGTTTCGCGAGGCGGCGCTCGTACTGCAGGCCGCCGAGCGGGGCGCGGGCGGGTTCAGCCGGGCCGCCGACGAGCTCGAACGGTATCTGAACGCAGTCCGGCGCGGCGGTCTCGCAACGCCGGTCGATCCCTCGCGGCGAGCGTGACCGATGTCGCCGGTCCTGGTGTTGCTCCTGATCGCGGGGTTGTCCGAGGCGACCGGACGGATACTGCCGCTGGTGTCCCGCCGCCCCGGGATGTCCCGGCCCGTGGTCGTCGGGCTGCTGTTGACCGGCACGCTGATCGAGAGCGCCGTGATCGCCCTCTGGCCGCCGACCGCCTGGGCACTTGCCGAAGTGCTGCAGACCGATCCGCTGTCCGGCAGCCTGGTGTGGACACCGAGCCTCATCGCACCACTGGTGCTCGCGGGGATCCTGGCCTTTCCGTGGCTCGGCCCGGCGCTTCACCTGCTGCTTCTGGCCGCGGTGGCTGCCAGTCTGGCCGGACCGTTGGCAGACGCCAGCGGCCTGAGTTGGGTTGCGGCTGCGTGTTGCTTGGCCGTCGCCGGTATCGGCCTGGCGACGGCTGTTGACCTGTTTCGACGACTCGTCGCGAGAGTTCTGGCGATCCGGGGAGGGGAGTCGCTCGCATGAACAGCCTGGTGTTGTTGCTCGGTGGGATCGGGCTGGTCCTGATCGTCGAGGGCGTGCTGGCCCGGTACGAGTTGCTCGCGTACAGCGTCGGCTGGCGGGTCTCGACGACGGAGTTGCCGGAAGGTCTGCCGTATGCGCGCGGCGCCGCGCCCGATCGGCCGCCGGCGGCGTACCTGGTCTATCTGGACGGCATCGGGAAGCGTCAGTTCCGTGACACCCGGGACGGCGGCCAGTTGGTCCAGGCCGTGATCGCGGGGGCTCCGGAATTGCGCGTGCTCGGCCAGGTGCAGCCGTACTCACCGTTGGCCGCGCCGCTCGCGGACCGGCCGGTGTGGGCGTGGCTGCGTCGTCGGGCGGGTCTCCTGCTTTTCCTGCACAACGTGATGCAGACCTTCGTGGCGGCCGACCGGCGGTACCGTCCGCTGTACAACCGGGCTGTCGGCCAGCAGATCGTCGTACAGCTGCGGCTGGCCGGATACCGGGAGCGCAGCAACATCCCGGTGGTGCTGCTCAGCTACAGCGGAGGCGCCCAGGTGTCCACCGGCGCGGTCGACGAGATCCACCGCGCGCTGGGTGCGCATGTGCTGGTGATCATGCTCGGCGGTTTCCACAACGGCGCCAACGACCTGTCGCGCGTCGAGCACGTGTACCAACTGACCAGCTCGAAGGATCGCATCGAACGGGTCGGGACGTGGATCTTCCCGCAGCGCTGGCGGCTGGTCCGCGGCAGTGGCTGGAACCGCGCGGTGCGGGCCGGAAAGGTCACGGTCCGCGGGCTCGAGCCGGCGACGCACGTCGGCCCGCGCAGCTACATCAGCCCGACGGCCACGCTGCCCGACGGGCGGAGCCACCTCGATCGAACCGCCGACACGGTGATCGACCTCGTCCGGGAGTACTGCGCCGCACATCTACAGCCTGGCGTCACGGAGGCGTGAGAGCTCGATCGCGTTGCGCAGCGCGGACAGGATGTACTGCGGCACCTGGAGACCTGCGTGCCGGGCCCAGAGCAGTTCGCGTTCCACCAGGCTGACCTGCCGAGCGACCTCCAACAGGTCGCGGTCGAGGCCGAGCGCACGAGCCACCTCGCCGAAGTCGGCCAGCTGCCGGCGGTTGTTCACGCCGACCGGCTTGAACGATCGCCGGCGCAGGATCCGGGCGAGGTGGAGCTGCCAGTCGCGCAGCCCTTCCGCACCGACGAGAGCCTCGGCCGACAGCCGGTAGAACGCGAAATGCCCCGGCTCCTGGCGCTTGATCGGCGCGACGACGGTCTCGGCGATCGCGTGCTCGCCCATCCGCCGGAGGCCGTCGACGAGTCGCGAGTAAGCCACGACAGCTGAGCGCTCGGTGGCAGCACCGGTCAGGTAGTAGAGCAGCCGGACGACGCCGAGCATGCCGGGCAGGTGGGACAACAGACCTACGAGCTGGATCCTGGCGCTCACGGTGACGTCGACGGTCACCGAAGCGAGTCCGCAGCGTTGCTGGACCGCGTCCAGCAGAACGCCGTGCTGAAGCTCCTGTGGTGACCAGACGTCCTCGTAGAAGAACCTGTCCGTGTCGGTGGCGTCGGGCATCAGGGCCCGGAGCTCGAGTACGTTGCGCTCCACGTCGAGCTCGACCCGGGAGAGGTAGTGGAACACCGCGCCGTACCGCTGCCGGACCAGGTCCGGACGGCGGATCGTCAGATCCGCGGCGCCGAGGGACAGCGGTGGATGCTGCTCGGCGAACTGTTCGACGAAGCGGCGAAGGCCCTGCGGACTCACTCTGCGAGGCATGGCGCTGTCGTCCGTGCACTCAGCAGGTCTTCGAGACCTGTGAGGTTGCCGCCCCGGGTCGCGTCGAGGAACGTGCGCAGGAAGCGGCGGTGATGGGCCGGGTTCACGACCGCGGACCGGTCGGTGGCGAGGTGCCGCCGGGCACGGCACACCAGTTGGCGGCTGTAGACCGGACTGACGTGCAGGAGCGCGCCGATCCGGTCATACGGATAGTCGAACAACTCCCGGAGGACGTACGCCGCGCATTCGTCGGCGGTGAGCCGGGTCAGGACCAGCGCGACAGCCTCCTCAAGAGCTTCGCCCTGTTCGATCCTGGTCGCGGGATTCGCGTTCGGATCCGCGACCTCGGGGGCCGACGGGCCGTACGTCTCGTGCCGTCGCCGGGCCGACCGCCGGACGTTGATGGCTCTGCGGGTCGTCATGGTCACCAGCAGAGCCCGCGCGTTGCAGACGGTCGTCCGGTCGGTCTGCTGCCAGCGAAGCCAGACCTCCTGAACGACGTCCTCGGCCTCGGTGCCGCTGCGCAGGATCCTGGACGCGATCGCGGTCAGTCGCCGGCGTTCGCCCAGGAACACGGCGAGGGCTTCGGCGAGGCCGGACTCGGCCACACCGTCGAAGACCGCATGCGGGCGCCGCCTGTCCTGCTCGACTCCGAGGCTCATGGTCCTGGCCCTCCTCACGTCCTGGGCGCTCTGCCCTGATGCCCCACTCATTACGGTCCCGTCGCCACCACTGGTTGCGGGCCCCCGAGCGCTCGTGGCGGACCACGTGGGCTTGTCCACCACGTGCCTGGCGCGACCACGCGCCTCGTAGCCGTATCGGCCCGGAGGCGATTGCCGGTACTCTCGATCGGTGGCACCTGGCCCCCAGGGCGCCGGACTGATCGGGCGGCGAAACGAGTGTCGAGCCCTTGATGACCTCTTGCGAGGCGCCAGGGTGGGGCGGAGTGCGGCCCTCGTCCTGCGCGGGGAAGCGGGGATCGGCAAGACTGCCCTGCTGAAGTACGTCCTCGAGCGGTCCGACGGATGCCGCCTGGTGCGAGCGGCCGGGATCCAGTCGGACATGGAACTGTCGTACGCCGGTCTGCACCAGCTCTGCGCTCCGCTTCTGGCCGGTCTCGATCACCTTCCGGAGCCGCAGCGCGACGCGCTCGGCGCGGCGTTCGGCCTCCGAACGGGGATCGCGCCGGACCGGTTCCTCGTTGGCCTCGCCGCCCTCGGGTTGCTCGCGCACGCCGCAGCTGAGCAGCCGCTGCTCTGTCTCGTCGACGACGCGCAGTGGCTGGACCAGGCGTCGGCGTTGACGTTGGGCTTCGTCGGCCGCCGACTGCTGGCGGAGTCCGTCGTACTGCTGCTGGCCGTCCGTGAACCTGCTCCGCATCAGTCGCTGGCCGGGCTTCCCGACCTGCCGGTCCCGGGGCTGCGCGACCGGGACGCCCGGCGGCTGCTCGACTCCGCCGTCACCGGTCCGCTCGATCCGCGGATCCTCGACCGCATCGTGGCCGAGGCCGGCGGCAACCCGCTGGCCCTGCTCGAACTGCCGCACAGCTGGACGGAGGCGGGCGTGGCCGGCGGCGTCGCGGCGGCGGAGGCGCCGCTGCTGGAGAGCCAGATCGAGCGGGAGTTCGTCCGCCGGATCCAGTCGCTCCCGGCCGGGGCCCGATCGCTGATGGTCGTCGCCGCCGTCGAGCCGGTCGGCGACGCCGGGCTGTTGCACCGGGCGGCCGAGCGTCTGGGGATCGACGTCGGTCCCGCCGTCGCGAGCGCGTCGGAGCTGCTGGACGTGAGCACCGACGTCCGGTTCCGGCATCCGCTGGTCCGCTCCGCGACGTACCGGGCCGCATCCGGGACGGATCGCCGGGCGGTGCATCGCGCGCTGGCGGACTCGATCGATCCGGAGGTGGATCCCGATCGCCGGGCCTGGCATCGCGCGCAGGCCGCGCAGGGCCCGGACGAAGACGTGGCGGCGGAGCTCGAGCGCTCGGCCGTCCGCGCTCAGGCGCGTGGCGGCGCCGCGGCGGTGGCCGCGTTCCTGGAGCGCGCGTCCGAGCTCACCGGCGATCCCGGCCGCCGCTCGACCCGCGCGCTGGACGCCGCGTACGCGAAGTTCCAGGCGGGAGCGTTCGAACCGGCGACGAATCTCCTGGCGACCGCGAGTGCCGACCCGCCCGACGAAGTGGCACGCGCCCGCATCGACGTCCTGCGGGGCGGTCTCGCGTTCGCACAGGGCCGGGGCCTGGACGCTCCTGCTCCGCTGCTCCGCGCGGCACGCCGGCTCGAGAAACTCGACGGCGCACTGGCTCGTGAGACCTACCTGGAAGCCCTTTCGGCAGTGATCTTCAACGGCCACCTCGCGAGGAGTCCGGGATGGCTCGAGGTCGGAGCGGCGGCGCGTGATGCGCCGCCGTCGCCGTCGCCACGGGCCACCGACGAGCTCCTCGATGCGCTGGCGGTCCGTCTGACCGAAGGCTTCACCGCCTCGGTGCCGATGATCGAGAGGGCGCTCACGGCCTTCTCGGCCGATGACCTTCCGGTGCAGGAGTCGCTCCGTTGGCTGCTGTTGGCGGGAGTGATCGCGGCGGACCTGTGGGATCTCGAACGGTGGCAGACGGTCACGACACGCCACGTGGAACTCACCCGCCGGACGGGGGCGCTCAGCGGGCTTCCGCTGGCTCTCGACTCGTCGGCTGTCGTGCTGGTCTTCGCCGGTGAGCTGACAGCAGCCGCCGCGGTGGTCGAGGAGGTGCGAACGGTGAGTACGGCGACCGGCACCGTCCAACCGCCCTTCGGAGCGCTGGCCCTGGCCGCGGCGCGTGGTCAGGAGAGAGACGCCCGCGTGCTGATCGATGGGACGGTGAAGGAAGGAACGCTCCACGGTCAGGGACTCGGCGTCACGGTTGCGAACTGCCACCACGCGGTCCTCTGCAACGGCCTGGCCCGGTACGACGAGGCGATGAGCGCGGCGGCCAGGGCAGCCAGGTACCAGGAGGAATTCGGTGCGCCGCGATGGGCACTCGCCGAGCTGATCGAGGCGGCCGTCCGCAGCGGTTCACCCCAGGCGGCGTACAACTCTCTGGACCAACTCTCGGAGACAGCTCAGGCCAGCGGCACGGACTGGGCGCTCGGTGCCGAGGCGTGCGCACGCGCTCTGCTGAGCGAAGGGATGGCTGCCGAGGACCAGTACCGGGAGGCGATCGAGCGACTCGCCCGGACCCGCGTCCGCCTGAACCTGGCCCGGGCGCATCTCCTGTACGGCGAGTGGCTGCGGCGGGCGGACCGCGGCGCGGACGCGCGGGCGCAGCTCACGACGGCCCACGACATGCTCAGCCAGTTCGGCGCCGACGCGTTCGCCGAGCGCGCGCGCCGCGAACTGCAGGCGACCGGCGCGACCATCCGCGAGCCCACCGTCGCGCGGCGGACGGCACTCACCGCTCAGGAGTCCCAGATCGCCCGCTTGGCCGGCGACGGCCTCACGAATCACGAGATCGCCGCACGGCTGTTCCTCAGCCCGCACACCATCGACTGGCACCTGCGCAAGGTCTTCTCGAAACTCGGTATCGCTTCCCGAAGAGAGATCGCGACCAGGCTGGCCGAGGGCGCGGCGACCTCTGCCTAGGGCAAGTCGGTGGGCATTGGCGGCGCTAGCATGCAGCGATGCTGACGTGGGGCGACGACGACATCCTCGACCAAGAAGGCCGGACAGTAGTGGTCACCGGCGCGAACTCGGGTCTGGGGTTGCGCGCGGCGACTGTGCTCGCGGCCAAGGGAGCCCGGGTGATCCTCGCCTGCCGGTCCCGCGAGCGCGGTGAGCGCGCCGCGGCGGCGGTCGGCGGCGAGCTGGTGCTGTCGGACCTCGCGGACCTGGACTCGGTGCGAACGGCCGCCGCGGAGATCCGGGACCGTACCGGAGAGCGCGTCGACCTGCTGATCAACAACGCGGGCATCCCGGCGGGCCGGCTCCGGCGTACCGCCCAGGGACACGAATCGATCTTCGCCACCAACTACCTGGGCCACGCCGCGCTGACCTGGCTGCTGATGCCCGCACTCCGCGCCGGGAAGTCGGCCCGCGTCCTGACCGTGTCCAGCATCGCCCAGCGCGGCAAGGGTTTCGACGTCGAGGACCCCGACTTCGAGCACCGGCGGTACCGGATGGCGCACGCGTACTCGCAGTCCAAGCTGGCCGGGCTGATGTTCGCACTGGAGCTCCAGAAGCGTCTGGACGCCGAGGGTTCCCCGGTGCTCAGCGTCGCCGCGCACCCCGGATTCACCGGCACGGAGATGGGCGCCGCCGGCGCCCGCAACCAGGGCCTCGGCGCGTTCGCGCGACCGTTGAATGCACTGACGAAGGCTCTGTCCCAGTCCGTACCCGAGGGCACATTGCCCTTGCTGTACGCCGCGACCGCACCCGATGTCCGGGGCGGTGACTACTACGGCCCACGGAAGTTCGGCGAGTTCTTCCGCGGCGTCGGCCCGGCCCGCATCGACCCACGAGCCCAGGACGAGAACCTCCGAGCCCGCCTCTGGGACCGCACCGCCGAACTGACCGGCGTACGGCCGGACCCCGCCTGACCTCAGGTGACCTCCAAGGCGAGCTGGTGGATCACGTGGTGGTGCACCTCGGCCGACGGTTCGGTGGCAACCGTGGCGAGGTGACCAGGTTTGGGTGTCCAGCGGCGCAGGTGCAGCTGCCGATGCCCCGGCACCGAAGCCGTCCGGGTGTCGCTGTCTGGATGCGCGCTGATCGCGACCGCCCGCGGATCGATCCGTAGGCCGGAGCCGACGGCCTTGAGCGCGGCTTCCTTCGCAGTCCAATGGTCGAAGAAGGCGTCCCGGAGTTGGTCGTCGGAGAGCTCTGCCGAGCGCAGGACGGTAGCGTCGTCAGGATGCAGGATCCGTGCTGCGAGCTGCGCGGGGTCGATGCGTGCACCGACCTGCTCGACGTCGAGGCCGACCCGATCGCGCAGCGACAATGCGACTCCGACCATGTCGCCCGAATGAGTGACCGAGATCCGGAGGTCCGACCCGCGCACGGACGGCCGCCCGTGGTGGCGATCGCAGCTCGGGCAGCGGCGATCGACAGTGAGCTGCGAGCCCGGGATCCCCAGTCGCCGGCCCGCGAGCTGGCGGACCATGACCGCTCCGAACAGGTAGCGCTTCGCGTCCGCGGCGTGCCGGAAGCTCGCCAACCGGACCATCTCGTTCGCGTCGAGCAGGCAGGTCATCGACAGCGCGCACGCGTCCGACTGGTCGTGTACGTCGAGCCAGTGAACGTCGACCCGGCCGTCGCCTCGGGAGCGGTTGAGCGCGGTACCCGCATCGGACGACACCGCCATAACGTAAACGGGTGTCCATCCGTTTGCATTGGTTCATCCCGTCCCATGGAGACGGGCGCGAAGTCGCCCGTCCCTCGGCCGCCGGCGCGAACGGGCAGGGCCCGGCCGGTCACCAGCGACGCGATCCGGACATCCGCTACCTGGTGGATGTGGCCCGGGCCGCCGACCAGGTGGGCTTCGACGGCGCGCTCATTCCGTTCGGCCTGTTCTGTGAGGATCCCTGGCTGGTCGCCGCCGCAGTGAGCCAGGCGACCGAGCGCCTGGGACTGATGGTCGCGTTCCGGACCGGGCTGGTCAGCCCGACGTTGCTGGCGCAGATGGCCGCGACGCTGCAGCGGATGTCCGGCGGACGGCTGCTGCTGAACGTGGTCGCCGGCGGTGACCTCGAAGAGCAACGCCGGTACGGCGACCATCTGCTGCACGACGAGCGGTACGACCGGGCCGACGAGGCGCTGCACGTGATGACCGGAGCGTGGACCGGCAAGGTCGACGTTCGCGGACGGTACGTGAACGCCGTGGGAGCCACCGTGGTGCGTCCGCCCGATCCGCTGCCGAGGATCTACGTCGGCGGTTCGTCTCCGAGTGCGCACCGTCTGGCGCTGCGCTACGCCGACGTACTGCTGTCCTGGGCCGAGCGGCCGGAGGATCATCGAGCCGTCGTGGACCAGGTCGCGGCGTACGGCGGGGACCGGACGATCTCGTTCGGAACCCGGTTCCATGTCATCACCCGGGACCGGTCCGAGGACGCGTGGACCGAGACACGACGAATCATGGAGACCGTGGACCCTGCTCTCGTCGAGCGGACCCAGCAGCGTCTCGCCGGCAGCGACTCCCACGGCCAGCGCCGCAATCTCGCGCTGCACAACGGCGACCTGCGCAACTTGGAGGTCTACCCGAACGTGTGGGCAGGCCACGGCCTGACCAGACAGGGCTCGGGCCTCACGCTCGTCGGTTCCCACGCCGAGGTCGCCGACCGCATCGAGGAGTACCACCGCTGCGGGGTGAACGAGTTCATCCTCTCGGGTCAGCCGCACCTCGAAGAGGTCTATTGGTTCGCGGAGGGCGTGATGCCGATCCTCAGAGCGCGCGGCCTGCTCGGTTCCACAGCCCACGACGTCGCCCTGGAGGTGAGTGCCGGATGACTCTCCCACGACAGGAGCCACCGGCGTACGACGCACTGGCGGATCCGCGGACCTACGTGAACGGTCCGCCGTGGGCCCTGTTCGCGAGACTGCGCCGGGAGACGCCGGTGGCCTGGATCGAGGAGCCCGTGGTCATCCGCCGCTCCGGCGGTCTGGAGCGGGCGACCCGCGGGCCCGGGTTCTGGGCCGTGACCTCGCACGCGTTGGTCGACATGGTCTCGCGACAGCCCGACCTGTTCTCGTCGGCCGAACGCGGTCCGTTCCTGCCCGAGCCGCAGTCGCGGTCCGACCTCGAACGGATGCGCCGCATGCTGGTCGGGATGGACGCGCCGGAGCATCGCACCTACCGGCAGCGCGTGACGCAGGTGCTCGACAGCCAGGCGGTCCGGGCCATGAAGGAGTCCATCGACGGCCACGCACAGGCCGTCGTACGGCGTGCCGTAGAGGCGGGCCGTTTCGAGGCGATCGGCGACGTCGCGGCGGATCTGCCGCTGCTGGTGCTGGCCGACCTGCTCGGCATCCCGCACAGTGACCGCACGCTGTTCATGGAGTGGAGCAACGCGCTGGTCGGATTCGACGATCCGGCGTTCGGCGGCGGTGACGTCCGCGTGTTCCGGCAGGCCATCGCGGACGCCTTCGGGTACGCGGCCGGGATCCGCGCGGACCGGCTGCGGACACCGTGTGACGATCTGGTCAGCAAGCTGGTCGTGTCGGAGGCCGACGGGCGCCGGCTGACGGAGCTCGAGTTCAGCCACCTGTGGCTGCTGCTGATCGTGGCCGGCAACGAGACCACGCGGCACCTGATCTCCGCCGGACTGGAGTTGGTGGCGACCCAGCCGGGCCTGGCCGCCGAGCTCGCCGCCGACGAGCAGCTGCTGCCGACGTTCGTGGACGAGCTGCTGCGCTGGTCGACGCCGATCATGCAGTTCCGCCGGACCGTGACCAGCGACACGGTGCTCGGCACCCAGCGCCTACGGACCGGCGACAAGGTGGTGCTGTACTACGTCTCGGCGAACCGGGACGAGACCGTGTTCACGCAGCCGGAGCGATTCGATCCGCGGCGGTCGCCCAACCCGCATCTCGCCTTCGGTGTCGGGCCGCACTTCTGCCTCGGCTGGCACGTCGCCCGCGCTGAGGCGATCGCACTCTTCGGCGCATTTCGCCAGTGGTTGCCGCAGGTGCGGCTGGAGGCCGATCCGGTGCGTCTCGAGTCGAATTTCATGAACGGAATACGAGAGCTCCGGATGGTGCTCGCAGCTAATTAATGCAGCTCTCAATTACGAGCGTTTCGGGTGCATCAATCCGCCCCGCTGCCGGCGAAATTGCCGCAGCGGGGCTGCTGTCCGATCACGGGCGACAGGTCGCCGCGATCCCAAGTCTAGCGGTGATCTGGACGCTTCGCGGTCGTGGCGTGGCGGATTGCAACAACCTGC
>Ga0207647_10000903_pt1 | contig 22977 bp, 19 predicted proteins | sample KBSCornC2_FD_184295 | JGI IMG/M metagenome (GOLD analysis project Ga0207647, IMG submission 184295) | Corn rhizosphere microbial communities from Kellogg Biological Station, Michigan, USA - C2 (SPAdes) (version 2) | ecosystem: Host-associated > Plants > Roots > Rhizosphere ... | reverse complement strand
GTGGACGAACGAGCGGAGACCTGTGTCAAGAAATTGAAATCTGATTTGGGCGGAGGTAGTGCTTAGGAAACCGTTTCTGGAGTGGCCACGGGAGGTGCCACAGGCGCGCTTCCATTTGCGCGGTTGGAGTCGGAGGTGTCGGTAGCTGGTTTAACTGCTCCATCCACCACGCGATTTTGCAGGCAGTAGAGTGCCAGCTCAAGCCGATCGGCGACGCCCAGCTTGTCGTAAACCTTGCGCAGGTAGTTCTTCACGACTTGTTCGGTCGTGCCCACGCGTACAGCGATTTCTTTATTCTTCATTCCCTGCGTAACGCAGGAAACAATCAACGATTCTTTTGGAGTCAACTGAACTTTGGAGCGCGCAGACGCAGGCCGCGAACCTTGCGTGCGATAAGCCTGTAAGACCCACTGGGTTTCGCGCCGGTCGAGCCACGGTTCACCAGCGTAAACTTTACGGAAACACTCAACCACCGACTCGGGTTCAACTTCACGCGAGACGATCGCGTGCGCTCCGCGACGGAACAACTCCAGCGTGAGTTCTTCGTTCGGCTCGGTGGTGATGATGACCAACTTTAAGGAAGGATTCTGCCGCAACAAATCGGAAACTGCTTCCGGCGGATTCGGAGCCATCATGGCTTCAAACAGAAGGATGTCGGCCGGGAACCTTTTTACCGCTGCCATGGTCTGAGCCAGGCTCTCCGCCTGTCCCACGACGCGAATGTCATCTTCTACCGCAAAAATCTTGCGCAGCCCGGCGCGGAAAATCGCCTGCGTATCCGCAGTGATGACGCGGATAAACTGACCTTCTGCGCCGCTATCTAGAGGGCGCTCCGGCTGTTCCAGGCTGAGTTGCGGGCTTGCCATTAGTTTTCACTCCGCTTGAACTGGTACTCCTCAATCACAACGCCCACGCCGACGCGAGATCCCTCTGCGAAGTTGCGCGCCACACGTCCGCGACATTGCAATTGAACATCAGCGGTTGCGCCCACGATTTCTGCAGGCAGAGAAATTGTGAAGTCAACGGCTGAACCGACGGGCACGGCCGAATCAAGCTGAAACAGCACACCGTTGGCGGAAATATTTTCCGATTCTGTAAGACTCTCCCCGGCATTTGACTTTACCGAGATCGGCAACCTCACAGGAAAGCGTGCGGCGCTCTGCAGCTCCGAATAGCGCGAAGCAGCAGCTTTGCTAACCGTTTCCGAAGATGATTGGGTCATCGGCACTACACCCTCTCTCCGCGCCTCTGAAGGCTGATTACAATTTCCGTTTTCCACAGTTCGCCCGTTCTGCGACATCAAGGGCGAGATTACACCCCGGTATCAACCGAGAAAAGTTACGGAAGTCATGCAACAAGAGTGGTCTAACGTGTTTAAGATCAATGAATTGCGGCGAAAATCAAAGACAAAATTGTGACAAATTCTGACATTTATGACTGAAGGACATTAATAGTAGGTGTGAGTACGCACTAAAAACCTAAGCAGCGACAAGACTTAGGGTGAGAATCGCGCGCTAGAACTTCGTCACTTCCGTAAAGTTGAAGTCTTTGACCTTCATCGGCGGCACGACCATATCGAAAGACTCTTCCCCGCTCGCCCGAACGGGCGTGCCCATCTCCTCAACGTTCGAGAACATGTGGATCAAGCTCTCGTTGAAGCGGAAATTGCGAACACCATATTGAATTTTTCCGTTCTCGACGTAGAAGGTGCCGTCGCGCGTCATACCGGTGAGGATTTTTTGGTATGGATCGACTTCGCGGATGTACCAGAGGCGCGTGATCAGAATGCCTTTTTCTGTTGAGGCGATCATCTGCTCTTTGGTTTTGGGATCCGTGGCGCCACCGAAGACGATATTCATCGGCGCTTCGCCCATTTCGTTGGGAAGCAGGAATCCGTGACCGGTTGGCTCGATGGGACCGACCTTGTCTTTATGCTCGGAGGACCTCATTTTCTCCGCGGTAGCACGGGCATAAGTCAGGCGCTTGACCACGCCATTTTCTATCAACTGCAAACGCTGGCGAGGCGTGCCTTCTCCGTCGTAGGTCGAGCCGGATTGCAACGCGTGGGTGACGTCATCCCAGATGTTAATGTTGTCGCCAAACAGTTTGGTTCCGACTCGCTCATTCAGGAATGACCGCTGATCCAGGATCGCCATTCCGGAAAAATCCCAGAACATGAAGCCAGCCATATCGAGCACGGCCGCTGGTTCCAGTATGACTGGGTATTTTCCTGCGGGGATTTCTCGCGGGTGCGCTGTACCCGCGGCCTTGCTGGCTGCGATTTCCGCCAAGGCCACGCCATCCAGATTCGCCACATTGGGAGAGTTGGATTTCTGCCAGCCGGAAGAGTCTTCTCCCAGCATGGTGATGGAAATCTCAGATGAAGTCTGGTTGTGCCACTGTGATAGACCTTGGGAATTAAAAATACCTTCGAAGTTTTTGGAGTTGGAGAAAATACCCGCCGTGGTGAGCTTGTGCTTTTCTGCGACGCCTACGATCTTCTTTACTACGTCGGCGCGAGCCCCAGGTTCGAGCGCGGCGGTTTGATCGAAGTACCTTGATGGTGCGATCGTTTGCTTGTCACCACGACCACTGGACATCGGCAACAGATCCGGATCAGGCTGTTGTACCTTGGCCAGATTCTCAGACGATTGAACTACCCGCTTCAGGCTTTCATCATCCAGCTTGTTGGTCGTGGCGCGGGCGGTACATCCGCCAAATACTGTGCGGATGGAAATGCCAACGTTGTCTTCGGCTACGTTTTGATGGATGGTGTTGTTGGCAAAACGAGTGAGGGCGGAATGCCCACCATAGATATACAGCTCGATTTCGTCCGCAGTTGAATACCGCATCAGCTTCGCGAACAGATCGGCGGCTTTGTTTTGGTCGAGCATCGCGGGGTGAATATTCCGTTTCCGGTTCTCAGTTATCGGTTCTCAGGATTGTTTGTAGGCTGAGCCCACCTTAATATTGCGGAATCTCGCCGGAGATGCGCCATGCCCGGTACCCATCACCTGCTGGGGCTGTCCTTTGCCGCAGTTCGGAGTTCCCCATAGCGTCCATTCATCTGCTGAGCAAATCGCATCCATGGAATTCCAAAAGTCGGTGGTGATTCCCGAGTAAGATGGATTCTTCACCATGCACGTCCGCTTACCGTTCTTGATCTCCCATCCCATCTCGCAGCCGAACTGGAAGTTGTAACGCTTGTCGTCGATCGACCAGGAACGGTTGGTCTGCATGTAGATTCCATGATCGGTATCGGAGATTAGTTGTTCCAGGGTCAGCGGCTTCTCACCTGGAAGAATACTGATATTGGTCATGCGGATGATTGGCAGACGGTTCCAACCCTCGGCGCGCAACGTTCCTCCGGAGCGATCCAGCCCCACCATGTGCGCTGTCTCGCGCGAGCTCAAATAACCAGTGAACAGGCCATTACGAATGATCGGAGTACATTGCGCCGGTACGCCCTCATCATCGTAAGCAAAGGTTCCTAGGCCGGGGCCATGTTCTTGGCGCGCATCGGCAACTACGTTCACCAGCTCGCTGCCGTAACGCAGCGTGCGCAATTTGTCTAAAGTTAGGAAGGACGTGCCGGCAAAATTGGCTTCCATTCCAAGAACACGATCCAGCTCGATCGGATGTCCGATTGACTCGTGAATTTGCAGGCCAAGCTGAGCACTTTCCAAAATGATGGTGAAATTGCCTTCAGGACATTTATCTACTTTTAACAACGCGACGGCTTCTTCTCCGATACGTTGGGCATTCTCGATCAACTTCAACTCTTCAATCAGTTCGTAACCTTTGTTCTGCCATTGTCCACCGAACGAAGTGGGGTACGATCGCTTCTGGATTTCGCTGCCCGCGAAAGCATAGGCAGCATACCCAGCGCCGGTGGTGTATTTAGTCTGATGGATGTTCGCGCCTTCGGAGGAGGCGAACCACTGCTCTTCGCGACGGAAGTTCATGTTGGTTTCCGCCAGCGTGACTCCTTTCACCGACCGCAACTCAGAATCGATTTTTAACAGTAGTTCGAGGTTTTGTTCTACCGAAGTAGTGAAAGGATCAACTTTGTAAGGTGTGGTCCACTCCGCAACCACGGGTTTCTCCCCAGCCATGCGGACGTCGTGCTGTTTCACCCGCGCAGAGGCTTTGCCGATTTCGACTGCCCTAGACGCAGTAGCTTCAACCGAAGCTCGGCTTAAATCATCACAGGCTGCGAACCCCCAAGCCCCATCGGCGAGCACACGAATACCGATTCCCTGCGACTCAGAATCCGAGGCACTGCCCACTCTTCCATTTTTCGTAGCCAGAGCGCGGCCACGGTCGCTTACGGCACGAGCGTCCGCATAGGATGCTCCCTTTTGGCTGGCAATGTTCAGAGCCCACTCAGCAATCTGCTTCATGTTCGAATTTAGTGAATTTATCACAGCCGGGATTTGTAAACTTTCCTTAAGCCGATGGTTACTTTCGATTACTTTCCCTACAACTTTCGGTCCTGTTCCGTGTTATCAAGGAGTAATAGAAGCATCTAAGGCTTTTAGGTTATTAGCCTGTTCGCAATTTTCAGCGGTCATGTCACGACCCCGATTTCAGCGTAAGGAGTTCGCAGTGAATACACACATGAGGCAGTTTCTGCTGTTCGTAGGAGTTGGGTCGCTGGCGTTTAGCTTGGCTTGCGGTGGCGGAAGCAGTAATGGCGGCGGATTTGGAAGCGGAGGCGGGGGAAATGGCAGCTTCTCCAATGCCACGTTGAGCGGACAATATGCTTTTCAGCTCTCAGGATTTGATCTGCTTTCCCAGGTCCCAGTCCCGTTTCGCGAAGCAGGAGTATTTACCGCGGATGGCAATGGGCATATTACCAGTGGAATTCTTGACCTTGCCGAAGGCGGCTCTCCACAATCTGCGACTTTTACGGGTACATATTCAGTCAGTTCTGATGGCACTGCGGCTATGACTTTCAATGCTTCGGGTGGAGGCACGGCAACCTATGCTCTAAGCATCGCCAACTCTTCCAAGGTTGAAATGGTTCAAGCAGACAATACAGGATTGGTGGGCTCAGGGATCGCCTTAAAACAAGACACGACCGCTTTTGCCGTCGTACCCAGCGGAACATATGTTTTCCGGGAACACAGAATCGCCGTCGGGTCATTGGTCCCTGCCAGCCAGGTGGGGCAATTCACGGTTACAAATGGGGCAGTCGCTGGGAATGTCGACAGCAATAATAATTTTACGGTGGCTCAGTCCACCATTACCGGGACCTTCAACTTTCCCAGCACAGATAATGGTCGCGGATCAGGGACGTTCACAGATAACAACAACTCCACGTCAACGTTTCTTTATTACGTCGTAGATTCCAGTCATCTCATTCTTTTCTCCACTGACACGGGAGAGATTGGTATTGGGCAAGCCGAGAAACAAAGCGGCACCTTCTCCAATGCATCTCTTAATGGTGCTTATGCTTTTGCCGGTGTAGGCGACACAATAAACAATCTGATCGGCTTCAACATGGCTGGCAGATTCAACGCTGATGGAAGCGGTAATATTTCAGCTGGCAATCTTGACCAAGTGATAGACGGCGTAGCGTCGAACCCTAGTAGCCCTGTCACTTTCACCGGGACCTACACGGTAGCCGGCACGGGACGGGCAGATGTAACGTTAAACACCGACGTCGGCAATCTCCACGAAATCTTTTGGCTGGTCAGTCCTACGCGCGCATTCTTTCTGAATGATTCGAATACGGACGTGTCCGATGGCAGTCTGAGCGCGCAGAGCGGCTCTTTTTCCAGTGCGACCCTCAATGGCTCTTATGCCTTCAATATGACTGGGATTGACGGCACCGGGAGCGGCGATACCAATGATTTTGTAGGAACACTGCAATGGAACGGAACCAGCGGCGTGACGATGAGGGCGCTTATCAATGTCACCGGGGTAATCAACCAGCCCGCGAATTTCCCTGGCACTTATACGGTTTCAAGCAATGGCCGGGTCGTCGGCTCGTTCAACAATATTTCTAACAATCTCGTGTTTTATATGATCTCTCCGACAGATGCCTACATTTTGGAGAATGATACCAACATCGAGATTTATGGGAACATGACGAAACAGCAATAGATTCGGGTTCCTCTCTTACAGTGAACTAAAATACCTAGAGCTTCCAGCCCCGGCGGACTAGACTTTCCGTTGGGGCTTTTGCATCTGAATGTTATGCGCAGTCAGGAACAATCAATGTTTCGGGTGATTGCTGCGGTTTTTACGCTGCTAATCTCACCGGCAGTTTTTGGCCAAGCTTCGGCTGACTCCAGCACCCAACTCTCCATTAAAAACGGGCCTGTTCTCAAAGCCTTCCTGCGAGCGCAATATCGCGAACAGTTGGAGGCGCAAGGCGGTACTCCTCCTTATACTTGGAGACTCGCGCAGGGCTCGTTCCCACCGGGGATTCATCTCGATCCCACCGGCGTATTAGAAGGCTTCCCCACCGAAACTGGAGACTTTCACTTTACCCTCACTCTCAGCGACAACGGCAGGCCCGCACATCAACGAAATCAGGAACTGGTGCTGCACGTACTGGCTGGGTTGTTAGTGCAGTGGAGCAACTTGGCGAAGATCAACGGGCAGAGGGTCGAAGGTTCCATCAAAGTTTCCAATCAAACCGGTGACGATTTTGATCTGACGGCAATTGTTTTGGCGGTGAATGATATCGGCAGGGCCACCGCGATCGGCTATCAGCATTTCAGCCTAAAACACGAGACCATCGACTTCGAGATTCCTTTCGGCGAGAATCTACCGCCGGGTGGTTACGTGATCAATGTCGACGTGGTAGCAGAGATTGCGGAGAGAAATACTATCTATCGAGCGAGATTGGTGACGCCAGCGAAACTGCACATGGCGCAGGGGCCTTAAATAAAAAAACCGAGCTAACGCTCGGCTGACCGGGCAAACCCCGTCTCCACACAAAAGTTTAAGAGTCCCAAGGTGGTGTTTGGCCCATTCCTCTCAGCCAGTAGTTCGCTTTAGACCCTTGCCGACCTGCATTCGTCGCTCACCTTGCGGCTTGCGTCGCGCGATCTGTACTCGGGCTCCGGGCTTACCGCCAACTGGATAAACCTGCCTAACGCCTCGGGACTCTATATTGGCCTTCAACTTGTCTTCTTGTTCGCCTCACCCAGTGCTTTGCTATAGACCCTGACCTTACCTTCTCTTCCTCATCTTGCGATGGGATGAGCGATTCGGCTCGAGCCCCGGACGCCGCACCAACCGGGAAAACTTCAGAAGGTGTCAAAGAACGAGTATGTTTTTACTCTCTTTAATTTTTTAGTCAATAGAAAGTGAGCGAGTGTATCTGCTTGTTTTTCATTGGAGTGCAAGCGGTTCACAGGCAGGTGCAGCGGAATTGGTGCGATTCTGGCAAAAACTGCGGCTTGATTGCGTCAATTTAGCAACCTTTCCGTAAATTTTTGCGATTTGATTGGCGCGCAGGGTCGGCGCAGTGAGAATTTGTCACTGTGCAAATCTCTGAGATCCCTTGCTGGGAAGGCCTTTCAGCGAATCGTACAGCTTTGACCTACGCCCTTTCCCGCATTCCAACACGGAACGCAGCGACAGGGAGGAATCTGCTTTGCCGGAGCGGATTGCTCGCGCGACAAAAACTGCGCTCGGAATGACAATGATGGTGGGCACAGTTCCCTGAGGTGAACCCCCTCGGTTGAGACGAACTCGGTTGGCACACTCGCTAGAGCTTCGTTTTCTGAATCTGGTGAGATAGCAATTTCCATCGGACGCTCGTAGTAAATGGGCTTGCGCCCCACCTCCTGAATCATTTCGCATCGCTTCAAACGCTCGACAGCCATCTTCCGAAAGGCCTTAGGATATCGACCTATTGCTCGTTTCTTTGCCACTCGCAGTTTCCTTTCTCCTGCAAAGCGTGCCGCGTGCCAGTGTCTCATTTGAAGGGTTCAGTCCATCCCTGCCACCCATGAATCCCGCTTCGCAGATATAATTTCTGCCACAGGAGGGGTTATGTCCCAGGTTATCCCGGAAAAATATCGTGACCTTTTCAACAAGAAAGCTTTTGCCAGCCTAGGGACCTTAATGCCCGACGGCAGTCCTCAAGTGACGCCGGTCTGGTGCGACGTGGAGGGCGATCTTGTTATCATCAACTCCGCCAAAGGCCGGCAGAAGGACCGCAATCTTCGCCGTGATCCCCGGGTTTCGCTGGCGATCATCGATCCTGACAATCCCTATCGCTATCTGGAGCTCCGCGGACGAGTCGTGGAAATCACCGAGCAAGGTGCTGCCGCGCACATTGACAAGATGGCCAAGAAATATTTGGGAGTGGACAAATACCCTTACAAAAATCCGAATGAGATTCGCGTGATGTACAAAATCCAGCCCAACCACGCGACCATGATGGGATAGCCTACCAACTCATGTTGACGACACCAAACGAAACCGCTTCCAAACTGGCCATCTCCTGGGTCCGCTCCCAGTTCCCCGCCTTAGCGCAAACGGTAAACGGCCAGCCAGCGGTCTTTCTGGACGGCCCCGGAGGAACACAAGTTCCTCAGCGAGTCATTGATGCCATCAGTAACTATCTGAAGCAATCCAACGCCAATACTCACGGAGCATTTGCCACTAGCGAACGCACCGACGCCGTCATCGATAAAGCACGTGGCGCCATGGCGGATTTTCTCCACTGCCATCCTGAAGAAGTCGTGTTCGGACCGAACATGACGACGCTGACCTACGCCGTGAGCCGTGCCATTGGGCGGGAACTTTCTGCGGGTGATGAAATTTTGTTGACCCGGCTCGATCACGACGCCAATGTTTCTCCCTGGCGGGCCCTCGAGGAAAAAGGGGTGAAGATTCAATTTGCAGACATCAACGAGTCTGATTGCACGCTGAACATGGACGATCTAGCCCGTAAGATTACGGATCGCACCAAGCTGATCGCAGTTGGATATGCGTCCAATGCCGTTGGCACGATTAATCCGATTCACGAGATTGTCCGCCTTGCTCACCAACACGGCGCATTAGTTTATGTGGATGCCGTCCACTACGCGCCGCATGGCCCAATTGATGTAGCCGCGCTGGGGTGCGACTTCCTGGTGTGCTCGACGTACAAATTTTTCGGACCTCACATGGGTGTGTTGTACGGCGAGGATGAATATCTGGAACGCTTCCGGCCCTATAAACTTCGCGCCAACTCGGATGACATTCCCGGCTGCTGGGAGTGGGGGACTCTGAACACCGAATGCATCGCCGGAATTACGGCCTGTGTGGATTATCTGGCCGACCTGGGACGGCAAGCTTCGCATGCGGTATCAGGCAGGCGCGAGGCTTTACTCAGCGCCTATTCCGCGATTCAACAGCATGAACGTGAATTGCTGGAAAAACTGGTTGCGGGCCTTAAAGCGATTCCGGGTTCCAAGCTCTATGGCATTCAAGATCCCAGGCGCTTTGACAGTCGGTGCCCGACGGTAGCGGTACGGATTGATGGCCACCGTCCACGTGAGCTCGCAGAAAAGCTGGGCCGGCAAGGCTTTTTTACCTGGGATGGAAATTACTACGCCATCGGCCTGACCGAACGACTGGATGTGGAAAGAGATGGCGGGTTTCTGCGGATTGGTCTGGCCCACTACAACACGCAAGAGGAAGTGATGCGCTTTCTGGGCGCACTGGGTGAGATTTCCACCTGAAGACTATTTACCTTTCGCGCGCAATTCGATCACGCCGTCGTCTTTGCCGATCAGCACTACATCAGCCATCCCAATGAAAAGCCCGTGACCAACCACGCCGGGGATTTCTTCGAGTTGCCGTTCCAGGTTGCGAGGATCACGAATTTCTCCAAAATGGCAATCCAAGATGTGGTGGCTTTCGTCGGTAACAAAAACCTTCCCCTGTTTATCTTTGCGTAGATTGACTGTAGCTCCCAGCCCATGAATTTCTTTCGCCACTAACGCTTGCGCAAACGGAACTACCTCAACCGGAACAGGAGCTTTCCCCAACCGGGAAACTTGTTTTGTGGAGTCGGCGATAATCAGCAATCTCTTTGCCGCTGAGGCCACGATTTTTTCCCGAAGGAAGGCACCCCCACCGCCTTTGATGAGCGCCAGTTGAGGATCAATTTCATCAGCACCGTCGATATCTAAATTTATTTCCTGATGCTCGTCGAGCGTAGTCAGTGGAATGCCAAGTTCCGCGGCTGCTTTCGCAGTCTGGTTGGAAGTCGCGATACACAGAATTTTCAGGCCTGCATGTACCCGCTCGGCTAGAGGCGGCAGGAGGTAATTGAAAGTAGAGCCGGTACCGAGGCCAACGATGTCGCCATCATGGATAAAACCCAAGGCCTGGCGGGCGGCAGATTGTTTTTCTTGTTCGAGATTCAAGGATAGGCTTCCTGATTTATCACAGCAGTTAGGTAACGCTTGATTCGGTATATGTCCCGTACACTTCCCGCAAAGCCTGGCAGATCTCGCCGACCGTGGCGTAGGCGCGTACAGCGTCAATGAGGTAGGGCATGGTATTCGCCGAAGAAACATCGCCTCCGGACTCGCCTGTAGGCTGCTGAGCTGCCGCCTTTTTCAATGATTCCAAACGCCGCTGTATTTCCTCATTGGAGCGACGTTGGCGCAAGGCTTTCAGTTTCGCTGACTGCTGCTCTGCAATGCTCTCATCAATGTAGAGAATCGACGGAGCGTCTTCCGCGATCGCAAATTCATTTACGCCGACGATGACTTTTTCCTTGGCTTCGACCGCACGCTGATATTGATAGGCCGATTCGGCGATCTCCTTCTGCGGGTAGCCTCGCTCAATTGCTTTGACCATTCCACCCAGGGCATCGAGTTTGCCAAAGTAGTCGAAGGCCCCCTTTTCCATTTGCAGTGTCAGGTTTTCCAGGAAGTACGAGCCACCCAGAGGATCAACCGTCTGAGTTACACCGGATTCGTAGGCGATAATTTGCTGAGTTCGCAGGGCGATGCGAGCGGCTTCCTCGGTAGGTAGGGCCCAGGCTTCGTCGTAGGAATCGGTGTGCAAAGATTGCGTGCCGCCCAGCACGGCTGCCATTGCCTGAATGGCCACGCGGGCGATGTTGTTCATCGGCTGCTGCGCCGGGAGCGAGACACCCGCCGTTTGGGTGTGAAAGCGCATGAGCCAAGTACGCTGATTCTTGGCTCCGAAACGGTCTTTCATCACCTGATACCAGATTTTGCGCGCCGCGCGGTACTTGGCGATCTCTTCGAAGAAATCGTTGTGCGCGTTGAAGAAAAAACTTAGGCGCGGGCCGAATTCGTCCACGTCCAGTCCACGGCGGCGGGCCCACTCCACGTATTCGACGCCGTCATAGAGCGTGAATGCCAATTCCTGTAAGGCGGTCGAGCCGGCCTCGCGAATGTGGTATCCACTAATAGAGATGGTGTTGAATTTCGGCGTGAACTTCGAGCCGAACTCGAAGGTGTCCACGACCAAACGCATCGAAGGAGCCGGAGGATAGATATATTCCTTCTGCGCGATGTATTCCTTCAGAATGTCGTTCTGCACCGTGCCAGAAATTTTATTCCAATCTGCCCCCTGCTTTTCTGCGACCACCAAATACATCGCCCACAGCACCGAAGCCGGCGAGTTAATGGTCATGGAAACTGTGGTCTTCTCCAAATCGATTCCCGAGAATAAAATTTCCATGTCCTCAAGCGAATCGATGGCCACGCCACATTTGCCAACTTCTCCCTCGCTCGCGGGATGATCGGAGTCGTAACCCATCAAAGTGGGCAGATCGAACGCGACGGAAAGCCCGCCGCCCCCCTGTTCTAGCAAATAGCGGTAGCGTTTGTTGGTTTCCTCCGGCGAAGCAAACCCGGAGAACTGACGCATGGTGTAAAGCTTGCCGCGATATCCCGAGGCATGGATGCCGCGGGTATACGGCGGCTGTCCGGGATAGCCAAGATGTTTTTCGTAGCCCCAATCCTCGGGAAGGTCGGCTTGTGTGTAGAGCCGGCGAATGGGAACGCCTGAAATCGTAGTAAATTGCGCCTGGCCATGCTCGTCGAGATTTACGCCTGAGGCTGCTCCGATGGGTTTCTCAGGAGCCTTATTCAAAGTTGGATTAAGCGCCTTTTCGGCCCATATTTTTTCGCTGTCCGAAGGATGGCGGTCCTGGTAAATGTCTGCGGCTGGACTTTCTGCAACTTGCGACTTGGTGGGCTTGGTGTCCGCCATGTGTCGGTCCTCGTATTGATGATAGGAGAGTCGACGCGCCCGAGCAAGGCAAGCCGATACAATGCGGGGATGACACCCGCGCCTCTCAAGCCCTTTATAACTTCAGCGGTCCTTGATCAAATCGATATTCGCGTCGGCACGATTGAGTCGGTTGCAGACGTGGCCGATTCGGACAAGCTTTGCCGGCTTAAAGTCAATTTTGGAGACCATAAGCGAACGATTATTGCTGGTATTCGCAAGGAGCGTGTGAATCCGCGGGAGATCGAAGGCAAGCAGGCGTTGTTCGTGGTGAATATGGAGCCACGGAAGATGCGCGGAGTGATGTCGGAAGGAATGTTGTTTGATATCGGTTATGCTGACGGCGTGACGCCTGTGCTGGCGATACCTGAGAGCGCAGTAGCAGATGGGACACGCGCGGGATAGGCTTGATCAGCCTTTCGACTGCTGCAGTTCCCAGACCTTCATGTATTTCCAAGAGACATACACCGCATGCCCTACATGAAGTAAAAACCCTTCGCGTCCATCGAGAAATCCAAGCCGAAAAAAGTAGTTATAAATAAAAGTCATCAAGGGACGGAAAGTAATATCGAGAAATAAAGAATTTCGTTTCCCTTTCGCAACCGCCATCTCTGCCCCCAAGGAGGAATAACGATTCATATGTGCGATGTAGTCAGAGACCGTAGGATAGGAGTGGTGAATGATATGTCCCTGAGGTAGATTTGCAGTCTGGCGATTTGTTTGAGCGTCCTCGTGTACCAAACGATTCTCATCAAACCGCGCCGCTCCTCGCGCAAACAAACGAAGCTTGGGATCAGGATAGAAACCGCCGTGCTTGATCCAACGTCCGAGGAAAAAATTCCTTCGCGGGATCCAAAATGCTAATGGCAAAGGCCCCACATCGGTGCCAAGGTCTTCGTAACTAACATTCCGTCTAGGGGCCAGATTCCATTCAAAAGGGCCGTCGTCGTTGGTCGCAGCAAAAACAATGTGCCTAGCTAAATCTGGGCTAATTTCTTCATCCGCGTCCAAACTCAGAATCCAATCACCGGTGGCTTTGTCAATCGCTGAATTTTTCTGGGCGGCATAGCCCTTCCATTCCTCAACGAACACCTTGGCTGCAAATGATTTTGCGATCTCGACTGTCCGATCAGTGGACCCCGAATCCACAACAATAATTTCTCCTCTGTCATCACGCACCAATGGCATCACACTTTCTAGCGTGCGCCCGATGTTAGCTTCTTCGTTATAGGAGATGACGACGACCGAAATGGTCACGTGGAGAGAATAACCTGCGGCACAAGTTCGCGGAATAAAGAAAAGGGCACGACTATCGTGCCCAGTTAAGTCTAGAGCTACTGTTGCGGCTGCACAGGCGGCGTTGTCGTGCTTGGCGGAACTGAACTCGATGGCACGACATACGGAACATGCGGTGTCTTAGTCACTTGTCCTCTGACGGCGTCATCCATCAGAATGCCGTTGTGATCGAGAGTGAGGCCGATGGCACGGTCCAGTTCGACACGCGACTTCTGATAGTTGGCAGTGGCGAGAACCAGATTGGATTGTGCTTGCGCCTGGTCACGCTGCGCCTGCAATACCAAGGTTGTGGTGGAAGCCCCCAGACTGTATTTCTTTTGTTCTGCATCCAGCGACTGGCGCGCCAACTCAACCGCTGCCTGCGATGCTTCTACCGCAGCACGGTTCTGCTGTACTGAGTATTGCGCGTTGCGGACTTCAATGCGGACCTGGTTTTCCAGCTGTTGCAAGCGCATCTGTGCCTGACGATATTCCAATTCGGCGCGAATTTGATCGGCCTGGGCTGAGCGATTGCGGATCGGAATCGTTAGCGTTAGCCCCATTCCCTTGTCCGGTGCGGTAGAGTCAACCAATTGGCTCAGTGTGCCAGCATAACTAACAGGGTTTGCCACTGGGATTCCAATCACTCCTCCGTTCGCCGGGTTCGGCCCAGCGCAAAAACCCTTTTGTTGTTGTTCCGGAGTCTGATTGATGCAAAGGTTTACAGGGTTCTGCACACCACCCAGCCCCGATCCGCCGTAATAGGCAAATGCGTCGAGCTGCGGCAGCAGCGCATTCTTTGCCGACTTATTGGTAATCTGACGATTGGTCAAGTCAATCCGCGATTCCGCCAACTCTGCGCGATGACTGAGAGCGTCATTGACCAAATCCTGCACGGGAACAGCCGGCTCCTTTTCAGGCAGGACCATCGTGGAGGTAGGAATTACTTCCGCTTCCGCAAGAGCAGGATCAACCAAGGTGCGGCTGAGAGCGTTCTTGATCAATAATTGTTGCAGTTCGAGATTGGTCCGGGCAACAATCAACGACTGCTGGTTGGTGGCTACAACACTTTGCGCCCTTACCACTTCAATTGGCGCAAGCGTGCCAATCTCCACTTGTTTCTTGTTGTCGGCAAGGGTCTTTTCCGCGAGGCGGATTGATTCCTCCTGCACCTTCACGTTCTCATAAGCATTAACCAGATCCCAGTAGATATTCTGAATTTGGTTAACCGTTGTAATTACCTGTAAACGAAAGGCAACATCAGAAATCTCACGATTGTTCCTTGCAATGCGAATAAAGCGGGTATTGGGCAAAAATCCGAAGCCTTGCAGAAGGTGCTGAGTCACCTGCGCACGCATGCCCGAGGTTAACTGTGGGCTGAATTTCAAAAAACTCGAACCAGTGGTGGTACGCGAGTTATCAAAGCCAACGCTCAAGTTCGTGCCGGTCGCAAAGCCCTGGCCGTAACTAAAATTGGCGGTCGTACTATTGGTGCTGGTGAAAGGGTCGCTAAACGGGCTGGAAGATTGGATACGACTGCGATCAAAAGTCAAATTCCCCGTGAGAACCGGATCGAAAGAAGGAACTGCAGATCCCACGCCCGACGTAGAGGTAACAATGCCCGCGGTTCCCGCTCCGGCACCGCCTAAACCTGTGCTCGTTCCACCTGCACCACCGCCTGTCGAAGTCGCACCAATACCTCCGTTCCCACCACCCGGAGTTCCCTGCACAACTCCCGTGTTCACACCTCGGGTGCTTTGACCAGACTTCGCGCGCAGGATGTCCGTGTCGGCAATATTCAAGTTGTAGCGGGCAATGGCAATATCCAGATTATTCTCGAGCGCCAACGCTATCGCATCATCGAGCGACAGCATGATCTTGCCGTTTTGCATTAACTGGTCGAGCCGCGGCGTATTGGTCAAAGTCGGCGCAGAAATTTCATGCCCGACATAAGGCTTAATGGGATTAGGAAAATGCGAGTACGGCTTGCTGTAGTCCTTCAACTCGAAGGAGTGCGTCTGGGGTTGGGGAGAATCCGGCGGAACCTGAGTTGCGGTCTGACCGACAACGGTGCTCGAAAACAATGCAGCAACACTCAAAATAGCGGTCAACCGAGTCATAATATTACAAGGAACAAGTTGCATTCATTCGTCTCCATGCAAATACTGCGGCCCATACGGCGCCAGGGCCGGTTGTAATCAATCATCAATTACGCAAAATACAGGGCTAAAGTTTCATGTTTGCGGCAGGACGCAGACACCCGGGAACACTTATCCTCAAGCGAATCAATAAGTATAACTGAGCAAAGCCCGACAACCGAAAAACAGGGCCGGTAAAGCTTTGTAAAGACGTATGAGCCTTTAGATGACGTGAACACACGGCCTTGTTGCAAAAAATCAGCAGCGCACCCAAATCCTCTGCACCTATTTAGACGAACCAGACAGAAAATTTAGACGAACCAGGCGCAAAAAAGTGGGCTTGACGGGCTTAACTAGTCTTTTGCACCCACAGGTAATCATCCCCATGCAGGCACGTGGGAGCATATCCCCAGCTTTCGAGGAGGTCGAAACAGGTCTTTTTCAGCCCATCTCCGTGAGTAGAGAGGAAAATTGCTGGCTTAGCGGAACAAATGGTCTTTTCGCCGCCTTTTAGAACTTCTACCTCGGCTCCTTCGCAGTCGATTTTGAGGACATTGGGAGCTGGAAGTCGGGCGGACATGGCATCCAGTGAAGTAATTTGCACTTCAATCTGTCCGTCGAGTGAAAGGTGTCCGGTGCCCGAGCCAGCATGGTTATCAAAACGTGCGCTGCCCTCGTGATCGGAGAGCGCCAGCTCGATCACTTGCACGTTGTCGCAATGATTGATGTCCAGGTGTTTTTTCAAACATGGAATATTTCCAGGTGACGGCTCGAATGCAAATACTTTTCCTTTTGGACCTGCCAGTGCAGATGACAGCAGTGTGTAGTATCCGTAATGAGCCCCGACGTCGAATACCACATCGCCCGAGCGGATGATCTTTTGAAACGCCTGTGTCTGCTCCGGCTCGTATGTCCCCCAGAAAAAGTTGCTGCGGCTGGCGAGCAGCCATTTTTTGCCTGCCAGTGGACCGCGCAGGATGGGAAACGTAATTCCAGTCATGGGATTGTTAGGGTCAGCGGTTGACGCGGACTCGACTGTATCATAGGACTTTCTGTGCGCTGACGCATGTGCTATGCGGAATATCAAGCTGGTTCTGGCCTATGACGGGACGGAGTTCGCAGGATGGCAAATCCAACCTGACGCGCCAACCATTCAGGGAACTCTGGCCGAAGCCATTGAAAAGCTGACCAAGGAAAAGGTATTGCCGCAAGGATCTGGACGGACCGATGCCGGCGTGCACGCCCTGGCACAGGTCGCATCGTTCTCAACCGAGTGCTCGATCCCAACGGAGAACTTTCTTAAAGCGCTGAATGGCAACCTGCCGCCTTCGATTCGCGTGCTCGATGTGAGTGAGGTTCCGGCTTCGTTTCATGTGCGGAAATCAGCGATGGGCAAGACATATCGTTATCGCATGTTCCGCGGTGCGGTTTGCCCTCCCTTTCTCACGCGCTATGTGTGGCACTATCCTTATCCTTTGAATGAGGCTGCTATGACACAAGCGGCTCAGAACGTTATCGGAGAGCATGATTTCACTTCGTTTGCTGCGGTTGATCCTGAGCGCGGTCGGGACGATGAAGTCTCGAATATGCGGACGATTTCCTCCTCAGAATGGAATCGGGAGGACAACGAATTCGTCTACAGCGTTCGTGGAAACGGATTCCTGCATCACATGGTGCGCAACCTGGTGGGCACATTCTTGCTGGTCGGGAAAGGAACCATAGCGCCAGAGGAAATCAATCGCATTCTCGAAGCGCATAACCGCTCCGTAGCCGGTGCGACCGCGCCGGCGAGTGGACTGTACCTTGTAAGTGTGGAGTATTAATGGCAACCAACCTGGACATTGCCGAACGAAAAATCACCTCGGTGAATCCCGCCACCGGCGAGGAGTTGCAAACCTTTGCCTGCGCCAAGGAATTTGAACTACGAGATGCAGTCTCGCGTAGCCGCAATGCTCAGACCGATTGGAATGGACTTGGCATTCGTAAGCGAATTGACATCTTGCGCGAGTTTCAGCATTTGCTCCACGAAAACATGACCGCTATGGCACAGGCCATCACGCGGGAAGCGGGCAAGCCTTACGTGGAAGCACTGCTTACCGAAGTGATGGTAGTGCTCGATGCAACACGGTTCCTGGTCGACAACAGCTATTCATTCCTGCGCGATGAAGCCGTTCCTCATGGCAATTTAGCCATGAAAACCAAGCGAGGATCTTTGCTGCGCGAGCCCTACGGAGTAGTCGGAATTATCTCTCCCTGGAACTACCCCTTTTCAATCCCTGCAACTGAATCTCTGACCGCATTAGTAGCTGGCAACAGTGTTGTGCTGAAGCCTTCAGAGTTCACTACCCTGGTTGCTTTTGAGCTTGCTTCGTTGTTGCACCGAGCCGGAGTTCCGCCAGCGGTATTTCAGGTGATTCCAGGCGATGGAGGCACAGGAAAATCCTTCATCGACGCAGCACTCGACAAACTCATTTTCACCGGCAGTGTGCCCACCGGTAAGCGTGTGGCCGAAGCTGCGGCCACACGGTTGCTGCCTGTTGTCCTTGAACTAGGCGGCAAGGATCCCATGCTGGTTCTCGACGACGCCGATATTGACGTCGCTTCCAGCGGTGCAGTTTGGGGGGCTTTCGTGAATGCCGGACAGGCCTGTTTGTCGGTCGAACGGTGCTATGTGCATCGCAGTCTCTATGCTGCATTTTTAGAGGCCTGTGTCTGTAAGACGCAGCAACTCAAAGTCGGAAATGGCATGGAGCGGGATACCGACGTCGGTCCTCTGATCCATGAGAACCAGTTGCGACTCGTGGAATCGCATGTGGAAGACGCACACCATCAAGGAGCGAAAATACTTCTTGGAGGCAAGCGCCTGATCAGCCTTGGACCTCACTTTTACGCACCCACCGTGCTCGCTGATGTCACGCATGAAATGCTGGTCATGCGCGAAGAGACCTTCGGCCCGGTACTGCCGATTATGCCGTTTGACAGCCAAGACGAGGCCGTTCAACTCGCCAATGACTGCCAATTCGGCCTTGCGGCGAGCATTTGGACGCGAGATGGCAAACGAGGCCAAGCACTGGCCCGGCGGATCCGGGCAGGGACAGTTATGGTCAATGATGCCGTCTCCTGCTTCGGCATCAGCGAAGCCCCCCATGGCGGGGTAAAAGCCAGCGGCCTCGGACATACGCATGGGCGTTTTGGTCTGGATGAAATGGTACGCACCAAGTATGTGGATTCCGATCGCGTGCCCAATATGAAGAAACTGTGGTGGTATGGATATGACGAGAAATTCTCCCGACAGATGGAGAGCTTCCTCGACATGCAGTTTTCTCGTGGCCTGATGAAAAGGATGAGAGGAGGTTTGCGTTCCACCGGTGCGCTTTTCAGAAAAAAGCGGTGATGGGACTAGGCAACGAATTCTTCTGCAGGCGGCGCAGGTACAACAGACGGAAGCCGATCGCTCACCTCGGCCAAAGCAGCTAACTTATCGGAGAGTTCACGGGTTAACGATCCGGGCTGGTAGCGCCAAAGGAAATTGCCATTGATCGTGCTTGGCATGTTCATGCGCGCTTCGCTTCCTAATCCCAAAACATCCTGCAAGGGAACGACCGACAAACTCGCCACCGAATTTTGTGCCAGACGGATCAAGCCCCAGTTGACGCCATCTTTGCAATCTCCAGCCGCGGCCAGGACGGCGCGCCGTGCGTAGTCGCTCAGATATGAATTCCACCAGCCTACCGTCGTGTCATTGTCGTGAGTTCCGGTGTAAATCACGCACGACTGCGAGAGGCGCTGTGGCAGGTAAATGTGCGCGCCAGGATCTCCGAAGCCAAATTGCAGGACCGCCATACCAGGGATGTTGTGCCGATCACGCAACGCAGTCACGTCCGGGGTGATCACGCCGAGGTCCTCCGCCAAAAACGGCAATCCGCCGAGTTGCTCGCGCAGTACGTTGAAAAATTCATCTCTAGGACCATCCACCCAGCGGCCGTGAATCGCTGTGGGCTCGTGTGCGGGGATTTCCCAAAATTGGGCAAAACCACGGAAATGATCTAAACGGATGTAATCGCAGGTCTGCGTGGCCCAGCGCAGGCGTTTAGTCCACCAGTCATAACCCTGCGCACGGATTGCGTCCCAGTTGTAGAGGGGATTACCCCAGCGCTGGCCGGTGGCACTGTATGCATCGGGCGGAACGCCGGAAACTACCTCGGGCTCCAGATCTTCACGCAGACGGTATAGTTCGCGGCGGGACCAGACATCGGCGCTGTCATAGTCGACGAATATTGCGATATCGCCAACCACCCGAATGGATCGCTCGGCGCAATAAAATCGCAGAGAGTGCCACTGCTCGTAAAAGAAAAACTGAATTACCCGCCGAATGGCAAGTTCGGTGGCCAATTGGCCACGGATTTCGTCCATAGCCCTAGCTTCGCGTCGCGCTAGGGGCTGAGGCCAGCGGTTCCAAGTCTTGTGATCGAATCGGCTTCTGAGCCCGTCGAACAGCACAAAGTCTTCCAGCCACCATTTGTTCTGCTCACAAAAATTGTCGAATTTGTATCGCGCATGTCCGGATGCCCGCGCGAGAAAGTTGTTGGCTGCTTTACCCAGCAGAGGCAGTTTTTGTTGTAGAACCTGCTCGGCGTCGATCTTATCGGACGGTCCAGACAATCCCGCCAGTCGCGAGTGATCAAGCCAGCCTCTTTCGACCAGCCGCTCGAGGCTTATCAGCAGAGAATTGCCGGCAAACGCCGATGTGGAAGAGTACGGAGAAGCTCCCTTGGCAGGAGGCCCGAGCGGCAATACCTGCCACAATCCCTGGCGCGCTGCGGCCAGAAAATCGAGGAATTCATACGCCGCCGGCCCAAAGTCTCCTATTCCCCCGCGTGAAGGTAAGGAGGTGGGGTGAAGAAGAATGCCAGTGGCGCGAGGGAAAGACATCTTAACCTGTAGCTGAAGGCGGGACCGCCAGGAGCGAGCAGCTTATTCCCCCTCATCTCGTGATGATGCGGACCCGGTAAGTTTCTTTATTTCATCCTGATTAATCCGGATCTTCCCCGATTTCGTCATTTGATCGCGCAGGTTGGAGACGAAGATGGTAAACAATTCGTCCTGCTTAGTTGAGCGCAGGGTGTCGCGGATTTCATCCTGCTTGGCCGCGTAGGTGTCGGCGGCCGGCTCCTGCAGATCAGTCACTGCCAGCACGATGCCGTTGCCACCACCCTGGAGAGGGCTGCTGATTTCGCCCGGCTTCATGGTGAATGCAACCGAGGCCGAGCCCCCCATCGGGCCGACATCCGGCACCTGAGCGTCGCGAGCAACGAATTCGCTGGTTTTTATTGTGGCGCCAGCCTCCTTGGCGGCATTTTTCAGATTGTGAGACGCCTTGGCACGATCGGAGAGCTCCTGCGTCTTCTGAGCAAGCAATGTCGATGCCCGCTCGTTCTTGAACTCAGTCTCGACACGGCTCCGGATTTCATCGAACGTGGGAGTGGCCGCCGGCTTGATCTCCACCAACTGATAGACAGTGGTCCCTTGAGTGATCTGGACCTGATCAGGTGGGGACTTTTCTGTTGCGCCAAACACCGCCTGGGTGAATTGCGGTGAATTGCCGATCCCGGGCAATGCGTCTGTGCTGCTAAAAAAGTCCGTAGTTATGACTTGGAGGCCTTTGGCCGCGGCAGCCTTATCGAGCCCATCCTTGCGCGCGTCGGCGAGCAGGGCCCTTCCCTGATCGTCGAGAAGTTTTGAAACCTTCTGCTGTTTCACGACTGGCTCGATTTGGGCCTTCACTTCATCGAGCGATTTCATATGCGCGTCTTGTTTGTCGTCGACGTGAATGATGTGGAAACCGAAAACGCTCTGCACCAGGTCACTGGTCCCACCCTTCGGCAGGGAGAAAGCTTCCTTATCAAAAGGAGCGACAGTGACGCCGCGATTGATCCATCCAAGCGATCCACCTTTTTCCGCGCTGCCTTTGTCACCCGAGTACTTTTTGGCCAAGTCTTCAAACTTAGCGCCGGCCTTTAGCTGTTTGAGTACGTCCTGAGCCTTGGTGCGGGCTTCTTCGAGAACTTTGGGATCGACTTTGCCATCGCTTCCCTGTGGTGCGGAAATCAGAATGTGCCGCACGTTGACCTGCTCGGGAATGCGGTACTCGTCACGATGCTGGTTGTAATAAGCCTGCAGTTCATCATGTGTGACCGGAGTCTGGGCTTCCAGCTTGGTCTGATCAATCAGCGCATAACGAACCTTGCGCTTTTCCGGAATCGCGTTGGTGTAGCGTCCCTTTTGCGCATCAAAGTACGCCTTGAGTTCGGTCTCGCTGGGGTGAATGCCCGTCAGAATCTGGTCGCGGGTCAGGACCGCATAATCGAACTTCACTTTAAGATTGCGTTGCTCAAATTCGCGGCGGACGTCCAAATCAGCGACCGCAACACTTCCGGCCACCAAGTTGCGCAATTTCGCTAGCACGATTTCGTCCTTCACTCCGGCTTCAAAGCGCTGCGGAGTCAGGCCCGCATTGGTGAGCATGTTTTCGTACTGCTCAGTCCCTACGAATTTCCCGCCCGGATAGAAATAAACGGCATAACGTCCGTGTCGAATTTCATCCCTTACTTCGTCGTCGCCAGCGCGGAGTCCAAGGCGATGGGCTTCGACCAGCATGGCTTTTTGGTTGATCAACTGATCGACCGCACGCTGGGAAAAAAATTGACGGAACAGCGCGGCTTGGGACTGAGCTTGCGGCCCCTGCTGGCGGATCATGTTCTCCAGGGTCCGATTTACATCGTCGGTGGTAATTTGCTCGCTATCAACCTGGGCGATGACTCCCTGTCCGAGCCCGCCTATGCCGAAGCTCGAAGCTAGTCCGCCGGGGACAAAGGCAACAACCATGGATGCGCAAATCAGCAGCAATAATCCGCCCAAGACAATCTTCTTCACCGGGCCGGGGGTTTGTAGGAAACGAATCATGTACGGGTGACTCCAGAGGACTTGGTTTGAACTGTTGATTATAAACTAGGCGCGCCGATGGGCTGGGCGCGCCGGATGAAGTTATCCAACCCCGCTATTTTTGCGGCCCATAATCGACCCGGTAGGCCTGCGGCTCGTTCCCGGAAACCTGGCGGGTGTTGTATTTCAGGAAATACTCTAGATACATGTCATTGGATGGGAATGATTTACCGTGAGGATAGGGATAGGTCCCCATGGCGCGGAAAGGCAGTGGCTCGACCGTATCGCCGTGGGCTGCATAGAAATCCATGTCCTTTTCATAGCCGTTGGCGACAAAGAAGTAGTCACGCTTCCAACCGGCGGGTAACGCAGGCACGCGGGAGGGATCGAA
>Ga0207647_10000902_pt1 | contig 22999 bp, 23 predicted proteins | sample KBSCornC2_FD_184295 | JGI IMG/M metagenome (GOLD analysis project Ga0207647, IMG submission 184295) | Corn rhizosphere microbial communities from Kellogg Biological Station, Michigan, USA - C2 (SPAdes) (version 2) | ecosystem: Host-associated > Plants > Roots > Rhizosphere ... | reverse complement strand
TACTATTGTATACCTTCTTGGCGGATTCTATATCCTGCTCATCCGTTAGTTTAGAAAAAGGACTTTCAATTTTTGAAATTGAATCAAAATATACGAAATCATCAATGGGTTCTATTTCCGAAATAAATTTCTGCATTACAATGATACTTTTACTATAAACATTGAACGCATAATCACAGGATTCTATATATTGATCTGCGTATTTTGATCCAAGTATCTTTTCATCCCTATAATATTTATACATGCTACCAACTTTCTGATCAAATGGTATGTACCGAGATGATTTTTCTAAATAGGATAACCCAATCCTTTGATCCTCAATCTTTTTAGCTGCAATGTTGGACACCCACTCTATTGCGATTTGTGCTTCTCCTAATTCAGCAACAGAATCATCGCCATATTCTGATAGGATTTTGCTATAGAACTCCTTTCCTCTATTCGGATTAGTAATAAACTCGTCCAAAAAAATCTCCCTCATCGTTTTATCTGATCTAGAATATCTCGACATAAGCGCCCCTCTATCGACTTGTCGAGGAGTTGTAATAGCAAATACATGCTTATCTGTATTTGAAAAATGTTGATCAAGTATTGACTTTTCTTGGTCTGAAAAATCATAAACGGAGTTGAAATTCATAATACTAATACAAAATTGTCCTTATACATATTTATTCAGTCCAGTAATTTTCAAGTATCGGTTCATCAAGTTTTAAAACATCTACTAAATTATTGATTATTTTTAACAATGCCATCATTATATCCATATATCGACACATTCTCATGAGCGATATAAAGCTCGAATTTGTAGGAAAGCAAGTAAAAGATATGTACGGTGCATACGTGGGAAAAGTAATTGGTTTAGTTACTGATATCGATGGTTCCATCGAGTCGGTCGGCGTGGACTGTGGTTCAATCGGACTAAAACAGCTATTATATGAACAACTGCTCGTTCAAGGGGACTACGTGATTTTTATACCAAGGTGGCGTATGGAAGCACAAAAACTGCTTAGACAGAAGAGTCTTACAATCAAGAGGGTTAAGGCGCTTGAGAACTTGGTTGAAGAAAACGATCTAATGAAAGATGATGCTGAAGTTTTGCATTTAATATATGAGAAGAGACTCGTTGATTTGGAAAACAATGAACAAGACGTCATAAATGCTTTGAATTCAAGACTACAAGAGTTGGATTCACAGAGTACAACTATCAAAACCATAATTTTCGATGCAAAATTGCAGTACAGAAGTAATGATATTGCTGAAGACACTTATCAACAAATCAATACAAATTCAATCGAATTACTAGATCGAATTAAGCTAGAAAAAGATGAAATAACTAGCTTTCTCTCAAGAATTACTCAACCATACATAGAAGCTCCCACTGTTGAATTTGAAGAGACAAAAATTGAAAGTCAGGAGATTATTGACGAAGTTAGTGAGGCGGAGCCTATCTCTGAGGATATTAATAACAATGAAAAACAAGAATCAGCCACATCAGAAGATGTGCAGAATGATGAGGCGGAGAGTAATTGGCTCAATGAAGTGCTTACAAGAGATACAGCATAATGACCGCAGTATGAGTTGACGACTCTCAAAACTTTTTATTCTCAATATTTATTGAAAATTTTTCAAATTCTTAAGCAAATTCAGAGCATAACAAATTAGGATGATTGAGTCAATGTATTTATGTTATAGATTATTGTGCCAATACATTAAAATAAATAAGTTTAGTGTATCTTGATATGAAATACAGAAGTAGAACAGAAATAGTAGCAATGATCCTAGAGGCAGCAAATGGTGGGGCAACAAAGACCAGAATAATGTACAAAGCTTTTCTTAGCTATGCTCAATTGAGGGAATATCTCTCCGTACTGATTGAAAATAATTTACTAGAATATTTAGAAGGCTCACAAACATACAAAACAACAGAGAAAGGATTAAACTTCTTGAAAATGCACAATGAAATCGGCGAGCTTCTACAAACTTCAGTAAAAGAATCGAGAATATAAAAAACTCATTTTTTCCTTTTAATCTATTTTTTTATTTTTTGACTCTCCCAATAATGTTGTAGTACTCTAATCTACATTCTAGAAGATATCAGGATTCACCTACATTAGAAAACAGATCGGGTAAGCATTTCTCAAATATCACTAGTGATATATATCTTAAAATTGTACCTTGACATTACCACTCCCAAATCTTTTCATGAAATGCGGAATTTGTAAGGAAGAAATAATTAAAGAAAAACGTAGAGAGCATTTAAGGTACCATAAGTTAGATGATACATTAGTAGAATGGATAATAGAAACAGATGATGATTTGATATCTTCTTACGAAAAACACTAGATATTTTCTCATAATATTTTCTCATAATATTGAGTTCAACCTTGCTTTTTGCCGATTTTCCAGATAATTAGTCAAAAGAAAGAATTAATTTGAACAGATCCAAATATACCACCATGTCAAACAGTCCTCAAGTATCATGTCCTTATTGCGCATCGAAATTTAACAATAACGAAGAGTTATCCAAACACATAGATAGAATTCATGGTGATTCTGGGTTATTAGAAGGCGACCGAAGAGGGTGGAAGTAAACAACTGCCAGTCTAACATGGATATTCAAAAGTAACTCAAATTCCTTATTTATTTCATAATTTTGATTTCAAAATTCAAATAGGAATATAGATCAATTTATCCCACATTCTTTAATATGTTGATAGTGAATAACAACGCAATCAAAAATGTCTAAGCGACATTATATTACTATTTTATGATATCATTGAATCAAAATACATTCTTGTTCTATTATACTACAAAGAACGGTATGTAATTTGGTATTATGATATACTAATTAAAAGAGTTATATTTCAGAATGGTCTTAATTTAGATAGATAGAAATGAGTTCCCAACTAATTGGGAGAAAAAACAAGTACCATAAGCATGAGTATTTGAGAAACAGTATAGAGTTGGAATATAAAGAATGCAAGTCATGTAAAATAAGGACACAATTTACCTGCGTTGTTTGTGGGTTTTGCTGGAGCTGTCATTGGAAAGTAGAACAATTGGCTAAAATACCAAAATATTTACTGGAAGATGTAATTAACGAATGACAAACAGTATTTTCGAGTAATTTTTTATCGGTCAAACACTTCAATATATAATTGGTTAAGGGACCTAATACGTATTATAAGACTTATGCCTATTTTATAATAGAGAAATGGTCCTTGTCCGAGTTGTCTCTGTTCTCGTAAAAGACGGCATTCAACCTTTTTCCATTTTCCGCTATATCTATATTCAAGAACCCATGTCTCAGAAATTGAGTAATAACATAAGGAGCCTGGCCTGTAATTTCATACAAATCTTCTCCGCCGGTTCCTATAGTGACAAATATGGGCCCTTTGGGGTCATTCTCGTATTTCTCGGTGTTTCTATCTGTTATTATGGGAGTAAAAGTTTTAGTCTCATTGTAGTTTAGAGGATATGTCCTTTGATAATTATGATTATGGGCCTGTAGTACAACATCAACGCCATATTTATCAAACAGAGGATGATAAAGATCCTGCAATTCATCAAGCCCCGGATGCGTCGTATTAGATGAATAGAATGATCTAAATGAATATACTATTATCCAATTAACACTCTTATTATCATGCGCTTTCTTGAGATCATCCTTAACAAACTTATATTGTTCTGAAGTTTCATTGTATGGTATAACCCTATTTTTGGCTGTTGCCATTGAAAGGAAATGAACATTTCCATAATCAAATGAATAAAATGGACTATCCATATTGAAATGTTTCATATATTCAGTAAATTTGGCAGGAAACATCTCATTATCTCCAATCGCAATTTTTAATCTTCCATCAGTATCTAATGGAGAAACAACATGAAACCAACAATCTGCGGTTTTCTGATACGATAGGTCTCCTAACCCTATGACCACTTCTGGTTGCCTGAGTAACATATTGGTTATTGTTCTATTCGCATTCTTACCACAACCAAAGTCTCCTGCAGCTACAAAATTAAATTCAGAATTATTTGCTTGAGCCGTTCCGAATGCATAATTTACAAAGATTGTGAGGGTGCTGATGGAGAAAAACACCATCATAAATAACACGGAAATTTCTTTTCTAGCTAATTTAAAAATTAAAAATGAAAATAAATCTATTTTACACTCCCTTTCTTTGAGCTGTCGTGATCTATTTTAACCTAATCATATATGAAATTTTGGACGATTACAAACTTAGCGAATCAAGAGGGGCGCAGTAGATTCCAACGTCCAATTAAAGTTGATATATGTGTTTATTGCTAATATACTATGTCCAAGCTAGTTTCTTCAAACGGATATAAGGTAAATAAGAAAATACTAGAATATCAGTGTGGTTGCAAATATTCTTTCCAGGACTACACAAAACTTGAACATGTATGTTTCACACATGAAAATGAACTAATTGCACAGTGTGGCTAGGAACAGAAATACTGCAATAAATCAAGTTCAATTTAATAAATTTTAGAATTCTCACTTTTATCGCTGTTAGTGCGACGGGAGGGGGACTCGAACCCCTCTATTATGCTCTCGGAGTCATAGTATTTTAATAAATGAATACTTGCCATCACACGTCAGCCGTATTATAGGCGAAAATATCAAAAAAATTGTAAAGAGGATAGTTAGTTACTTTGTTCCTATCGCTTCTTTAATTTTTTCGCTGATGTTACCTAATATTCCACCTATTTTTTGACCCGCTTCACCAGTCTTATTCGTAATATTTCCTGCAGTCTCATTTGCACTTGCACTGGCATTTCCCATGGCGTTTGAAGCGTTAGTCGTCACATTTTGAGCATTAGCCACTGACACAGTAATCAGTGCAAATGCCAACACAAGCGTCACACTTCCAAAATACAATGTTTTTTTCATTATACACTGATTGGCAACGCTGCTTTAATAGTGTATAGCCTGACTTTGTTAAACTTGCACCCTTAAGTCGTACTCGAGGTCACGGAACATTATACAATTTTGAAATTCTTATTCTGATAAAACCCCAAGGGTACCTAATGGGGTCGAATCCACTCCATGCTTATTTATTAGAAATTAGCGATTGATTAAATAGACAATATTTAAGTTTATAGAGCAAGCAGGTTATATTCTTGTTACCGCAGGACTACTCTAAACAGAAGTACGTACCAAAAAATAAGTTTTAGTAACGTTGTTAATTCATGTGCTCTTGTTTTAAACCATATACCACCATATCAGAACACAATAATATTCTTTTTTCTGAATTTTTTGGAGTAAGAAATAGAAAAAGACAATGTTTGCTCAGTCCTAACATGAGTAACATATTATAACCATGTGATTCTATAGATTCATCCAGAGATATAAATTTGGGAGGATATAAATCTCATATTAGTAACTTGAATTGAATCAAATCTCATCATATGCTGAGACTTTTAGGTTGTATAAAGGAATATCAGAGCAATATAACGACCAGGTAATTTTGGATTCTGTCAAAAAATTAGTACCAGATAAGATACTAAAATTAACCGCCGACGAGCAATCTTTGGAGCCACTCTTAGATTGGTTCAAAAATAATTTTATGAGGTGGATGCCAAAAGAACTACAATGTCCAAGATGTAATAGACCAATGAGGGTTCAACTTGCAGATGACAATTCAGGAACATTTCGAAAAACAGAAATTCACATATGTGACGTATGTAGTTCAACCCAAATATTTCCACGATATGACAAAATACTGAGGATTGCAGAAACAAGAATCGGTAGGTGTAGTGAATGGTCAATACTCTTTGGTGCTATTGTAAATTCGTTATTAATTCAAACTAGAATAGTACACGATTATCTTGACCATTGCTGGAACGAATCTTTGATAAATAAAAAATGGGTACATATTGACTCAACTTTAGACTATCCTATTTCTTTTGACCATCCTTACTATTATGAGCAAAATTGGGGAAAGAAGTATGAGTATGTATTAGCATTCTCCGCTAATAATTTAGAGGACGTTACTACACATTATACTCAACAGTGGCTTATGGTTCAGAAAAGAAGAGGAAAGAAAGATAAAATAGAAGAATTCAAAGAGATTTATTACAGAGCATAAATCTGCGAAATCATCAATGTGCAAGCCAGCTCAGTCTGTAACCTTAATTATCATTTCTTTAAACAGTCATTAACTTTTCTTGAATCTTAAAGATTTATACTGTGAGTGGGACTCGAATCCTTCCATTATGGTCTCAAAACCTCTTAGACAATACTTATTTCATATGTCTTCATTTCTGAGTATATGTCCAAGGTTGTCAGACAAATAAAAGAAGAGGCAGGTCAAAATTTTCCTAAAGATACAAAACGAGCAGTGATATTTCAGGGAGGTGGAGCCATAGGAGCATATGCAGCCGGAGTGTATGCGGCTCTTTATTATTGGATGAAGAAGGATATTACAGATGCCGAAAATGTCTTTGATATAGTTGCAGGAGCTTCTGCGGGTGCCATTAACGCTTCAATTATTGTTGGCCATGTAATGGCCAGTAAGAGTAAAAAAGTTCAGCGATGGGAAGGTTCAGTAAATAAGCTTCTAGACTTTTGGAGTTTTATCTCTTCATCGCCCAATTTCACCAAATGGAAACCATTTTTCAGTTACTTTTGGCCTTTTTTTGGAAACGAGAAGTACTGGATTACAGTTTGGGACAACGCAAATTTTGGAAATGTTGCATCAGGTGAAGCCGCAAGGAGATATTACTCATCTAAAGAATACCTTTACAGTGGGGCACCCAACGTCTTTTCATATCAAACAAATGAAATTGACGACAGGTTTTTCGACAATATTTGGCCAGTTACGAATGATTGGTATCGATATGACAATAACGCACTGAAAGAAAGTATTCAAGGATACGCCGATTTTCCTATAAAAACAAGTCCAGATGCAGGTGACCCAAGATTACTAATAGTAACTGTAGACGTTGAAGAAGGAGAGCAAGTAACCTTCGACAGTCATTCGGATAATGTGGGATTTGGGTATACTGAGAAGGGTGAAAAAAAATATTCTATAGAATATAGAAAAGGTCTGATGGTAGAACATATAATGGCCAGCTCTTCGGTTCCAGTACATTACGATTATGCGTTAGTACCAGTGAAGTATGATTATACCAAACTTGGAGAATCAGAACCAAAATCAAAAAACATTGATTTCCATAATGGAAAGTACCGAAGATTTTGGGATGGTGGTATATTGAGTAATACTCCCCTAAGAGAAGTCATTCAGGCGCACCAGGATTTGAAGGAAGGCAATATTCCGCCACCATCCTTGAAAGTGTATATTGTAGACGTTTGGCCTTCTGTGAAACATTATCCAATTGCATCAGACCATGATGGAGTAATAAATCGAAAGAACGACTTGATATATCAGGATAAAACATTTTATGAGGAAAAAGTAACTCATCTTATATCGGACTATAAGAGCTTGGTCGAAGAATTTCGCAAATTAGCAGAAAAAAATAATCTTCAAACTCAAATTAATGATATTCTTATTATGAGTGCCCCCAGAAGTAGAAAAAGAGATGGGTCGACTAGAACCTATGGGGAATTAATCGAAACTGTATTTGATATCGATATAACAAGAATTGAAAGAACTCCTAACGAGAATGAAATCTCCTTTAAATGGTGTGATTACTCTGTACAAACTATTGACAATCTAATAAATCAAGGAATCAAAGATACCCTGAATGTGATGATTGAGGAATTCTTACAGAGAAATAATCAAGAGAAATCAATGGCAAAGAAGGAAATACGCGCATTTATAAATTCAGTAGAGGACGAGAAACAAATACAACAATTGGATAAACGATATGCGATATTACTAATTGATGAAGCTGATGCTATATTGTGATTTGCGAGGGATTTACATTGCAGATTCAATCATAAAACGCGAAAGTGGCAAAGGGACTCGAACCCCTATATCATGCTCTTGTAATCATTACCCTTTAAGAGTTGATAACATAAAATAGCTTTCCTCTTGAGAAAGAAATAGAGCGCTATGCATCTATAAGGCTTCTGCCAGAACAGGAGACTATAGCGCCGGGAGTGGGACTCGAACCCACGAGTTCTTGCGAACATCAGCTTGCGCATCGGTTTTGGTAATTTTGATCTCGAGGCTGACCCCTTTTAGGGAATCATATATCTTACCTAGCTTGGGTACCCCGGCAATGGATTTAGTATTGATAATCTTTATAATTCTATAAATATTGAGCCCTTGACTATTTATAAACATCAAAAATTATATAATCATCAATTCATCAATTCCATCCTATGCTGGCATCCACTGAAATAAAACCCCCATCTCCAAGTCAATTAAAAACACTAACTTTAACAGAACTGGTAATAATGAATAAATTGTCAGTCTCTATGAGAGAACAGATTAAGAAATATGTTCAAATTGATCCATTTACTACACGTGATCCATTGGAGGAAAAAGATGATTATGAATATTCTGTGATTCTAGACAAAAACAATACAAACAGGATAATCTCCATAGTTGCCATAAGCAAAGACACTAGCGTTCAATTGCCTTGGGATTCCATACTTGGAAATTACTTAGTACGGCTATCGATAGCAAAGGCAGAAGCTGCTTCATTAAAGTATGAATTAATGCCAAAAGATACTAACAATTTCTACCCTTTTAGACAATCTGCAAAAATAGTTGGATATATTACGTTTGCATTTCAAATATGCGGTTTACATCAGTAACTCTCAGCATACAGAACATTGAATTACACATCAAGATAATTTAATGTACAGTATTGAAATTTTATGTATTGGCAATGAGTTACTTTCTGGAATTACCTTAAACACGAATGCTCATTGGTTATCAAAAAAAATTACTAGAATTGGTGGATTCGTAAGAAAGGTTACTGTAATCAGAGATGACCTGTATGAAATCAATTTGGCATTAACAGATTCTCTTAAAAGAAAACCTAGTTGGATAATTGTTTGTGGGGGATTGGGTCCAACGTATGACGATAAAACATTACTAGGAATTGGTAAAGTATTGAAAAAAAATTTAGTTTTGAACAATATCGCACTGGATATGGTAAAAAAAAGTTATAATGACAGGCACCAGAAGGTGAAATTAAATAAAGCAAGATTGAAGATGGCGAAAATTCCAGTCGGATCGACTCCAATTCAGAATCCTGTAGGAAATGCCCCTGCCGTATTACTTTCTGTTAACAAAACACGGATAATATGCTTACCAGGCGTTCCAAATGAAATGAAGGCAATAGTCTTAAGAAGCATTTTACCCCCAATTAAAGAGGAAATAGGCAATTTTACAATAGCCGAGATTAATTACTTTGTCCAGGGCATTAGTGAGGCTATGATTTCGTCAAGGTTGACAAAAATAGTTGCATCTGCACCAAATGACAAACTTTATCTAAAAACCCATCCACAGGGTTACGTCAATAATAATATCCCAATGATACGAATTCAAATTGTTTCAAAGGGGACCAAAAAAGATCAAGTTGCCCGCCTGCTTGAAAAAGTTTCAAGTCAGCTCTCTACAACAATTCGAAAAAATAATGGAAAAATACTCAAAATAATATAATACGCCGGTCGTAAGTAAACTCATTAGATTTAGATTAAATAATAATCTAGCGTCATAACAATTTTAACTAATTTTTAGAAATTTACTTTAAATAGCAATACTATAATTAGTATTATAGCATAATAGGAGTGAACAATTATTGACAAACAAAAATATCACCCTTAATCCAGAAAGGATACTTTCTCAAACATTAGATGAATTGCGAATAACCGATAATAAAATAAAACAGAATACTTCGTCATTAATGAAAAATCTGGCTACTTCTGACAGCGACGAATTTTGGATAAATATTATGAAAGCAATAGTTGTGACATGCGACGAAAATAATTATATTTTTTCAAAAGCCGAACTCTGTGACTTTCTAACGATTGGAGCAAGAGGTTTGGATAGTAGAAAATACGAAACCAAAGTGAATTCTGAAAACCAGTTAATGAATAAGGTGGTCAGTGATGCTATCTTTAGTATATACAAAGATATAATGGAGAATTATGAAACTGTCGATGACGACCATAGAAACTATTATCCAAAAATTATTTTGAATGTTATTTCAATAATTAGAAGAGGTCATGATATTAGGGGAGAAAAGGTAAATCTCTTTGGATTGGAAAGATATTATCTGAAAAACAAGCACGATGCCATGAATAATAAATTAGATGTGTCTGGACCATCAGTAGCTATAGTTGCGGACCTGCAAAATACCATCATTATCGATGAGAAAAAATCAAATGATACTAACTCCCTGCAGACCTCGCCTACTATACTGAAGGAAAATACTCTAAGCAAGAAGGACCTTGTCAATAGCCTTAGTGTTATTACGGGTAGGAAAAAAAATGAACTGAATGAATTGCTTACAAAGATACCAGAACAAGACTACAAGAAAATAACTGATTTGTGTATAAATTATAGTAAATTACAAAAATATTCAAAACTTATCGGAACGGCAGAGTTTAGTCATCAAATTGAAAAAGAATTGGGAAGAAAATTAAATGAAAGACAGCTGCAACACGCAACAATTTCGATTAGAAAAGTAAAGACTTATGTGGAGAATGTGTTGGACGGTAAATTCATTCCACATGGTTCGCATGGGATAAATCATGTGAAACACAATTTAGAGTACGGATATCAGTTAATGGGACTAATTGAGTACAGAAGAAGAAAGTATTCTCAATCATACGATAAGAATTCTTAAATTTAGACTAGACAAATTTGGAACCAGAATTCCCAAATTATAAGGTTTGATCTTTTGGGGATATCTTGTGTTTTCTTGCCATAAATAATAACAAGATCCCAAATAATATCAAAACTATCGCAAGACCCTGAGCTCCTCCTCTTGGGATCATGACAATGTAAAATAACGCAAATAAAAGACAACTTACACCCTGGAAAAAATACTTCAGTGCTTCATCTAGATTAAATTTCCTTCCTACAAAACCTATTGCAAAAAATGAAATTATAGGATAAATCGTGAGTAGGATATACGTGTCAATATCGATTCCATTGTGAGGCAAGAAGACTTACTATTCAAGAAAATAAATAAGAACAAATATCTATGTTTCCTTAACGTGAAATCTTGAATCATTTATTTCAATGGCAATTTTTCTTTCGATTAAAGATCTTGCATTTTCAAAGGGTAATATCGCAATATCCTCTTTAATGAATGGACCATATTTTGCCATATCAACTCCCATGAACTGATCAGTAGACTCTAAAAATCTGATTATAATCATTTTGGATCTTATGATTCTTGATATTGTATCTAAATTGTTCACATTTCCGCCAATTAAAGACTGTATGATAAGTTCCCTTCTTTGTGTAACTTTTCTTTCTTCTTCAAAAATAAACTTCTCTTCATCAGTTAATTTTGAATAGTCATCGCTAGACAATAATGAAGGATATGACAGATGTTGACCGTTAGAACTTTCTAAGAGCTTTCGGATTCTTAATTCAAACAATGATTTTGTAGATAGTGTTAGTAATTTAATGAGTTCATGATGTACATCCAATTCCAAGTCTTCATATTTTTGGATCGAAAGGTCCCTGATTATTTGTGCAATTTTTCTATAAGTGTCAGGTGATATGGCTTGGATATTGGGAATCTGCGTTTCTTTTTTTAAAAGTTCCAGTATAAACTCCAAGCCGATCATATTTTCGGAATTATTCTTGTTGTTGCTATTATCATCTATACTTGGCAATAATTTCTACCCTTTTGGTAATTTGTATTTAAATACCAGTTAAGTAATTAACTTTTATATTAAAACGGGTTCTTAGTTTATCATACGGCCCTCTGATCCCGCTGTGCATAGTAATTGATTAGACATTCGTATAAGTTTTAAATAAGAACTTGGCACGTACCAAAACGCCTATCTTGAATTCATTGTTTAGGATTGGCCTTGGTTGGTGCTTTCTTTCACCAGATAAGGATTAGAAAAGTAAATTTAGTATATCCCAAACCATCAAATCCTATCGGCGTTATTAATTTATATTTTAATGTGCCGTGAGGGATTTCTAGGTTCTTTCCATATTTTTCGTCGTTTTATTTTCGTTAGCGCATATTTCAAAATAACCATTTGATCCGTTAACCCATTCTTTTTCCAAACCCGTTTATAGACAACAAGCGATATCAGATACCACATTATGGAGTTGACAATTATGGTCACAACGAAGCCTAGGAAGTAAGACATTATTATTCCAGTTATTGTACCACCTATTAGAAACGGAACTTGCCGTTTAATAGCGGACATTACCTCATTATTCATATTATAATAACTAATACACAACATGTCTTAATAGGAAGATTTCAGATTAGTAGGATAATTTCTAACTTTCCTAGGTCACGAATCTTATACGAATTACGTTACTTTGAGAAAGAATAGAAACGCGGTGATACCTACGTCAGAAAATAAAAGGGTCGTCACTTACGCGGACGCGGCGTTGTCTTTTGCCAACTTAGTGCATAGACTTAAATGTCTTTTTTCTTCGCTGAGAATAGATCTTACTTTCGTTCCGAACTTTTTATTTTTAACATCTTTCGAAACCGAATTCAACACTTCATAATGCGTAACTTCAGCACCTTCTGCCAAACAAAGGAACTCTAGAGCCTCTTGAGTATCAGGTTCATCACCTAGATATGTTTTCATCATTTTTGAAGCCTTCTCTGCAGTCTCTTCGGCTTTCTCATCTATAGTTTCTTGATCAAAGCCGTCGCTCTCTACAAGATCTTTCACGATATCTTGCATTTCCTCCTCTTGCTGACTTGCTTCCTCTCTCATTTTCGATAACTTCTTCATGTGTTCTGGCTTCAGTAAGCCCCTTGTATCCAAATCCTTTACAGCCTTCTGTGCTGCTTTTTCCAATCCCAAAGCTTCACCTATTTTTTCTTGTATCATTTCTTGATCTGCCATACTAAAGTAATGCACATCATGTCTTAATACAAGGTAACATGTTGCCGAATCAATCTGTAATATTAGACAATAAATTATGTAATTTGGACGGGATCTTCTACCAAGTATATAGATCAACAAAAAAATTGGGAAAGGAGTTTGTTGGGGTTACCAGAAATAGTAAATCTCCGAAAGTTTACACCGCGTTTGAAGCGTTAAATAACTTGTTGTAGTGAGTTTATCATGACTGAAGAAGAAACCGCTTTTGATAAAGTAAAAAAGGGAGTTAAGGAAGTAGTTGGTGGCACTGCAGGAGTAGTCGAAGGCACTGCACAGGGAATTAAGGAGGCAGTTGAAGAAACTACAGAAGGAGTCGAAGAGGGAGTTGAAGAAACTACAGAAGGAGTCAAAGAAACCTCAAAAGACGCAACAGACAAAGACAAGCTTACATCATCATACGAAGAGACGAAAAACAGAGAATATAACGAAGCAGGGGAAGAATTGGAGGATGCAGGAGACAAGGTTAAAGCCGGTGCAAAAGCAGTTGCAAACAAAGTTCAAGATCCTGACAAGGATTTAGATAGCGAGTACCAAAAAGAAAAGATAGAAGAAAAAATGGACTAGAGTTAGTCCAATCAATTTTTATGTAAAAGATTTGGATTTTGAGTTCTACTAAAGAAATTTGTTAAAGAACTTTGAATTTGGTTGACTAGTAAATATTCAAGTCCATCAAGTTAGATAATTCATTATTATCTTTTTGCGTATATGTATATCCATCTCACCGTGGCTGATGGGAGGACACCTGCGTCCTTTGCGGTTGGTTCCTTTCATACCTCCCACCAGATTTGAACCGATATAAGTTAATTTGAGTTGTACATCGTATTGCACGTACACGAGATCTGTCTTAGTTGTGGGCACAAAAAACATGATCATAGTTCGGATGGTTCCCGCTGTAGAAGACCTTATTGCCCTTGTTTAGGATTTAAAACAACTTTCTTACAGTATAGTTCGGGCTCATAAGTTCAAATTTCTATGATTTGTTCCAGTTTAGTATGACATCATTCATCTCGCAGGCGTGTTTTATAGCGGAAAATATGACTACCTTATACTGTCTTAATATTTTTTTCTCGACTAAATAATTAATAATAATATTAGAAATTTCTTGTTGCTCTAATCTATGGAAGGAATCAAGGTCCATTTGACAATGTTTTAGAAACTGAGTTAGAGAGTACTCATAAACCTGTCTTGTTTGCTCCGAATTGATAGAATTTACAAAGTTTGAATATTTTTCATCAAGCACTTGCATACTCATTTCACGAGAAGCGTATCTTAAAGAACTAATTATTTAATTAGTTATATCACTGGCTTAATACCAGTTTATTAAAATTTTAATCTAATAATTATCTAATAATATAAAAAGAATTTTCCAAAGTCTATACGTCAAACGATATCATATTATCTCAATTTAAAACTTAATTATGAGAATAATATAATCGGTTCTGATTGCCTTATAAAATAGTTAATGGAAAAATTGAATCCTTAACGTACACTACTGACGATGTTCTTCTTAAAATCAAAGAGGATGAAATAAAATATGTTGATTTACAGTTCACCGGATTATTCGGAAGATTTCACCATACCACAATGGCGTCTAATATGCTGAGAGAGGACGATTTTAAGGACGGGCTTCCCAAACTTGATGGTTCATCAATAAAGGGCTTTACAGAAATTCACGAATCTGATTTGATCATACGACCTGATCCGTCCACATACGCATTAATTCCTTGGATACAAAAGTATCCAACAGCCAGACTCATATGCGATATTCTATCCGGTGGTGAGAAAAGAGACTCCTATCTTGCCGATCCACGTGGAATTGCAAAGAATGCTGAAAAATACGTTAAAGAGAACGGTTATGATATTTCATACTGGGGACCTGAGGTTGAATTCTTTGTTTTTGATAAACTCCAAGTAAATACACTAACCTCATTTCATAGTCAGAGCTATGAAATAACCTCTCGTGAAGCACCTTGGTCAACTGAAAATGTTGGCTACACTCTTCGTTTGAGGGAAGGATATCTGCCAAGCCCCCCTGGAGATACCCTAATGGACTATCGTCATGAATGTGTAGATGTTTTGAGTTCGAATTTCGGTATAATTTGTGACGCACATCATCATGAGGTAGCTACTGCAGGACAATGCGAAATTGATATTCGTTACGACACTCTGGTTAATACCGCAGATTCAGTTCAAAGTTACAAGTACATTGTCAAAAACATTGCACAGAAACATAATATGATAGCTACAATGATGCCAAAGCCAATCGCGTTGGATAACGGTTCTGGAATGCATGTCAATGTAAGCCTCTGGAATAAAGGAGAAAATCTATTTTATGACCCAAATGACAAATACGCCGAGCTATCTCAAACAGCGAGGTATTTTATTGGGGGAATACTGGACCACGCAAAGGCCCTGGCAGCGATCGTTGCACCCACTACAAATTCTTATAGAAGACTAATACCCGGATACGAAGCCCCTGTTTATATTGCTTGGAGTACTGGTAACAGATCTGCAATAATTAGAATTCCAGCCCATTATAAGGGAGAAAAATTTGCACATTTGAAAAGAATAGAATTTAGAGCTCCTGATCCATCATGTAATCCATATTTAGCTTTTTCTGCAATTGTTGCTGCTGGGCTTAATGGTATAAAGAAGAGAACTGAAACAAATGATGCCAAAATAGAGGATCATGTAGACGCTGATATATTCAAGATGACAGACGCTGAAAGAGAAAAACATAAAATTAAACAGTTACCGGCAAGTTTAAGAGAATCTATTGAGGAATTAAAATCTGACTCTGACTTCTTGAAACCAATATTTGGTAAACACGTCATTGAACGTATAGTTGACGATGCTGCAAAGCAACACATGGAACTTGCTGTTCGGCCTCACCCACATGAATTTACCATGTACGCTGATGTATAACAATCTTTTAACTTGCTAATTTTACCACCTGTAATAATAAAACAGGCTTCCAATTTAGGTATCATTTTGGAATTATAATTTTTTTATTCCTCACATCTTGAGTCAATTCAGAGAACTTTGTTTGAATATCTGCAGGAATCTTATTCTGAAATCCATGAAATGGAGCAATGTATACAATTCCATCCTCAGTAGTTGAATTCTTTGTCAATTCTATTCCGGGAGTAAAGATCATTCCCGTAAAGTTGTTTCCATATATCATCTTAAAAATAGAATCGTATGCCTTTATCGGATCTAGGACAAAAGACGTCACTACGGTATCTGGAGCTAATTTATTCTGATCTGATACAGCTCCAAAGGCGTAGATACCTTTCTCCTTAGCTGCTTGAATTACACCTTGTCCAGACGTATCAGCTACATGCAATAGAAAGTCTGCGCCTTCTTTAATCTGAGAGAGTGCTGCTAACCTGCCCTTAGACTCGTTATCCCAGTCACCCAAGTAAGTTTCAAATACTCTGGTTGTAGAATTGACATCCAAAGCTCCCTGTTTGTAACCTTCGTAAATGTTCTTTAGATTGGGATATTTCTCATCTCCTCCAATAAAACCAATCGTATGGTTTTTTGAGAGCATACCTGCAAGCGCACCAAGAAGATAAGCTGCTTCCTGTTGTCTTGGGGAAATTGAAGCTACATTTTCAGATTTTACTTGCCCAGTGAATACAATAAATTTTATATCAGGATATTTTTGTGCTACTTTAATAACAGGATTTCCCCACTCATATCCCTGTGCTATGATAATATCATAATCTTTATCTGCATAGTCCTTGAGAGTCGTTTCTATATTAGGAATTGATACGTTATCTAGGAAACTTACTTCATATCCATACTTGGAAATTATTTCTTGACCCGCATTATAAGCAAACGCCCCCCAGCCAGCATCGCTAAAAAGACCATCGGTTAGGTAAGCTATCTTTAATGATTGATTTGCAGAACTAGGTGTTTGAGATGATTTGTTTTGTGCCTGCGCATATGCATTTTGAAAAGAGACAGAAGAGCACATTATTATTGCAATCCAAGTAGCCAAAACGGCAGCCAAGATGACTGACATCAATATTTTTCTATTGGACAATATTTGCATTGAATCTCTATGATGAATCCCTATCATTACGCTCAACACTATCTTGATCTGAAAGGGGTAAAGTAAAGATAAAAGTTGCGCCTAGGTGAGAACCTGCTTCGGCCCATATGCTCCCACCATGTGCTTCAACGATGCTTTTTGCAATAAATAGACCCAGGCCAGTTCCTCTATCGGATTTTGTTACAAATTTGAAAAATAATTTAGGAAATATTTCAGGATGTATTCCAATTCCAGTATCCTTTACGAGAACCTTAACTATATCTGATTCGAGTTGCGTTGTAACTGTAATCGATCCTTTTTTGGTAAATTTGCCAGCGTTATCAAGTAGATTTTGCATGACCTGATTTAATCTCAGCCTGTCACCTTTCACATAAATTGGTTTGTTTACACCTTCATAACTTACTATGAGATCCTTGTAGATAAACTGAATATTTCGTTTAAAATCTTCAATACTATTTACTATTAAATCGTACAAATCAATTCTTTCATCCATTAATTTTAAAGAATGGCTCTCAATTTTAGTAACGTCTAATATGTCTTCAGCAAGTCTTCCCAATTTTTCAGTATTTCTCTTTATGATGTCCATATACTGATTTCGCTTTTGTTGGCTCAAATTTGGAGATTGAAGAAGGTAAATAGCATTAAGAATAGGTTGTATTGGAGTTCGAAGCTCATGAGCTGCTATATTGATGAATTGATTTTGCGCCTCATCCTTAGTTTTAAGGGATTCATTCGCTGCCATCAGTTTGTAATTGGATTCGTTTAAATCTCTAGTTCTTTTTTTGACCTCATCTTGCAATATACTGTACCATTTTCTTAAAAGGAAGACAAGAACAATTATTGCAGCTGTAGTTCCTGTGAGCAAGGAGAACATTTTTACCCCTTCGGAAAAAAGAACTGAATTTATCTTTAGATATATTCGATCTGTTGGTGTTACTATCTGAAGGAAATATACTGGTTTTGACTCCACTAGAATTGGGGCTTGAGTATTTAATCTCTCCCCCCTTCCATAATCATACATAGCATATCCAGTATTTCCCGTCAACAAATGATGGGTCAGATTGTTCAGAACCTCATTGTAATTGATAAACTGCTGGGTTTCATTTCCAAAAAAATTCTTTCCAACAAGGTCGTTACTTGCTACTGCCAAAAGGTTTCCCTTCGTATCAAACGCCACTAAAAATTGTGAGTTTATATCATTAACGTTTCCATAGTTTTTAAAAAACTGGACTGTAGGCAAACTAGCTACTACTGTTCCAATGTAATGACCATCATGTATACTAATTATCGGGTAGGTTATCACTATTCTATATTTACCATCTATTCCTGTAAAACCATTAGAATATACAGGCTGAAGACTTTCTCTGGTTTGTTTCATATATTCATTAGATGAAATATCAATATTCACAAACGTTTTCAAACCCTTTGATACCTTCTGATTAGTTATGACCCCTTCTTCATCCGTAATTAAAAGGCTATCAACTTTCGTGACAGAGTTAAGCTGTTCAAATTTTTCTTCAAGTATTTTCTTAACATTATCTCCCGATAACATTTCATTTTGCAAATATGTGGAATCGGCCAACTGCTGAAGCATGGCAGCTACCAGCCGCAGATCAGAGCCAATATGTTGAGAAATTGAGCTAGTCGACTTTATCTGACGATCTAATTCCTGTTCGAATATACTTTCTCTTATACTCGTTTCATTGATTCTCTGAAAGAAAAAAAATAATCCATAGGAAGCGACGGCAATTATAATAACAGATATGACACCGATATACATCAGTTTACCAGAAATTAGTGTCATTCGATATAGTGTTGTTGTCTTGTCGTGGTATTTAATTTAATTTATTGTATTTCAATTCATGAATGCGAATTTGCTAAGACTCTGATATTACCAAATCAAATTACCAAAATAATTTAGAAAGTATCGGTATGGAGGGGATGGGATTTGAACCCATGACCACCTGCGTGTAAGGCAGGTATCATAACCAGTCTAGACCACCCCTCCATAACTTGAATTCTGGTTAAACAAAGTATATTATTTAGGGGCTATTTGAATTAATCAAAACAAATTGTCAGAACAACTAACTTCACATGTTTCTAAATAAAGTATTTTTAATTCCCTCTTTGTATTCAAACTTTTATAAAACTGCAATACTAATTTACTAATTATGTCATTTGGAGTCGATACGCTTGGAGGTCTGAGCGAAAAGTTAAAACAATTAGTAAACGAGACTCAAGAACATTATGAATCGTTTATTGATGATACTCAACTTTACAAAAAAGGAAAAATTGGTGATAAAGAATTACTTAGCAAAATTGCAAAATTTATGATTTCCCTGTCTGCATTAAATTTTTTAGCCATTAGGGTCATATTGGAAATGAAATCTGCAACAGATAAGGGTTCCTCAATGAAAAGTCCCACTGGTGGAATTGCACAGCCTTCCTCTGGTTCTGGATTCGGAGTGAATGCATTTGTTGACAGTGGTGGAAGCATTGGCAACAAATCAACGGATGCAGATCAATATGTTTTACCCGAACCTGAACAACTAAGCGAACCCAGACTGAGACCTGTTGATATAACAATTAAGCCTGAAGATAAAAGCCAAAATTCAAAAAAGAATTGTATCCACTGCAAATCTTCCATCCCCTTAGCTGCCAAGTTCTGTCCCAAGTGCGGCAATTCGCAATAATTAAAAACTCGATATTCTTGTAATTTATCATGGAGATTTTCAACGGGAGAGCTGCAACTGAAGAATATATGTCTACACATTCTCTAACTTTCTCAACTCCTGAAATGACACTAAAAAAATTTGCGCTTTGGTTGGGTGATCAAGTAAATATTCCTGGAAAGAATGACACTGTACCTCGATTGATGACGTACATTAATGATGTAAATAATCAATCAAACAAGGACGATTTTCTTCCAGATACTGATGACTCTTTCAAGCCAAGTGGAGCCGTAACTGATATGTTCAAAGATTTCACAGAGGTTGCATCCGGTAACAACTGTCATAATTGTAACCACGCTCTAAAAATAGGATCAAAATTCTGTCCTAAATGTGGCTCAAAACAATAAGTGCTTGATATGAATTGGCCTCCTTCTATTCTATATGTTGCAGCTATGCGTATATGACCATTCACAACTATATGAGGGATTTAAGATTTTCTAGATGCTTTAAATTAAAGAGACAGAGTTTATAGAAACATTGCATAAAAATGTAGGAATTGAATCTAGAGTTTCCGGTTTTCTTTTCCTAGCTATTGCGATAGCAGTTCTTACTGGAACCGTTATTAGCGAAATCTTGTCAACGTATAAAATTCCGATATATTATCAATTACTTTCATGGCTTTTGGTATTTGCTTTGATTTTAGGAATTACTTTTATGAAAATGAAGAATATGTTCCCCACTATAAGGAACAGAATGAAAAACAGTATAAAATGGCCTCTGTGGGCTAAAACTATTAATGGGTTAAGTTGGGCAGGTCCTTTTTTGATGATACCTGCATTTCATTCATTTTCACAGTATCTAATACTCTTAGGTATTGGTTTTGGTAACATCTCCACTTATCTATTAATTAAGTCATATAGCAAATACGATATTAAGGAACAATTTGTTGTTGGTATAATTGCAGTACTTATGATTCCAGTATTGTTTTCAGTTGACATGTTCAGTCATTCCAACCTAGTTCATCATCACATACTAGCACTTTCTAGAATATTCGTGGCAATATCGTATGGTGTCGGAGGTATCTATGCATTAATTGAAAGATGAAAAGATTGCAATATGTATTATGAGTGGTGGGCTGGATTCGCTTTGCGCTGCGGCTTACGTTAAAAGTTATAAGAAATATGCAATAAAGATTATCACATTTTCCTATGGTCAAAGAGCAAAACGCGAGATAGTACAATCGAAAAAGCTCGCCAAAGCCTTGAGTTCGGAAGAATACCGTATAGTAGATATTAATTTTATGAAGGATTTGTATGGTAACTCAAATGTTCTTACCAGCAATAAATTGTCAATTCCCTCCAAATTCGATGTTAGTATAGTAGTACCAATTAGAAATGCGATATTCATATCAATTGCTGCAGCATGGGCATTCAGTGTAAATTCCGATTTAATTGTATTTGGTGCACACGCTGATGATTATAATTATCCGGATTGCCGGCCGAAATTTATCAAATCAATATCAGAATCCTTGAATATTGGAGAGGAAGATAAAATCAGGAGTGGAATTAATAGAAAGATGTCTGTATGGTCACCGTCTTTAGAAGGAATGAGCAAACATGAACTGTTAAAAATAGGTCATGAGATCCTCGGAGATATCATTTTTGAATCATGGAGTTGTTATTCAAATGGGAAAAAAATACATAAAAAAATATTGCAATGCGGAGTATGCGAATCGTGTATAAATAGGAAGATGGCATTTACTAAAGCAGGTATAGAGGATAAAACAATTTATGCAAAGAACTGAAAATAAGATGAGAGTTAGGGTTAGTGAGATATTTACCAGCATTGAAGGGGAAGGGGTATTTGTCGGAACGAAGACTCTGTTTATCAGATTTTCGGGATGTCATTTAAAATGTAGATGGTGTGACACAAAATACGCATTACCATTAGACAGTGGCATTGACTATCAACTAGACGAAATTAAAGATCTCATTTTAAAACAACTTCAACCATTCACATACAAAGTAAATTTCACAGGAGGAGAACCATTACTGCAAGTTGATGCTGTAATACAACTTGCAGATTTCATAAAAAAACATACTGACCTAAAGACTTACGTAGAATCATCATGTTTTGATTCGGAGCTATTTAGTAAAATTTTACCCTATATCGATATATGCAAAGTTGAATTCAAAACTGAGGATTCTAATGTAGTTGAAGATGCTGCTGATTATGACAATTTGCTAGAAAATGAGCTTAAATGCCTGGAATTAGCCGTACGAAATAATAAGACTACTTACATTAAAATAGTAGTAACTAATTCTACAAATCTTGATAGTTTCAAGAATTTGGTAGACTACATTTCAAAGAAAATAAAACCTTCAGATATCATGGCATTTATTATACAACCCAGTCATGGCTTAGATCAGCCAACTGTCAATAAGCTATTGGACACTTATGATATTGCCCAACCAGTGTTTCCTGAGGTGAGGATTATACCACAGCTACATAAGGAAATAGGCGCTAGATAATCAAAGAGAGAACAATGAGAACGAAAAAGACTCCATTTAATAAAAGAAAGATTGAAAAACTCGTGAGGGAGCTGATAGTGCAACTCGGAGAAAATCCAGATCGTGAAGGGTTGATAGGAACTCCTCAAAGAATGGCAAATATGTTTGAAGAGATTTTTGCCGGTTATTGCATGAACTCTGAACTGGAAATTAGTTTTAGTGAAGAAACTGATTCAATTATTGCTAAAGACATTCGCTTTTATAGCATGTGCGAACATCACATGTTGCCTTTTTTTGGCAGAATACACATTGCTTACACTCCTTCTGGTAGGGTCTTTGGGATTTCGAAACTTGCACGCCTTGTTGAAAAATACTCAAAGAGATTGCAAATTCAAGAAAGACTCACAAAGGAGATTGCAGACGAGATAATGAATATGGGTGTAAAAGGAGTAACTGTCATTGCAGAAGGAGAACATCTTTGCATGAAGATGCGAGGAGTCAGAAACGACAGTACAATAATTACTGTTGCAAACCGTGGTCTGGTTGACCAAAATGACGCACGATCACATCTGCTAGCTCTAATATATGATTCTAAACCTAAAATACATACAGTCTAGCAAAAATTACAATAATCCTTATAAAAAAGGACTATTTCAATAGGTAGGAAGAATGACAAATACCATATTTAGACTCCAATCCCACAAGTTCAGTGCTGACA
>Ga0207647_10000900_pt1 | contig 23009 bp, 26 predicted proteins | sample KBSCornC2_FD_184295 | JGI IMG/M metagenome (GOLD analysis project Ga0207647, IMG submission 184295) | Corn rhizosphere microbial communities from Kellogg Biological Station, Michigan, USA - C2 (SPAdes) (version 2) | ecosystem: Host-associated > Plants > Roots > Rhizosphere ... | reverse complement strand
CTTCAATGTTTGTTCTTCCCCAAAATGTAAAAAGCTGATTGTTATTGAAGCCGTTTTGGGTGTTGACTTTTTTGCCAGTAATTGACGATGGTTCTAAATGTATCGCACAGGTCTTCAAAATTGCTTGCCTTAAAAAAGAAGCCTTGTGCCGGAAGATCATAAGCATATTGAATTTGCTTTTCGGAAGCATCGGTTGACCAAAAAATAAAAGGAACGCTCAAATATCTGAGGTCCTTATTCCTTGATATTCGTTTTTTAATATCAAAGCCATCCTCGCCGGGAAGATTCACATCGCTGATGATCAGGAATGGTGGTTCAGCCGAGGACTGTAGAAAACTTTCCAACTCACTTCCGTTTCTGAAAAAATGAATAGGCCTATTGAGATTAAGGCGGTCCGCTGCCTCTTTAATCATATCCAGGTCATCCTGGTCATCATCAATAATCAATATAGGATTCTGTCTCATTTCCGTACTGGTATTTGCCGTACTCATTTAAAAAACCTGTGCCACGATTGATCCCTTCAATGCTTATCGTTACCAGTGCAGTTCACCTGTTTGAGCTATTGCAGTTACCATATATGTGTGCCGATAAAAATGCAAGTCAAATTTGTCCTCTTGTATTATTTTATTGATAACCCATTGCCTGAAGTTTAAACAATTCTGCATACCTGCCTTGTTTGTTCAACAGTTCTTCATGGCTGCCAATTTCTAAAAGTTCACCCCTGTCCAGGACTAAAATTCTATCTGCCATCCGTACTGTGGAAAAGCGGTGCGAAATAAGAACAGCTGTCTTCCCTTTGGTTAAATCTGCAAAACGCTGAAACACTTCATACTCGGCTCTCGCATCAAGTGCAGATGTTGGTTCATCCAGTATCAGCAGTTGCGCCTCTTTCATATAAGCTCTTGCCAAAGCAATTTTTTGCCACTCTCCTCCCGAAAGCTCCACGCCCTGATTGAAACGTTTGCCTAAAGCCTGGTCATATTTGCCGGAAAGTTTTTGCACAAGCCTGTCGGCCAAACTTTTCTGTGCCGATTGCACAATCAGGTCCTTGTTTTCTTTTTCATCAATATTGCCGACAGCAATATTTTGCGAGACCGTCATTTGATAACGGATATAGTCCTGGAAAATAACACCAACATTTTTTCTTAGCTCGGCTAAATTGTATTCACGCAAATCATGACCGTCCAATAAAATTCTTCCTTCGCTGGGATCGTACAGACGGGCAAGCAATTTGACCAGTGTTGTTTTTCCCGCACCGTTTTCGCCTACCAGTGCCAGCTTCTCTCCTGCAGGGAGTGAAAAATTTAGATTACGGTTGGCCCAGTTATCGGAGTTTACATATTTGAAGCTAACATTTTCAAAAACAAAACCCTGTTGAATGGGATTGGGAAAAGGCAATGCTTTTGAAGAAGGAATGATGGTTGGCTTAATCTCAAAGAAATCAAAGAAGTCTTTTAAATAAATAGCTCCCTGCGAAACAGAAGTGAACCGTGATAGTATTCCATCGAGCAAAGTTCTTAGCTGGCGAAACGAACCTGCAAGAAAAGTAAGATCGCCAAGAGAAATTTTTCCCTGTATGGTTTTATAAATGATAAAAACATACGCGGCATAATAGCCCAGTGTTCCAAATAAGGAAAAAGCAATTCCCCATATGGACCTGTTGATAGCAAGCTTTTTATTATCCAGATAAAATTTCTGCGACAACTGCTTAAAGCGGTCAATTAAAAAGCCCGAAAGATTGAACAGCTTTACTTCTTTTGCTGTTTCATCGCTTGCGCCAATGTAGCGAATATAATCAAGCTCCCTGCGTTCCGGGGTTTGCCTGCGGCTTAGCGAATAAGTTCTGTCATTAAAATAAGCCTCACCCATAAATGCCGGCAGCACGGCAACAAACAAAAGAACAATGAGCCAGGGATTGAACACAATCAACCCTGCCGCCAAAAAGCCCATGGTAATTAAATCCTGCAACTGGCTTAATACCTGTGACAGTAAAATGGTCCTGCCGATGGTTTGCTGTCTTGCCCTTTCCAGCTTGTCGTAAAAGTTAGAATCTTCAAACTGTTCAAGGTCCAGCGTGGCTGCATGTTCCATGATTTTAATGGACGTGTAGTTGGAAAACAAATCGCCAAGCAAACTATCAATCAGGGTAGAGGCCCTTCCCAAGGCATCGGACAAAATGGCTAAAGCAAATTCGGCTGCAACCAGTTGCCATAAAAACACGTGGGCGGTTGCCTGCTCCCTGTTCAGCAAGACCACCTGGTCTATAATTAATTTGCCTATATACAATATGCTAACGGGTATGGCCGACCGAACAATGCGTATGATTGCCGTGGCTATTGTAAGGGAGGGACTTGTTCTCCAAACCAGTTTAAAAAAAGCAGGAAGATTGCCCAATGCCGAAAATCTTTCCTTTAACGAAACGTCTGCCATATGAAATCTTCTGTTTTCAAATAAAAGGTAATGCAGCACAAATAAAGCTGACAATGACTGCAATTTAGTATGATAACACAGTTCCCGATTTATAAGCGCTACCCAGCGCGCTAATGCTGCCTGATTTTTCAGAAGAATAAAAACAACGTGATCTTTGTTGTAAAAAATCTCAAACATTGAACCTCAAACTTTACCCTTCAATCTGCATAAGCCTTTTGGCATTCAATTTTTCCTGCAAAGGACAAAAGGGCTTTGGCAGCGAACAACTGGTTTTGAAACAAAGCATTCCATTACATGATGTATCGGGACGCATTGACCACATGGATGTAAATCTCAAACTACAGGTAGTTTATTTCGCAGCACTAGGTAATAATTCAGTCGAAATAGTTGATCTGAAAAATGGTAAAGCAATTGGTTCTATTAAAGAACTTAATGAACCGCAGGGGCTTGCTTACATCCCTCAAACTAATGAAGTTGTTGTTTCCAACGGGGGAAATGGGAATTGCAACTTTTACAATGCAAACAGTTTTATAAAAACTGCTTCAGTTGTCTTGGGCTCCGATGCTGATGATGTTCGATATGATTCGACAGGTGAAAAAATTTACATTGGATATGGCGATGGCGGTATTGTAGTCATTGATGCCGTGAATCATCAAATAGTTGCCAATATAAAATTACCGGCGCATCCTGAAGGTTTCCAATTAGACAGGCAAGCTGGCAAAGTATTCGTTAATGTTCCCGACTCAAAACAAATTGATGTAATTGATTTAAAGACTCATTCCCTGGTTGATAAATGGAAAACTAAATACGGAGCCAACTTTCCAATGGCAATTGACGAAAACCATCATATTCTTTTTATTGGTTACAGGCATCCCGGCAAATTAGTTGCCATGAGGGCAAGCGATGGAAAAATCATTAGTGAAGTGAATTTAGTGCAGGATGTTGATGATTTGTATTTTGATGAACACACCAACAAAGTATATGCAAGCGGCGGCGGTGGCTCCGTTAATGTATTTTCTTTTGACCGTTCAAAATTTAAGCAGGTTGCCAATATCCCAACAAGAAGCGGAGCAAGAACTTCCCTTTTAATACCCTCTTTCAATCTTTTCATCTTAGCCGAAAGAACTGGTGGCGGCAAAGAGGCACAGTTGGACATTTTCAGTACAACTAAATGATTTCCGTTGATGAAAACATCGTTTTATTTCTTCCAGCGATTAATTTTGGAATTGCTCTTAACCTTACCTGTTCCATTTCATTCTGCAGGGCAGTTGATTTAATTTACCAGCCATTACCTAATATTTATTCACATCAATGTGAATTTAAGCCAACGGAATAAATTTTGTTGCACTTTGCCCGCCCCAAACAACCATACATGCATTATACTATTCAGCACAAGAACTTCCAAACCCTGCTTACTCTATATAGCGAGGAAATTGGCAAGCTAAACGAAAAATTATTGAACGGCGAAAGCTGGGATAATTTACACATCACAACAGAGGACATTACCCAACTTGCTGTTGCCATTCACCAACTGCAAAGCAGCAGTGGATCTGCCGCACCCAGGCGCGGTAATCCCGCCGAATATCCGCCGCAACAATACAGAGTTTGTTTGCACCCCTTAAGATAGACTTCGGTTAAATTGACCCGTGCTAAACAATAACAACAGCAGTTTAGTAGTTATATACCAGCCTGCCGTCAAACAATGTCACTTTGTATCCTATTTGGTTACCTATTAATGGAGCGAACGATTATGAAGCAGCAATATTCAATTCAACAAATTCTGTTGGCAGATGATGATACGGACCATGCAGTTCTTTTTGAAAAAATAATAAAGAAGCAATTTCCCCATGTTAATACATCCCATGTTGCCGATGGTGAGCAGCTTATCCAGTTCCTCCACATCAACCCGGTTGATCTTTTGTTTTTAGATTTGAACATGCCTTGTAAGGATGGCTATGAATGCCTGCAGGAAATAAGAAAGGACCCTATAATTATGGATTTGCCCATTATTGTCTACAGCGGTTCGGCCCAATTGTCCGACATTCAAAGATCCTTCATAAACAGGGCCGATTTTTACCTGGTGAAGCCCTTTATCGCCGATCATCTAAAAACTGCATTTAAAATGATTCTTTCCGTAAACTGGAAAAACAATCCTCCGATCAGGCAACATTATTTTATCAACAACCGCTTTGTTCCCTACACAGCCTCGGTATAAAAACAAACCGTTCATCTGGCTTTATAATTGCACTTTTTAATAAAAAAATTAATGCAATTTGGAAAAACTGTACTCATAATTGACGATGATAAGGATGATTTGGAAATGCTTCAACAGGCACTGAGTGATATTGATTTGGAGCACAGCATTGTTGAAGCTGCCGATGGTGTATATGGCCTTAGTATGTTGAAGGAGATGGCAGATAAAAAAGAACTTCCCTGCCTCATCGTTTTGGATGTGAACATGCCGCGGATGGACGGAAGAGAAACACTGGTTAGAATAAAATCGGACGAAAGGCTATCGAAAATCCCGATCGTTGTTTTTAGCACATCAACAAGCAGGATCGATAAGACATTTTTCGACCACTATAATACTGCCTATTTTGTAAAGCCCATCAAATTTGACGAGCTGAAAAAAACAGCAACAAGACTGATCAGTATTTGTTATCATAAATCGGAAAGAAGCATCGAGTGATGAAGGCAAACCTGCGGCAGGAATGCAGGCAGGATTTTTCTCAGCTTAACAATGTGCCCTGAAAATCGTGTACGCGCCAACGTTGTTCTACTATACCTTGTCATACATACACGGGAAGGCCTTGCTTATAACGATAAGAAGGGCTTATACAACCATAAAAACGCCTTCATGCATACAAAATAGAGGCATCATATCTACATAGGAAGGCTTTCATCCGGCGAAACAAATTCACGCCAGCCATTTAAATTGGTTACCTTAATATTATTCAAACCTTCTTATGACCAGTTTTCAGCAACCCCGTAGAAAATTTCTTCAGTTAGGCGCCATTGGATTTATCGCCTCTTTTTTTACAGGTCTTCCGAAGTCTGGTTTCGCAAAAACAAGATCCAGTAACGGCAAAGGAATCCTGGTGCACGAAGAGGAAGGGCTGCATATTTTAACCGGAAGGCGGAAGGTACCTATGAATATCAAAATATCGAGGACAAAAGATGGTGTGCATGATCTTTCGTTCTGTGTGGAAGATATGACACCCGGGCGCAAAATGCGTGTTCATAAGCACCTGTACAATGATGAGCTCATCTTTGTTCATAAAGGCGGGGGTTCGCTAACCTTAGATGAAAAAGTATATAATGTAAAAGTTGGTGATGTTGTCTTTATTCCCAGAGATACATGGCATGGATTGGATAATACGGGAAGTGAGGATTTGAGAATGATCTTTCAATATTCACCAGCTGGATTTGAAGAATATTTTATAGAAAATGGCACAGTTGCCGGAATGCCTGCTAAAGAGAGGACGGCCGAAGAGTACGCAGCGACTGAAAAGAAATATGGAATGGTTTACAAAGATGCTGCCCCTGAAAAATGACACATGCAAACCTTGCTTTAAAAAAAGTTTACCTCTTGCCAATTGTCTTATTGCTTCCTGTCCCAGTTTATACCGTAGGCTACCTTAAACAGTATCCACGACAAGGAAAACGGAAGGCTGTTTTTGTAAGGATTTCTATTATAGCTCAACGATCCCTGCAAATACTTGTGTTCATTAAAATGATATCTGTATCCTCCTCCCAGTGCATAGGATAGATTTACCCTGGTGTTGGTTTCGCCGGTATTATCCTGCGGAAAGAACCCAATACCTGCACCCACTTCTGCAAACACAAATGCATCTTCATTGTAAATAAAACGCTGCAGGCCGGCCCGCAAAGGAATCACAACGTAAGTACCATAGGAATTGAAGGCGCTCAGAAGGCCCTGTTCCCTGTAGTTGATTGGGCCCACTGCCTCGCAAGCTGCCGAAAAACGGATTGCAGTTTCGTTTTGCAAGCTCGTTGAAAACTCCGCAGATATACCTGATGCCCTTGAAAATGGTGAGTACCTTGTGTAACTAAACCCTCTGCCGTAACTGAACCCAAGGTTCACTGAAGACTGGGCGGTTAAGACCGTGAAGAGGAACTGGCTGAAGATTAAAAGGTAAATGTTTCGCATTGGCAACGATTGTGCAGCTAAATGTACAACACTGTTTAATTTTTACATATATGTTTTAGAAAAATTTTCTTGCCTCTCCCCAGAGTTCTCATCAAGCACATCTTCGATGCAAATTAATTTTGTGGGGAACTCGCGGCCTGATTGATTGAAGAGGCTGAAAGCTAATTGGCACTATCTTTAAAACCTTGATTTGCCAATTTCACCAATCCAACGAAGTGTAGACCATGATGGATAAATTATCACCGCAGATGACCATACAAAAACAGTTTGCCGATAATGTTGTTGCGGCAGTCAAAGATGATGAAAACGTGGCTGGCCTCGCAGTTGCAGGTTCATGGCTGACAAATGAAATAGATGAGTTTTCCGACCTCGACCTCATTCTTGTAACAAAACAAAAAATAAATGTAGACAGATCCAAAATGCTGAACTACGCAAGACAGTTCGGGCATTTGCTTTCAGGTTTTACAGGTGAACATGTAGGTGAGCCAAGAGTGCTCATTTGCCTTTACAACAATCCTCTTCTGCACGTTGACATTAAGTTTGTTACTCTTGACGAATTTGGCCAAAGAATAGAAACACCTTTTATACTGCTAGACAAGAGCGGACAGCTCAAACGGATACTGGAACAAACAGAGCCGAAGTTTCCTTTTCCAGACTACCAATGGATTGAAGACCGCTTTTGGATTTGGGTGCATTATGCACTTCTTAAAATTGGACGTGGCGAATATGTAGAAGCCTTTGACTTCCTTAGCTTTCTTCGCATGGTTGTATTTGGGCCCTTACTGCACATCAAGAATAAAAACTTGCCAAGGGGCGTTCGTAAGGTGGAGACACAACTTGCACCAGCGGATTTTGAACAACTACTCAAAACCTTGCCGACCTATTCGAGAACTGCATTACTGGAAGGCTTGCAGCATTCAGTAATCTTATATAGGGGGCTGCGAAGGGATCTTTTCTCTGCTGGTGTGAGATTGCAGCCAGAGACAGAAGAAAAAGTTATGGAGTATTTTCACCAGATCAAACAAAGCAGCAATAAAGCCGTTGAAGGTTAACTGCCATTGCCGATCAACTAACCTAAAACCATACTGCTTTCTTTATTGTACTTTGACTTGTATTCTATTGGCGATAAACCCGTAACCTTACTAAACACTTCTCTAAATGCTTTTGTATCACTATAGCCGACTTCATACATAATTTCATTGACTGTTTTTCTTGTCGTTTCAAACATTTTCTTTGCAGCCTCAATTCGCACCCTTTGCAAATAATCGAGCGGGCTAAGACTTGTTGCCTTAATAAACCTCCTGTCAAAATTCCTTCTGCCTACAGCTAAATCCATTGACAGCTTTTCAATAGAAATCTTCTGCTGGTAATTCCCTTCAATAAATTGTTGGGCTTTCAGCACAATATCGTCCTGGTGTCTTTTGTGCCCGTTGAAAATTGAAAACTCAGCCTGCAGGTTTCTGTCTAAATCTATCTGAAAATATTTCGCACAATGAATAGCAGTCTGACGGTCATAAAACTTTTCAACCAAATACATTAGCAAGTGCAAAAACGAATAGGCCCCCCCGTTGGTGTAAACTCCATTTTCATCGGTTATCAGTTTATCAGTTTGCAGGTTTACCTCAGGATATAATTCTCTGAAAGCTTCAGCCAAGGCCCAGTGTGTAGAGCAGGTTCTTCCATTTAGAATTCCTGTGGAAGCCAACATAAAACCACCAGCACACATGCTTGCCACTTCTGCACCTTGCTTGTATTGGCCCGTTATCCAATCAATAAGAAGCCTGTTATTCTTAGTTGCTCTTTCATAACTGCGAATTAAGGAGGCAGGAATGATGATAAGACTGGTTTTAGCAATATCATCAATACTTAAATTGTGCTCGATAGTTACAATACCATTGCTTAACAGATCTTTTCTCTTTGCGCCAACCAATTGCACCTTAAAAATGGCTTTTTCGCCCTTACTTTCCATGTAAGTATTTGCTTCAGTAAACACCTGGTAAGCTCCTACAATGCAAGCAATGGTACTCATTGTAGTTTGTTCGTCAGGAACCAAAATGCTCAAATGCTTCATTGCCTTTTTTGAGGAAAGGTAAGGACAATGATTGTCCAAATCAACCCTTTTTAATGTCTAAATAGCACCTCCTTTGGTTGTGATCAGGAAATTAGTTTTGACAGATAAATAAGACAAAATGAAAAGTTATTCGTTCGAACTTGAAACTTCAAAAACGCCAATGGAAGTATTTGACCTGTTGTTAGAAATAGAAAAATGGTGGTCAGGTATTTATGATGAAACCATCACAGGCAAAAGCAAAAAAGAAAATGATGAATTCAGTTTCTCTGCAGGCGGAGGCATGCATTTTTCAAGGCAAAGATTGCTAGAGCAAATACCTGGCAAAAAAATAGTTTGGGAAGTAACGGAGAGCAATCTGTCGTTCTTAAACAATCCAAAAGAGTGGGAACATACAAAGCTGCAATTTGACATTGTTGAAAAAGCAAACAGTAAAACCACGATAACCTTTACGCATGAAGGCCTGGCACCTCATATAGCCTGTTACGAGCAATGCTCGAATGCCTGGACGCAGTATTTTGAAAATCTTCAAAACAAACTCAAATGAAACGATTTACGCCACTACTATGGGCAATGCTAGTACTCTGCTGTAATGCAAATAAATCGTCATCAAAACAAAACTTAAAAACAAATAACATGGCTGACAAGAACTATACAACAAGCCTGGTGGTAGACAAGGACATATCAAGTGCTTTTAATTCTATAAAGAATTTCAGAGGTTGGTGGTCAAAGGAAATAGAAGGCAATACCGACAAGCTTGGAGATACTTTTTTTTATCATTACAAAGATGTGCACCGCTGTAAAATCAAATTGATTGAAGTGCAAAAGGATAAGAAACTGGTGTACCAGGTGGTAGATAACCAGTTTAATTTTACAAAAGACAAAACAGAGTGGATAAACACCAGGTTGGTTTTTGATCTATACCCAGAAGGCGATAAAACTAAAATCATATTTACCCATGAAGGACTTGTACCGCAATATGAATGCTACGCCGTATGCAAGGACGCCTGGACAAGTTACATACAAGGAAGTTTGAAAGAGTTTATTGAAACAGGAACAGGAAAACCCAATGGCAAAGAGGGTGGTCTTAATGCTGAATTAGTTGAAAAATGGGGACTTCCGAATAAGTAAATAGTGAGGATATTTTCTCCTAGGGCCTGGCCTGGGCAGAGAGGCGTGGTAAAGGGTAAAACAGGAAAGAAGGCACGTCAATATCCTGATAAGGTATCGTAATCGCTTCTTTCAGTTGAGTTCTCCTTTCTTTGCGCTGCGTCGTACTCTCATTCAGTTGATCTCATTCTTCCTGAGGGGCTTTCATAAGGAGTGGATGGCCCAGACAAGAGAACTAAATAACCTTAACTTTAAAATTCCCGGGAGTTAAACCCCACGGAACAAAGTCACAAATGAGAAAAGTTATTGCTGCAATTAACATGACCATCGACGGAGTTTGCGATCATACAGCGCTCGATCCTGATGCAGAAATCCATGATCATTACACTTCATTGCTGAATACAGGAGACGTTATTTTGTACGGCAGAGCAACGTATGAACTTATGCAGTTCTGGCAAACGCTTTTGCAAAACCCTTCGGAACAAAAATCAATGAACGATTTTGCTTCGTCAATAGACAGGATTCATAAGATCGTCTTTTCCCAAACATTAAAATCAACAGGCTGGAACAGTGCCGAACTTGCAACTAAACCAATTGAACAAGTGGTTAGAGAATTAAAGCAACAACCGGGTAAAGATATTTTCGTTGGCAGCCGCAGCTTAATCATCCAACTGATGAACCTTAGCCTTGTTGATGAATTGCAACTCTGTATTCACCCCCTGCTGGCAGGCAAAGGTTTACCACTGTTTGAAAACGCTACGAACAGGATTATTCTTAAACATACAAAAACAAAAAACTTTGAAGGCGGAGCTGTGATACTTTATTATGAACCGATTGAAAAGGATTGATTATGCGAATGGCAGCTTATTATCCATTCGTAGTTTTTCTCTTCCGCTCTTAACAAAGCTAGGGCTACAGGAAATAATTCGCAGTATCTTCAATTGAAACCAGGGATCCTTGCTTTCACAAATCAATGCAGTGCAAACCTCCGGCGAACAACGAAACATGTTATGAGATTTACTAAGTTAGTACCAAACATCTTTTTCGAAGATATAAACGATGGACTTGCCCTCTTTGTTGAGTGTTTGGAATTTAGTGTTGGCTATGATGACCTAAAGTCTGAAAGTCCGTGCTGTGTGGTTCAAAAAGACATGCTGTCCGTATTCTTACTTCAGAATAAAGAGTACGCCGACAAGGACAGACCTGAAATCAGGCTTCATACCGATAATATCGAAGAGGTTTATGAAAAGGTTTCGATGTCGCACCCGCAATTCCTGCATCCTAATTTAAAAACTATAACCCTTCGACCATGGGGAGCTAAGGAATTTGCGCTAAGAGATAAGACAAATGTGTGCATCATTATACAACAATGGCTTAAATAATAATGGGCACAGTTGAAAAAGCAGCTAATTAAAATTTTCGGTCATCTTCTGTTCTCTTGAGCAGAGCCAAACAAGGGTGACGGTGAATAAAAATTATCCTGTACACGCCACGGTTTACAACGATTAGACACAAACGTTATGATAACAAAAGACAATTCTGCACATTTTGCCCCGGAACTGCATATTCCAAATGGAACACACAACATAGACTTTTATAAAAACTTTGGTGCAACAGAACATTTTTGTTTTCGCAACGATGACGGAAGTATTCATGTTGCAGAGTTAGAAATAATCGGTGCTATCTTCCATTTACACGAAACAATGCGTTGGTTCGATGCCCTTGAACCGGTAAGCGCAAAAGGCGTAACTACAGTTATTGGTCTGTTTGTCGATGATGTGCACCAGGTTTTTAATGCTGCTCTTTCCGCAGGAGCAACACAAGTCAGTCCTGTTACCGACCACGAGTATGGTTACAGGCAAGGAATGTTTAAAGACCCATTTGGACATTACTGGCAAATACAGAAGAAAATCTGATCAACGACAGGCTGACACCGCGGGGCCCCGGGTTTTGAATCCATATGGTCATCTTTTTCTTCCCGGGCGGGAAAGAAAACTGAATGGAAGTATCTTTAAACCTCCGGCGTTTTTCTTTTTACACCCAAGGCAATGAAGAGAGAGCAGAACAAAACCGCCGGGGCTCGTAATTAAGCCTTTAAAACGCAATGATAATGATAGACCCTAAAGCAAAAGCTAAACCGAAGACGCTCAACAAACCAACCGCGCAGATTCAAACATTACATCCCGATAAAAATAAAACCAACAAGAAGATATCCCTCGAAAAATACAATACAATCAAGGAAAATCTATTGATCATTCTGAAGGAAACTGAACTAACGCATACAGAACTAATGGAACGTCTTTATCAAAATGTAAAAGATGAATTTGAAGGAGGTGTTCAATGGTATGGAGAAACCGTGAAACTCGATTTAGAAGCGAGAAAAATAATTGAAAGAACCGGCAATAAAGATATCGCCTTCGGGCAACGAACCATTAACAACCGTACTCCTGATATGGATTTTGAACCAACGGCGGCATTCCAGTTATAAAAAGAAATAACGAATTAGATAACTAATAATATGTTACACTGTATACCATTTCTCCTCTTTGATGGCAACTGTGCAGAGGCAATGACCTTTTACCATAATTGTTTAGGCGGAGAGCTAACGCTTACAAAACTTAGCAATACTCCTATGAAAGAAATGTTTCCAAAAGAAAAATGGAACAGGCTCATCAACGCACATCTCAAAAGTGGTGGTATCGAGATTTCGGCAACCGACTGGATGGCTTCTCCTGGTTTTGATGCAAAGCAAGGAAACACTTATGCAATATTCGTCATTGGCAATACCTACGAGGAACTAAAGATTGTGTTTGACAAACTTAAAGATGGAACAAACAATACAAGACTCCAGGAACTGCATGATATGCCCTTTGGCATATATGGTCAGTTTTATGATAAATATGGTGTTCAATGGATCTTCAAAGCAGATAAGCAAGCTTGATTAACGCCCGAAAGAGAACCTCCCAGGTAAAAACAATTTAGCACAAGACATTGATTCGTTTTTTTAAAAAAGACTAAGCACTTTTATTATTATTCTATTGGCCGAGCAGCTGGCTTTCTACTGCTCAACATTTAAGCTTGAATCCAGAGATTTTGTTTGCCTCGATGAACGCCCCCCTATTACAGATTGGGAAGAATGTTCATTGCAATAATCACATTCTAATAAATTTTCTTTATATTAATTTTTAAAACATACCAACATGCGAAACAAGAAATCACTTTTTATTGGTTTGATTGCTTTTGTTGTATTTACATCCTGCAACAATAGCGCAAAAACATCCGAGTCTTCAAAGACTGCAGATTCCGCCAGCGCAACAAATTCAACTGCGTCAAATGAATCTTCTCCTCGCTCAACAATTGATGTAACAATTAATGGAGGAGATATGAATGGCAGCTACAGTGCTGTTTGTAAAGAAGGTTGCTGCAGCTGGGGTATTGCCGGCGACAAGGTGTTTGGCAATCAATATTCTGAAACCGGCAAGGGAGCAAAAGAACTTTCCAGCGTTCAACTCATTGTTGATGATGTAACAGGAAATAAATCAACAAAGGAATTTACACTTACAGTTGGATTCGGCGAACTGTTTGGCAAGGACAGTAAAAGTTTCAACATAGACACGAGGAATGGCAAGAGCAATGGGTCAGGAACACTTGACCTGCAGTACTCCGGGGATAAAGCTGTGGTAACGATAAAAGGCGTCAGTGCCGAAGGCCCTGCGATCGACCTTAAAATGGAATGCAATCACGTAACAACAGCAAGCAACCTGGGGCAATGATTAAATATTTCAGCTCTCGCCGTATTTGATTTCTCAGGCCTGTGTGTGATCAGAGACTTTGGCGAGAGCTGAAAACAAAACGACCTGCTAAAAGCAGGCCGCCACTAAAGAACGATTCGATGTTTTAATTACAATCTTGGAATCCGGTTATGGATTTTTAAGCTGCGAACATTTCGCCTGATGCTCCACAAATCCGTTGCACAAAAGCTTCTGTTTGCGTCGTTTTCACCCACTGATTGCTTTTTCTCTCCGCTACAATTGTCTGATCCTGTCTCGTTCAATGCAACCTCTGTTGCATGTTCTTTGTTATTATTCATAAAGTTTACATCACCAGCAAGCCTCTCATCACACCGTCATCATACATTTACCATAAGTAAAATAAATAACGGGCTGCGAAGGTAGGGGCAACAAATATTTTGGCAAGGCAGCAGTTGTTAAATCTTTCGACTTATCTGTTTCTGCAAGGAAGGGATGATTCTTTACCTCAGTTGAATTCAAACAAAGCTTATCGACAACAATTTCGATGCTTACAATGTTGTTGCAAACAAAAAGGTGGCACTGCTGCCACCTGAAAAGCTTTCGTTTTGCTAAGAAATTATTTGTTTATCTGCAATAGCTTGCCGCTTATTTTTTTATCTCCTGATCTGAAAACATAAATCAAAGTTGCTTGCTGCTGTTTCGGCATTGCCAACTCAAACAACTGTTTGCCTGCATTGAGGTGGCCCTGGTAAACTGTCTTTAGTTTTTGTCCCATTGCATTGTAAATCTCAAGGCTTGCATCGCCGGCTGTTGCAACATTAACTTCAAAGGTAACCTTGTTATCGAACGGGTTTGGATAGGCTTTAACTGTTGGCAATGTTTGCTGAGGTTCGTGTGTGGTAACAGTTGTGCGTTGACTAAGGGAAGCACTTGCTGTGGGGCAATCTGCTAGGGCATTTGCGCAACTAAAAGTATCCGAAACACAACCTGTCGTATGATCAATCACAACAAATTTTGGATTGGATCCTGCAGCAAGGCTGGTAAAGGCCTTTGCACTGCCATCGCCAGTTATGATAGTTGTTCCCAGTTTATAATCCATTCCGCTTGCAGTTTGACAAATATTAATGCTTCCGGTTGAAGTTCCACACAGCGTTGGTTGTGTCAACGTAAACGAAGGCAAACCTGGCTTTGGATTGACAGTGAGAGTGATGGTTTCATTTGAGCAGGCATCAGTATGTGCTTTATCGCAAACATGAACATAAATGGTGGTTGATGCTGCCACTGCAGTATAACTTGTGGGATCAGTAATCTGGTGATTGCTTGCCATGTCGATATTAGTGAAGAAAGTGAAATTGTAGCTTCCGGGTGTGCTTACCATACTGCTTTCAAAACTTGTCAGATCAAAACTTGCCTGATAGCTTCCTGCCACTTCGGAACATTTGCTACCGCTTGCAGGAGTTGTGCTTGGCGTTTCAATCGGAATGAACTGACCCGGTAGTAAAGAATGGCATTTCGAAGGAGTCCCTCCGCATTGAAAAGCCGAACCTGTGCAGAAATTTGTGTTTCCTGTTCCCCACGCAGTATAGGTATTCATCAACACAATTGGCTGGCAGTCCCAAACAATAGGGGTTTGAAAGGTTACAATGTTATTATTTCCTTTCAGGTTATCTCCAAAACATTGTGACACCGGGTGATTGGTATTGGCGCCCGGCTTCTGTTGTGCCGCATCCCAGGTGTAGATATCAGTATATATGGATACACCGATGCGTGGTGTGTTGGTTGAAAGTACCAGGGACAAATACACATCGCCGCTTCCGCAAACGTAATCGCTGCCAAGAGCTGTACCATTGATGTTGGACAAATAGGCTCTGACGATTTGCACATCATTGGAAGTGCAACCTGAGCGGCAATCGGCAGGTGTTTTCGGGCTTTGGGCAATGCTGATTGCAGTTGAAAATATTGCTGCAATAAAAAATATTGTTGCAGCAAACAGATGAAGCTTCGGGCTTTTCTTTACCGAGCCCGGCAAACTGTTAGTAATGATCTTACTCATAATTGTTGTTTTAAATTTTTAGAAATAGATGATGGGGTGTTAAGCGGTTCGACAAAACCAAAGGCAACTTTAGCTGAAATCGAAGCAGATAAAAATTGTTTGCTGTTGTTCATTGCACCGGTTTTATTTTATTCCTCAAACGAAGAATAAAGCTTGTCTAATAATTCGTTTTTGCTTTGATTCAGTGAGTACAGAAAAGAATGAATGAACAGAAAGGATTAAACAAGAACAATTGAACCGAAAAGGAAAAGGCCCTAAAGAACGAATGGTCTTGACATAAATTTAAAACCGCCTGTAGCAATAAGAGCAAACGCCTTCGACACCTTTCACTGATTTAGATCATTGTTTTATGCAAAGGATTGCTTATCATAGAAGCAATTCAAGGCGGCAGGCGTGCGGGGCGAAAGCCCAACAAAATCTGTCTCAATTTTGTTAACTCTTGGTATTATTTCACAGATTTTCAAGAACTTCATCGATTAAAGCAGGCAAATGAAAAGAACAGATTTTGTGTTTTCCTCCAATCCGGAACCTCATCGCATACGAACAAAACAAATTTTAAAGCAGCATCCCCAAATAAGAAAGCTCATTGGCAAAAACCAGTTTAGTTTTTATGCCATTCTTTTTTTAGTAAGTGCCCAGATTGCTTTGGCGGTTGCGCTGTCGCACAGTTCATGGCTGCTTATTTTATTGGCTGCTTATCTTATAGGTGCTTTTGTTGATCATGCATTGTTCGTGATGATTCACGAATGCGCCCACCGCCTCGTTTTTAAAAAGCATGCAGCAAACAAGCTTGCGGGAATTTTAGCCAATGTCCCCCAGGTATTTCCAAGTTCGGTTGCCTTTGAACGTTACCATATCAAACATCATTCTTTCCAGGGTGTTCACGAACTGGACGCCGACCTGCCAAACAGGTGGGAAGCTAGATTGATCAATAATTACTTTATTGGGAAAGTGATCTGGCTTTTATTCTATCCCTTCTTCCAGGCTTTCCGTATATCAAGACTAAAAGAGATCAAGCCTTTTGATAAATGGATGGCATTGAACTGGTTCGTTCAAATTGCATTTGTTGCTGCCGTATGGTATGTGTTTGGAGCAAAAGCCATAAGTTTTTTAACGCTGAGCTTTTTCTTTTCCGTTGGATTGCATCCTTTAGGCGCAAGATGGATACAGGAGCATTATTTACTCGATGAATCTGAGCAGGAAACGTATAGTTACTACGGAGTGTTGAACCGCTTTGCCTTCAATGTTGGCTATCACAACGAGCATCACGATTTTCCATCAGTGCCTTGGAATAAATTGCCTCAAATAAAAAAACAAGCACCGGATTATTATAACACGCTGAACTATCATTCTTCATGGGCAAAACTGTTTGTCCGCTTTTTGTTCGATAAAGAGATTTCTCTTTTCAGCAGGCTTGTAAGAAAAAACCGTGGCGGTGTTGCGCTCACCGATCAATCAATTCCGGACGCCGTGCAGCAACAACAGTTGACTTCGGTAGATAAATAGAATTTGTAGGAATCTACATTTTTAACGTGCTGGTGCCTGATCAACGGACATTCTCCTTTGCACTCAACATTTGTTGTTTCAAAGTCTGGGACATTTTCAGTTATTTACAGCATGAAGCGGAAATATTCTATTTTTCTTTTTCTTGTTTTTTTATTTTCTCATTCTTGTGTTTTTGCACAAAAGGATTCGGTGCGTTTTACGCTTTCTTTTGAGAAAGCGGCAATGCACCAAGTGCATGTAAGTATGAATTGCAGGGTTCAATCGAATGCACCTGTAATTTTTAAAATGCCGCAGTGGACCCCGGGTTATTATCAGATAATGAACTACGCCAGTTTTGTGAGCAATTTTAGAGCAGAAGATGAAAAAAGCCGTTTGCTTGAATGGAAGAAAATAAATACAAACACATGGGAAGTAACGACAGGCAATTCCAAAATAGTTCATTTGAATTATGATGTATTAGCCAACAAAGCTTTTGTAGCAAACAGTGTTGTGGATACTGACCATGCCTATTTAACACCGGCCTCTGTGTTTTTATATATTGACCACCAACTGCAACGGCCGGTATTATTAACTATACAACCATACAATAGTTGGCATCGTATTGCTTCGGGTTTAGACTCTGTATCATACAATCGTTTTTCTGCGCCTGGCTTTGACATCCTGTACGATTGTCCCATTCTTGCGGGAGATCTTGAAGAGTTTCCGTCTTTTACCGTAAAAGGAATCCCGCATCGGTTCATTGCTTATAAGCCCGGCACATTTGATCAAACTGCTTTAATGAACGATTTGAAAAAGATCGTTGAAACAGCTACAAAAACAATCGGTGATATTCCCTATAAACAATACTGCTTTTTAGGCATCGGACCGGGACGCGGTGGTATTGAACATTTAAGTTCTTCGGCAGTAAGTTTTGATGGAACAGAATTAAAAACAGCAGGGGACAAAAAGCGCATGCTTAATTTCCTTGCTCATGAATATTTTCACAACTACAACGTCAAAAGGATTCGACCCGTAGAACTCGGACCTTTTGATTATGACAATGGAAGCAAGACAAGGCAACTCTGGATTTCGGAAGGCTGGACTGTTTATTATGAATTTCTATTGTTGAAAAGGTCCGGCATTACTTCAGATTCCGATTTATACAAAGACATTCAAACAAACATACTCGCCTATGAAAAACACAATGGAAAGCTTCACCAGTCCCTTGCTGCGTCAAGTGAAGAAACATGGAGCGACGGACCATTTGGCAGCGACCCTGAAAAAACAATTTCCTATTACAACAAGGGACCGGTTGTGGCACTAATGTTTGATTTCGCCATCCGCCATTTTACTAAAAACAAATATTCAATTGACGATGTGCTGCGCAGATTATATAACGAGTATTACAAAAAAGGGAACCGTGGCTTTACTGAAGCTGAGTTCAAGACCGTTTGCCAGGCAGTGGCCCACAACAAAATGACTGAGTTGTTTGAATATGTCTACACTACAAAGGAATTGGATTATAAAAAATATTTTAATTATGGAGGATTGAATATCAATGTTGACGATGGCTCTTTTCAAATTCATCCTCTGCCACAACCTGATAACTCACAATCGGCCATTTTAAAAACCTGGTTGAAAGGAAAGTTTTGATTTGAGAATCGGTTAATGCTGCTAATTGCAAAATCAACCGGTCAAAACACTGATCTTTTTTCTTTCATTTCTTTAAACTGCGTTTGGATCTGCTCCAGTTTTTTATTTTGTATTTCGAAGACTTGCTGGTGTTGTGAAGTCGGTGCATAATCGGCACCGTCGAACTGCACATCTTTTGAAATAGCGATGATTCGTTCCAATGATTGCATCGGGTTTCTAAAACTATCCCAACGGGCACCTGTTTGCATAATATCAATTAACTGTGCTTCCAGTTTATACAATTCTTCTTCAAACTTCAATGATCGTTGCTTTTGTTCCTCAGGGTAGCTGTTTGCATTGGCTAAAATATCTGCACGCATGGTTTCCATTTCATCAACCATCTTAAATCCTTTCTTGATTGATGCATACAATTTCATATCGAATGCATATTGTTTTTTGATATCGTCAAGCGTTGCCCTGGTGTTTGGATCTTTCAACACTTCCACTTTTTGGGTCATCTTCTGATTACCAATTTGCAAAACAACGGTGTAAGTTCCGGGCAGCACTAACGGTGATCGTAAACCGGGACCAACATCAAGATCATTAAAATAAATGGCACGTTTGCCTGTGGAATCGAGCTTTACCCACTCCTGCCCTTTTGGTTTGGTGCGAAGTTTCGGTATATCATAATCCTGGTAGCCGAGGTTCCAAAACAAACGATTAACACCGGTTTTGTTTTTTGTTTTCAGTTGGGCAATCTTGTTTCCTGCATCATCAATAACATACACCTGCACGCTGTCTTTCTGTTTTTCTTTCAAATAATAATTGATGGGTGCACCATATTGTGGATTCTCCCCGATAATAAAACTCCTGTCAACATGAATGCCCTGCTTTTGCGCAAAACGATATGATTTGCGAACGCTGAACAATTGCATGTTTGATTGCTGCACCTGCGAAGAGAATTCACGAAGAGGTGTAATGTCATCCAATATGTAAAAACCACGACCATAAGTTGCAATCACAAGGTCTTTGAAGTTTTGCTGTACTTGCAATCCGTAAATCGGAACCGGAGGTAAATCATTTTTCAGATGAATCCAATTTGCGCCATCGTCAGCAGAGAAATACAAAGCATTGTCGGTACCCGCAAACAGCAATCCTTTCTTTCCCGGGTCCTCAATAATTTGATGGATGAATGACGAATTGCTTTTAGGAAAGTTTTCGCTGATTAATTTCCATGTCGTTCCATAATCGGTGGTTTTATAAATGTATGGATTGAAATCAGCGAGCTGATGCATGTCTACAGAAATGTAAGCAGTGGCTGCATCAAAAGCAGAAGCGTTGATACATGTTATGGTGCCCCATTTAGGAAGACCTTTAATATTACCAGTAACATTCGTCCATGTTTTGCCTGCATCCTTAGTTACGTTAACCAGGCCGTCATTGCTACCCGTCCATAAAATTCCGGGTTTAACCGGTGATTCGGCAAATGCATACAAAGTGCATCCATCAAAAGTGAATAAGTTGTCGTAAGCAATGCCACCTGAATTTTGCTGGTGGCTTTTATCATTGGTTGTAAGGTCGGGAGAGATCACAGTCCAACTGTGACCCCCATCGGTAGTTTGATGAACATACTGGCTTCCTACCCACACTGTGTTTTTAAAATGTTTTGAGATGAGCATAGGAAAGTTCCAGTGCCAGCGATACTTCATATCTGACGGCGCCCAACCGTAACCTGCTTCCGGCCACGGCCGCACATCATGAATATTTTTAGAAAGCAGATCCATTACATCCAACCCGCCATCATAACATCCCGACCAGACAAAATTGTTATCGAAAGGATCGGGCTGTGCAAAACCGCTTTCGCATCCACCCACGTTTTGCCAAAGTCCCAACGGAATAAAGCCTTGTAAACTATTGCTTGGGCCCCGATAGGAATAACCATCCTGCCTGTTACCATAAACGTTGTAAGGTATCTGGTCGTCTACGGAAACATGATACATCTGTGCGATGGGCAGATTTATGTTCGTCCATGTTTTGCCATGATTAAAACTCATGTTCATGCAACCGTCGTGTGCTACCATTATTCGATTGGCATTCGTTGGATCAAACCACATATCGTGATTATCACCGCCGGGACGGTAATCACCATTGCCATTAAAACTGTTACCACCATCTTTTGACTCCATGACGGTGACAGAGATCGTAAAAACATTTTTATCATCCTGCGTAGATACTCTCACTCTTGTGTAATAAGCAGCACGTTGATCAAGAGAATTACTTTCGAAAATTTTCTTCCAGTTATCACCGCCATCATCTGAGCGATACAGTGCCGGTGTTTTGTCTTCCATCAATGCATACACAACTTTCGGATTGCTGTAAGCAACATCAACGGAAGTTTTACCAACGGGATGTGATGCGCCACCCGCAATACCATTGCGCAGAGGTTCCCATGTTTTGCCTCCATCTTTTGTTCTGTAAATTCCACTGCCAGGGCCGCCGCTGTTCAAATTCCATGTTTTGATATCAACCTGCCACATAGCTGCATAAAGAATGTTTGGGTTTTGCGGATCAATTGAAAGATCAGAGCATCCGGTATTTTCATTTACAAACAAGACTCTTTGCCATGTTTTGCCACCATCTGTTGTTTTGTAAACACCACGCTCCTGCTGCGGACCATGCGCATGGCCCAGCGCCGCCACATACACGATGTTTGTGTCGGTTGGATCTACAATCACCCTGCTTATGCGAAATGTTTTTTCAAGTCCCATATTTTTCCAGGTCTTTCCTGCATCGGTCGACTTGTAAATACCGTTGCCAACGGCGTGTGCAGGACGAATCAAAAACGTTTCACCGGTACCGGCCCACACTTGGTTGTGATTGGAAGGTGCAATAGCCAATGCACCGATAGATGAGTTATCAGTAGAATCGAAAATGGATCTCCAGGTCATTCCGCCATCTTCCGTTTTAAAAATTCCACCTGAAGCAGCACCTACATATGATACCATTGAATTTCCCGGTTCACCAACTACGGCGATTGCACGATTGCCGTCAGGACCAATGAACCGGAAATGCAATTGAGAAAAAATCGAGCTGTCAAATTTTTGTGCGAAAAGAAGGGAACAAATGAAAAGAAAAAGAACAGCAAGCGTTAGTTTTAGTTTATTCATTTTACATGAAATTGTACAAATGAATATAGTTTTTATTTCATTACTCTAATTACTCAAGCCAGGAACAATTAAAACTGATTTGAAAGCCAACTATGTTTTTACCCTCGGGAAAACCACGAACACGACCGAAATAGTATATAAAACAGGTTATCTCAGTGGAACTTTCAGTAAGATTTATTTTTTTCAGCAACTACAATAGCTGCAGCAGATGCAAGGAGTTCAACACCCCTCATTTCTTCGGTAGATGGCTCTCTTTGATTACGAAAGTAAGTGCCAAATGTTCCGAGCACTTTATCATCTTTAGTTTTAATAGGCATGCTCCACGCACCTACAAATCCAATTGCCGTTGGCAGGTGCCTAAGTTCCGCCCATTTGTTATCTGCATAAAAGCTTGGAGTAATCACTACCTTCCCTGTTGCTGCTGCCGCAGCACATGTACCCACGTTTGGATGCGGCTTAATTCCGTCAATTGCGTCTAAATAATCAGCAGGCAACTTCGGAGAGGATCCGTTGCGAAGCAATCCATTTTCATCAAGCAATAATATTGAGACAACGGTGTCGGGTCCTGAGGCTGTTTCGGCAGCGGACACTAAAAAGCCCAATATCTCCTCACTACCGCGCTTCTCTTCAAACATTTGCAATGCTTCATTGTAGGCGTGTTTGTAAATAGACGAAAGCATATAAATAAATATACTAAAAAAATCATTCCGCCTTTTGTCGGGATGTGTCCCCACCGTCAATCATCGGTTGTTGCCCGAAAAAGAAGTATCTGAGCACCCAATAATATGTCAGCATATCACTACTGTGTTTGACCAGGTTTTTTTGACGTTTCGCTGGCTGTATCCTGATCACCGTTTTTATAATCGTTGGTTCCGTCGTTTAAACGGTCCTGCGGACGTTGTTGATCATTCACGTTTTCTTTGCTTCCTTCTGCTTGATTGTTCTGCGGAGATGGATCATTTTTATGTTCTTTCCACTCCTGGGTGTTTCTGTTATCTGGCATAAAAAACTTTTTAATAACGCTTAAAATTTTATGCCGCGTTGTTGGAGGCAGAAAGAAGCTACTTGAATAATTTGGAGTTGATTACGAAGTCTTACTTCAACAAAATTGTTGTCGTGGTCTGTTGTGCAATTTTAAACT
>Ga0207647_10000898_pt1 | contig 23040 bp, 25 predicted proteins | sample KBSCornC2_FD_184295 | JGI IMG/M metagenome (GOLD analysis project Ga0207647, IMG submission 184295) | Corn rhizosphere microbial communities from Kellogg Biological Station, Michigan, USA - C2 (SPAdes) (version 2) | ecosystem: Host-associated > Plants > Roots > Rhizosphere ... | reverse complement strand
GAGCTGGATGGCGAAGTTGGTATAGAGCATCGTGATCGGCTTATCGATCACGCCGAGCGCCAGGAGCGCGTTGTTGATCAGACCTTCGTCGCGGATGATGAACATGATCGCCAGCGTACGGACGAGAAGGTTCGACCAGAACGGGATGGTGATCAGAAGCACCCACCAGTTGCGCTGCGCCGGCGGCCGCGTCGCCATGAAATAGGCGGTCGGAAAACCGAGCAGCAGGCAGATGATTGTCGTCACCACCGCGAACAGGAAGGAGCGCAGATAGATGATCAGGAAGTCCGGCGTGAATTGCAGCGTGTCGTCGAAAATGTCGCGCTGGAACAGGAAGTTCAGATAGGCGTCGGTCGAGAACTGCCACTGCACGCCGCCATAGGGCGCGGCGACGAGGAACGAGTAGACGCAGATGATGATGAGCGGCAGCACGCCGAATATGCCGATGATGATCAGCGCCGGCAGCGACAGCAGCCGGTTGCGCCGCGCGCCGGCTTTCACCGCCTGGGCTTCGAACGACGCGGCTTTGGAGAGGGTGGGCGGGGAGAGCGCGACTGTCGTCATCAGTCTTTCAGGACGCGCGCGGCGTCCTCCTCGAACTGGATGCCGACCTTGGCGCCGGTCGCGTAGGTCACCGGCGACGAGCGGCTGTTCTGGTGGCGCACGATGAAGTCTTCGCCGCCGTCGAGCTTGACGTGATAATGCGTGTCGGTGCCGAAATAGACGATGTTGGAGAGCGTGCCGGCGATCGTGCCCTTGACCGGATCGGGCACCAGATCGGCGTGCTCGGGACGCACCACCAGCGTCACCTCGCCGGTCGGATCGAAGCCTTCCGGATAGCCTGCGGAGATCGTCGCATTGCTGGCGAATTTGACCGTCGCCACGCCGGACTTTTTCGACACCACCGTGCCGGGCAGGAAATTGGTTTCGCCGATGAAGTCGGCGACAAAGCGTTCGGCGGGCCGGTCGTAGATGTCGCGCGGCGTGCCGACCTGCAGGATCTTGCCGGCCGACATGACCGCGATGCGGTCGGACATCGTCAGCGCTTCCTCCTGGTCGTGGGTGACGAAGATGAAGGTGATGCCGGTTTCGTTCTGCAGCCGCTTCAATTCGATCTGCATTTCCTTGCGCAGCTTGTAGTCCAGCGCCGACAAAGGCTCGTCGAGCAAAAGCACCTTTGGTTGCGGCGCCAGCGCGCGGGCCAGCGCCACGCGCTGCTGCTGGCCGCCCGAAATCTGGCTGGTGCGGCGCGCCTTCAGCGCCTCCATCTTGACCAGCTTCAGCATCTGGGCGACGCGCGCCTCGATCTCCGCTTTCGGCTTGCCGAGCATCTCCAGCCCGAAACCGATATTCTGCGCCACCGTCATGTGCGGGAAGAGCGCGTAGCTCTGGAAGACGGTGTTGACGGGGCGCTTGTAGGGTGGCAGCGGCGCGATGTCCTGGCCGTGCAGCAGGATCTCTCCGGCGGTCGGAAAATCGAAGCCGGCAATCAATCTCAGCAGCGTCGTCTTTCCGCATCCGGACGGGCCGAGCAATGTGAAAAACTCGTTCTCGCGGATCGACACCGACACTGTGTCGAGAGCGGCTACTTGGTTTTCGCCGGTACCAAAGACCTTGCGAACACCGCGAACTTCGATCGCGTTCCTACCCGGTTGTTCCGGCACGATTACCCCATTGAGAGAGCCTGCTCTTGTCGGCAGGTGTGTTCCTGTTTGATTGTCACCACAAGCTGGTCGGCTTGGCAACTGCGGAGCAGTGACTCGATCCGAGTCCCTATTCAATTAAGCAATTCCTATGCCATCGTTAGGCCTGGTAGGTGATCTTCCCCCCGCAGATGGTGGTCACCGGACGCACGGTGTGCAGCGCTTCCGGCGCGGTCGCCTCGATATCAGCCGACAAAACGACGATATCGGCGAGATATCCTGTTTTGAGGCGACCCTTGCGATCCTCCATGAACTCCGCATAAGCGCCCTCGACCGTGTAGCCCTCTATCGCCTCCTGCAGCGAGAAGCTCTGGTCCGGCATGCCTTCTGCCCAAGGTTTGCGCATCACTGCCGCCTGGATGGACAGGATCGGATCGACTGGCGACACCGGCCAGTCGGACGCGAACACCACGCGCGCCCCGGCGTTTTTCAGCGTGCGCCAGGCATAGCTCAGCGGCCACTTGTCGCGACCGATGCGCGAGATCGTCGGCTCCATCGGGAAGTTCAGCGCGCCCGGTGGATGCGCCGGCTGCATCGACGCCAGCACGCCGAGCTCGGCGAAGCGCGGCACGTCGGAGGCCGTGGTCACTTCGATATGCTCGATGCGGTGACGGCTGTCGCGCCTGCCGTTCTTCCTGAGCGCCGCCTGGTAGCCGTCGAGCACCGCCCGCACCGCGCCGTCGCCGATCGAATGCACGGCGATCTGCAGGCCGCGCCTGTCGGCCTCGACCGCCACTTCGGCGAAATGCTCCGGCGAAAACAGCGGCTCGCCGCGCCATCCGGGCCGGTCGGCATAGTCGTCGACCATCACCGCCGTCCAGGAATCCAGCACGCCGTCATAGAAGACCTTGACCATGCCGGATGTCAGCCATTCGGAATTGTAGGTCGCGGCCATCCGCGAAGCTTTTTCCAGCATGTCCAGCTTCATGAAATTCTTGAAGTGGAACGGGATCTTGGTGCGGCACAGCAGCCGCCCCTCCTTCTCCAGTCCGGCCAGCAGCTCGAGCTGGTAGAGATTACCGTCCATGTTCTGGATCGAGGTGATACCGTGCCTGGCGCACCATTGCAGGCCGCGATGCATAAGGTCGCGATCGGCTGCCAGGTCCTTCGCCGAAGGATAGGGATCCGGCTCGGCGCCCTCGAGGCCGAGCCGCGTCCGGTTTGCTCCGTAATGGTCGAGGACCGGCCCGAACGCCTCGCCCTCGCGCAGCTCGCCGGCGGCAAGCCCGTCCGCGCCCATGACGATCTCATTGCCCTGCCCGACCTCTCTGCCATGCAGCAGCCCGGCCTCTTCCAGCGCCTTGGTGTTCGCCCACATCGTATGGTGGTCGGAGGCCGACATGGCGAAGGGCCGGTCGGGAATGATGCGATCGAGATCGTGGCGCGTCACCGGCTCCGGCAGGATCGCGTAGTCGACGCCGGCGCCGATCAGAAGCCTGGCGTCCGGGCGGTTGGCGGCGAAATCCTGGATCGCGTCGCGCAGCGCGTCGAAACCATGCACGCCCGCCAGATGCAGATTGTCGAGCTCGGCCGCGCCGCCGAACAGATGCATATGCGCTTCGATGAAACCAGGCAGCACGGAGCCGCCCTGCGCATCGACGACCTTTGTCGCCCGTCCTTTGAATTCTTCGATCGAAGCGCGGCTGCCGATGGCGATGATGACGCCGTCCTTGACGGCAACAGCTTCAGCGGTGGGATCGTCGTCGTCCATGGTCAGCACTCGGCCGTTGACGATCACCAGATCCGCACCACCATTCGCAACCGACATCGCGACTCCACATTTTGCTGAGGGACCGACAACGCCACGTCCAACGAGCAGCCGCTCCACCGGGGCGACGCCATGGACAAAAGTCGATGCCGATGCGCCGTCTTCGAAATTCCCCTTGTTATCGTGGAAGACAGCGTGGATAAAGAATGCGACTGTTTATTCGCGTTTGTCAACAGCCGGAATTTGGCATGTATAGTGGACTGCACCGCGCGCCGATGGTGAGGCCGGGCGGGGAACGGGGGCAACGAGCAGTGAAGCGCAGTCTCGACCGCAAGACCAAGATAGCGCTCGAACCGCGCAAGCAGCCGCGGCAGCAACGGTCAAGCAAGGTGGTCGACAGGATTCTCGACGCGGCGCTGATCCTGACGCGCGAGCAAGGAACCAGAACGCCGACGACGCTCGCCATCGCGCAGCGCGCGGGCCTGTCGGTCGGTTCGGTCTATCAGTACTTTCCCAACAAGGAGGCCATTCTCCTGGACCTCGCCCGGCGCTGGCTGTCGTCTTTTCCTGAGGTCATCCAGAAGCGCATCGACGTTCCCCGGCCAACCAACCGTGACGAGTTTCGTCGCGAAGTGCGCAAGCTCTTCATCGACACGGCCAGGCTCTATCTCGACAACGCCACGTTGATGCCGGTGATCGAGGCCATATCCGGCAATGCCGACCTGAGGCCGATCCAGGATGAATATGACAAGGAGATCATCGCCCTCTACGCCGCGTGGCTGCAGCATGTGAATCCGGCTCTCGAAGACAAGATCGCCAGCCGGCTCGGCGTGCTGATGATGGAAGTCGGCCATGTCTGCCGGCTTGTCGGGCTGAAGAGGGATCGCAGGACATTCGATCTCATCGAGGACGATGTGGAAGCCATGTGGCTCGCTCTGGTGACCCCCCATCTCAATCTCGGCTGATCTCCGCACCTCCAACTGATTTCGCACTTCCAGGGGAATTTCTATGAAAACTGTCTATTCGCCGCTTCACGCCGGGCATGCCGGGCAGATGGAACTGGTGACTTCAGCGATCGTGCCCGGTTTCGAGAAGCCGTCGCGAGCCGAATTCATCAAGGCGCGGGTGGAGAGCGAGAAGCTTGGGCCGATCATCGGACCGACCGAGCACGACCTCGCCGCCGCCAAGCGCGTGCATGAAGCTCATTACATCGATTTCCTGCCGACGGTGTGGCCGGAATGGGTCGCCGCCGGCTTCAAGGGTTCGGCCATGGGCTTCACCTGGCCGACGCGCGGCCTGCGCGGCGACGTGCCGCCGAAGCGGGTCGATGCCTTGCTCGGCTATTATTCCTTCGACGCCGGCGCCACTTTCGTCGAAGGCACCTGGGCGGCGATCAAGTCCTCCTATGACGTCGCGCTGACCGCCGCCGCCCTGGTCAAGGGCGGCGAGCGCACTGCCTTCGCGCTCTGCCGCCCGCCCGGCCACCACGCTGGCGCTGCCTTCATGGGCGGCTACTGCTTCATCAACAACGCCGCCGTCGTAGCGCAATGGTACCGCGACCAGGGCGCCAAGCGCGTCTCGATCCTCGATGTCGACTACCATCACGGCAACGGCACGCAGGAGATCTTCTACCGCCGCGGCGACGTCCAGGTCCTCAACCTGCATGGCGATCCGATGGTCGAGTATCCGTTCTTCCTCGGCCATGCCGACGAGCGCGGCGAAGGCGAAGGCGAAGGCTTCAACATCAATTACCCGATGCCCTTCGGCACCAACTGGGACGGCTGGAACGCGTCGCTGGAGGACGCCTGCGCCAGGCTCGCGGCCTACGCCCCCGATGTCGTCATCGTCTCGCTCGGCGTCGACACTTTCGAGAAGGACCCGATCAGCCAGTTCAAGCTGAAGAGCGAGGACTATCCCAAGATCGGTCGCCGCATCGCCAGGCTCGGCCTGCCGACGCTGTTCGTCATGGAAGGCGGCTACGCCGTCGAAGAGATCGGCATCAACGCCGTCGGCGTGCTGACGGGTTTCGAGGATCGCTAACCAATCCGCTCAGGACATACGCCCTCGGATGCAACCGGGGGCGTATTTTGCGACGCTGCCGCGAAATCATCGGCTCAATTCGGCTTTGAAATCACCATCAGGTAACGCGAAGACTGGCTGCTGAGTCGCAATGCGAGTCCACCAGATTCGATTTTGTCAAATCGCGTTTGATGTCGGATTCATCTGCGGGTAGATTAGACCCGAATCAGCCGGTCCATGGGGGGCGCGGCGACCACCCAAAGTCTCAAGTTCCGGCGCCAGGCCGGTACCAGACGCGGACGGTTTCGCGTTCCCTAGAGGGATTCGGCGCGGTTGGGCGCCGTTCGCGCCCGTGGGTGTGTCTTCGTAAACGTGACGCGTTTCGGGTCCGGCCGTTGGCTTCGCCAACACCGGGCACAAGGATCGATTCCGGCAAGAATCCAAGAATTAAAATGAGCAGTCCCGCCGCGCTTCTCCAACCCGACACTTCAGGCTCGCGCCTGACGTCGCGCGGCGATCTCACGAGTTTCTTCATGCAGCTCGCCGCCGATATCGGCGCCGACAGCTACATGCTGGTCGCCATCGTGCATGACCAGGACCGCAACGATGCGCGCATCGTCTCCTCGAACTGGATCTTCGATGCCATCGAGCTGATCGGCAAAAGGTTGATTGCCAACCTGGCGCTGGGTCCCTTGACCGTGGCCCCGGGCATACGCCCGAAACCGTTGGTGGCGGCCCACGCGCCCGACGCTGGCGCATTGCTGACCGGCGAGGAAGCCCGCCTGCTCGACGTGCTCGGCCACGCTGAAATCTATTCGCTGAAGTTGAATGTCGGCCGGCAGCGCCTGTTCGTGCTGTTCTCGGCCGCCGAGGCGGGCAGGATCGACCTGACCGCCCTGATGAAGGCGCAGCTCAAATGCTGCTATGCGCTTTCCAGCATTCCGCAACTGATCGCGGCGGCATCGATGCAGGATCCGCTGTCGGACCGCGAGCGCGAATGCCTGTTCTGGGTCTCGGAAGGCAAGACCACCGATGAGGTGGCCGTCATCCTCGGTGTCTCGTCGAACACCGTCAACAGCTACATCACGCACGCCATCCAGAAGTTCGCGGCCAGCAACCGCGCGATGGCGATCGCGACCGCGATCAGGAGCGGCATCATTTGAAGCACGCACAGGTCAGAGAGGCGGCAGCCGCCCTTTTCAACGATCAGCGCAATCCGTTCGGCGCCTTCTCGCTCGGCTCGGAGACCCATCACGCGGTCACCATTCCGGACGCCGTGCGCCGCTGCCGCTGGATCGCCGTCGATATCAACGCCTCGGCCTTCGGCCTCTATTTCGTCAGTCCCTCGCCCGAGCGCGCGCGACTGGTCGCGTGTTTCGATTCCGACTATCCCGGCACCGCGGTCGCGACCAAGTTCATCTCCGGCGCCAATGGCGAGGATATGGTGCGCCACAGCCGCCTCTCGACGGCGCCGCGCTGGTGGGCCGACGACGGCACCGCCGGGTCGCGACAGGTCTTTCAGTCGCTCGCCTGGGCCGAGCCGACCGCGCCGCTGGCGCCTGGCACCAACGGCATCGCCTTTCCAGTGCATGCCGATCGCGGTCAATGCGGGCTGGTCGCTTTCCTGGGCTCGGAGATCGCATTGTCCGACGACATGCTTTGCGAGATCCACGCCCGCTCCTTCGCGCTTTTCGCGGCGGTCGCCCGCATCCGCCCCGGCGACGCCGGCAAGACGCGTTCGATCTCCAAGCGCGAGCTCGAATGCCTGAAGCTGACCGCCAACGGCAACACCAGCGAGGAGATCGCCAAGCTCCTCAAGCTCTCGGTGCACACCGCCAACCAGTACCTCACCCAGTCGACGCAGAAGCTCAACGCGGTCAACCGCAACCAGGCGGTCGCCAAGGCGTTGCGGCTCGGCCTGATCGAATAACCGCGCTAATGCATTGTCGCCCAAAAAGTGCGCAGCGGTTTTGGGCGAACGGCATGCATCAAAACACTTGAAGCGCGTCGCCTGAATCCGTTTCAGCGCGCGGCGCTTTGAACGTGCCGCGGCGAGCTTGGCTCGGCTGCAATCAAAAGGCGAGCGGCTCGGTCCTGCGGATGCGCGCTTCGTCGATCGCGTCCTCGAGCAAGGCGGTGTTGTGCTCGGGCGTCTCGCCGGGCTTCTCGAACGACACGTAGTTGACCACCACTGAAGGCCCGCGCTCGGTCAGCGTCAGCTGGAAATAAACCGTCACGCCACGCGGCCGCAGCTCCAGATCGAGCACGATGCGCGGGCTGCCGCTCCAGTCGACATGCGCCTCGCCGCCATGGCCGAGCCGCAGCGTGCCCGGCCGGAAGTAGAGCTCGGCCGCCGAGTCCACCAGGTCCGAGAGGCAGGCGAAATGCTCGAGCCGGATGAAGGCGATATAGTCGGCAACGTCGATGAGCCTCAATTCGCCCACTACAGGCTCGATGGCGCTGGCGACGATCAGCTCGCGGGAGTTGGCGTGTGGTTGCCGGTCCATGGGTTAGCGGCGTCCGTTCATTGGGTTGCTTTGCGCGCGGCCTTTTTCGAGTAGACGATCCGCACCAACTCGGCGACCGCCTGGTAGAATTGCGACGGGATCACGCTATCAACCGAAACTTGCTTGTACATGGAGCGCGCGAGCGCCACGTCCTCGAAGATCGGAATGTTGTTCTCCCTGGCGATTTCGCGGATCTTGAGCGCCACCAGATCCTGTCCCTTGGCCAGCACGATCGGCGCGGAATCCTCCTCGCGCACATATTTCAGCGCGATCGAATAGTGCGTCGGGTTGGCGATCACCAGCGTCGCGCGCGGCACAGCCGTCATCATGCGCTTGCGCGCCCGGTCGCGCGCCAGCGAGCGCAGCCGCGACTTGACGATCGGATCGCCTTCCGACTGCTTCAGCTCGTCCTTGACCTCCTGCTTGGTCATGCGCAGGTCGCGCCGCCAGTGGAAACGCGACCAGACGACGTCGACCACCGCGATCAGCCCCATGACGAAGACGATCGCCACCAATATGTCGACGAAGATGCCGCGTATCACCAGGCCGAACGAGACCGGATTGGTGATCATGCCGGCGAGCAGCTTGCGATGATCTTCCGAGAGCGTGAAGGTCAGCACCGCGATGGCGAAACCGAGCTTGGCCAGCGACTTCAGGAATTCGACCCAGCCCTGCACGCCGAACATCCGGCTCCAGCCCTTGGCGATCGAGATGCGCGACAGCTGCGGCCTGATCCGTTCGCCGACGATTTGCGGCATGTTCTGGAACACCGAGGCGCCGATGCCGGCCACCGTCAGCAGCACCAGCAGGCTCACGACGGCGCGGCCAATCTCGGTCATCACCTGCTTGTAGAGCGAGATGACGTCGGTCTCGGTGTCCATTGGCCAGGCTTCCGGCTTTTCCAGGAACGTCGACAGGAACATGCCGAGGTCGACGATCGCGTCCTTGGCATAGAAGATGGCGAAGACCAGTATGGCGAGGAAGGACGCAAAGATCGCGGTCTCACGCGAATGGGGCAGCTTGCCCTGTTCGATCGTGTCGCGGATCTTCTTTTCTGTGGCTTCCTCTGTTTTGGAATCCTTGTCGACCGCTTCAGCCATGGCGCTCTGACCGAGTCGTTATCGTCAGGCGGCTTCGGCGGCGGCGGTCTGCGTCGAAGGCAGCGCGAAAGCCCCTTCGCGCGACAGCCGGATGGCCGCGACCGATATGCTCTTGCGGGCCGCCATGATGTCGGCAAGCGCAATGCCTTCCGATCCTTGTCCGAGTTCAGATTCGATCATGCGGCGAGAGCGCGCGCCGATCGCCGACAGCGCGGATTCGGCAAGTTCCGGCGCCGCGCCGCGCAGCGCCAGCGTGACGAGTTCGGTCGATAGCCCGTCGAACAGCAGGACCCGGGCTTTCTGCGGCAGCAACGGCAGGTCGTCGAAGGCGAACAGCCGCGACTTGACGCCGGCGAGATCGGGCGTGCCGACTTCCTCCAGATCCTGCATGAGTTCGTCCAGTTCGGGCTTTGCCATTTCGTTGAGCATGCTGGCGACGCGTTCCTGGCCGGCGGACGTGTCCCTGCTGGCCTTCTGCGACAGCACGCTCACGCGCAGCTGGTTCTCGACGATCCGCGATGCCGCGTCCGGGATGTTGGCCATCGTCACCATGCGCTTGATGATCTGGCTGCGCATCGGCTTTTCCATGGTGAGCAGCACGTTGGCGGCGGTCTGCGGCGCGAGCTTCGACAGCACCATGGCCGACGTCTGCGGATGCTCGCCGACAAGAAAGCCACCGAGCCGCGCCGGCTCGAGCTTCTCGAGGTCCGGCCATATCGGCGCAGGTCCTTCCGGGACCGGCTCGAACTTCTTGTCGCCCATGATGGCGCTCATCTCCTCAGGCGAAAGCGATTCGTTGAGGATCGTATCCATCCGGTCGGCTGAATCGAGCAGGCCGGCGCCCTCGGTGAATTCGGCTTCGAACTCGGCGACGATGCGCTCCAGATCGGCTTGCGGAATGGTGCGTAAGAGACGCGCGCCCTCGATCAGCGCCTTCAGCTCGTCCTGTTTGAAGAATTTGAGCAGGCGGCTGGCCGCGGGCTTGCCCATGGCCACCAATATGGCCGCCGCCTTTTGCGGCCGTGTGAGCGCCAATGCCGTCGTCATGCGTGTTGCCCTCGCTGCCGATTGGTTCGCTCGCCGGCCATTCTCAGGCGCTCTTCGTCGCGGCGATGATTTCGGTGAGCCGGATGCCGAAACGCGTCGGATCGCTTTCCAGCACCGTGATCTCGCCGCGCGCTATCCTGCGGCCGTTGACCACGACGTCGACCGGCTCGCCGATACGGCGATTGAGCGCGACCGTGGAACCCTTCTGCAGCGCCATCAGTTCCGATACCGGCATCTCCGTGCTGCCGAGGATGATCTGCACGTCGACCGGAATGGTCATGATGATCGAAGAGTTGGCCCCCGACCGAAGCGCAGCGTCCGGACGGCCCTCCTCTTCACGAAGCACGCCGCGCAGTTCTTCGATAGCGCGATCCAGCTGTTCGTTAGGTTGGCCGGTTTCCGTTTCGGCCTCGGCTTCCACATTTGTCGCTGCCATGCTTCGTCTCCATGAATCCCAGACCTGGCGTCAGCCCGGCATCAGTCCGTCGATGAAATCCTGCCCGGCATCATGCGGATGGCTGATGCGGACGGTGTAGTTCTGCCCGAGCTTGCCGAACTCGCAGACGAACAATGTCTTGTCGCGAGCGCTGAGCCTGGCGTTGAGCTGTGCGTTCTCCTCGAATTCGATCACCTGGCCGGGCTCAAGCGCGGCGAGGTCGCCGAGCGTCAGCCGGGCGAGCGGCATCGTCGCTTCGAGCCGGACGGTCGAGCGCATCACCTCTTCGGAGAAGCGGGCCCGCCAGTCGAATTCCGTGGTCTCGCCTTCTTCGGCTTTGGCGGTGGCGCCACGCGTCGAGAGGAGGATGCGCTGTGGAATCATGACCGTGATCGTGCCGGTATCGGTCGGCGTGGAGACACCGAACACGATGCGAACAGCGGCGCCGTCGCGCAGGATGCGCCGCCTCGCTTCGCCGCCCGACGTTGCCCGCGGCACCGGCAGGCGCAAATCCAATGAGCGCCGGCCCGACCCGTTGAGTGCCGTCGCGACCTCCTGGAACACGGTGGTCGCGACGTCGGCCTCGATCTGCGACAGGTCGCGCTCGATCGGCGCCACCGGCTGGTCGGGATCGCCGCCGAACAGCGCGCTCACCATGACGGCGACCGCATGCGCGTCCATCACCAGTGTCATGGCGTCGGCCGACGTCGGCGAGGAAACAATGGTCAGCGCGAAGGCATCGCCAGCGCGCGAACGCGCCTCGGGAACGCGGCCGACCTCCACCACTTGCAGATCGACGGTCACCGGCGCGCCGAGCTCGCCTGCAAGCGCCTTCTGCAGCACCGGCAGCGCCCGCTCGGCCATGCCGCGGCCGACGCCGATCACCTGCGCCGCCTCGCCGCTGTCGCCGACGAGCCGCTCGATGATCAATTCCCGGGTTTGCGAAGGACTGCCCGGACTTGTCATGACGGCAGGCAGCCCTGTCTCAGATGCTGCATGCTCAGGCCGCCTTCTTCTCGGCGGTGCCGGCGTTCATGGTGCTTTGCTCGACCGCATCGATCGTCGGACGCTCGTAGGAAGAGATGGTCTTGCGGCCGAACTCGATCGCCACCTGCGGCAGGGCGCCGTTCATATACGCAAGCAGCGTCTGCTTGACGATGATGTAGAGGCGGTTCTTCTTTTCGCGCACCGTCTTGATCTTGGTGGCGACCGGACCGACCACCGCATAGGACAGGAAGATGCCGAGGAAGGTTCCGACGAGCGCCGCGCCGATCAGCCCGCCGAGGATTTCCGGCGACTGGTCCAGCGCGCCCATCGCCTTCACCACGCCGAGCACCGCCGCCACGATGCCCAGCGCCGGCAGGCCGTCGCCGACCGCGACCATCGCGTGATAGGCCTTCAGCTTGTCGCTGCGGATCGTCTGGATCTCTTCGTCCATCAGCGCTTCGATCTCATGCGAGCGGGCATTGCCGATGATGATGATGCGGCAATAATCGCAGATGAAATGCGTCAGGTCGTGGTTCTTCAGCACTGTCGGAAAGGCCTGGAAGATGGCCGACTCTTCCGGATTGTCGATATGCGCCTCGACTTCGCTGCGCGACTTCGAACGCAATTCGCGCATCAGGCTGTGCAGGACGCCAAGCGTCTCGAGGTAGTCGCGCTCCTTCGGCACAGCCTGCTTGAAGGCTTCGAGAATGCCTTTGCCCGTGTCCTTGACCGTCTTCATCGGATTGGCGACGAGGAAGGTGCCGAGCGCCGCGCCGCAGATGACCACGGCTTCCCAAGGCTGCAGCAGCACATGCAGATGCCCGCCCATGGCCATGAAGCCGCCGAGAACGCAGCCGAGCGTCACCACAAGTCCGATCAGAATGCCCACGAAAGGTCCTTCCGCATGTCACGTCGTGGATCAGGGATAGTCCCCGTGCCTTGTGTGAGGCTTGAATCGAAGGCAGCGAACGCGATTCAGCTTCGCGCAAGGAAGTGACGCTATTGTGCGGGGATAGCTTCGGCCGGAGGCGCGTCCTTGCTCAATACCTACACCAGCTATCAGTTGATCGTTAAAGACATCAACAAGTCTATTGCCCGCATCGAGCAGCAGCCGACGGTCGACCGCGATACCCAATATTATCTGGACAACATCACCAAGGTGAAATCGATCGACGATTTCGTCAAAAACGACCGCCTGTTCAAATATGCCATGAAGGCCTACGGGCTGGAGAACATGGATTATGCCAAGGCCTTCATGGTCAAGGCGCTCAAGGAAGGCGTCTCCAACCCCGACAGTTTCGCCAACAAGCTGACCGACAAGCGCTACGCCCAGTTCGTCAGCGCCTTCAATTTCGCCGCCAACGGCGCCGATACGACCGTCTACAACCAGGCGCAGCAGTTGGTGACCAAGAACTATGCGCTGCAAGTCAAGATCGGCGCCTCGCAGACGGGGCTCGCTTACTACCAGAGCGAGACCGCCTACTACACCACCAACATCGCCAACGTGAAGTCGATCGACGATCTGATGGGCAACAGCCGCCTGCTGACATACGCGATGGCCGCATTCGGGCTGGACGCTGAAACCGAACCGGCAGCAACCGTCAGGGCGATGCTGGAAGGTGGCGTCAGCGATCCCAACAGCCCCGCCAACAAACTGACCGACAAGAGCTACGCCAATTTCGTCGCGGCTTTCGACTTCGCCCAGTACGGCGACCAGACGACCACCCGCAATGCGGTCCAGCAGGCAGTTCCGGCAGGCTACGTGGCTGGAACCGGATTGAAACTGGTCGAGCCGAGCGCGCAATACATCAAGGGCGAGGCCGATTATTACGCGGCAAACATTTCCAAGGTGAAGTCGATCGACGACCTCATGGCCGACAAGCGCCTGCTGACCTTCGCCATGGCTTCCTATGGACTGGATGCATCGACCGAAAAGCCGCTGCAGATCCGCGCTATGCTCGAGGGCGGTGTCAGCGATCCCGACAGCCCTGCGAACCAGCTGACGGACAAACGCTACGCCAACTTCGTCACGGCGTTCGACTTTGGCCAATATGGCGACCAGACGACGTCGCGCGACGTGGTGGTGAAAGACACGCCGAAGATCTACACGACGGAGTCGGCACTTGGCCTGATCCCGCCGAATGCGGACTATATCGCGTCAGAGACCGCATACTACCTTGCCAACGTCACGAACGTGAAATCCATCGACGATCTGATGGCCAACAGCCGATTGTACAATTATGCGCTCTCGGCTTATGGGCTCGATCCGGCCACGGAGAGCAAGGACAGCATCCGCAGCGTCCTCGCCGGCGGCGTCCGCGACCCCGACAGCGTCGCCAACAAGATGACCAACAAGGCCTATGCCGGGCTCGCCACCGCCTTCAACTTCGAGCAGTACGGCGAAAACGCGACCACCACCAATCCGGCGCAGCAGCCGACTGTCGACATGTACATGCGCCAGACACTGGAGGAGGATGCCGGCAAGACCAATGAAGGCGTGCGGCTGGCGCTTTATTTCCAGCGCAAGGCGCCCGACATCACCAGCTGGTACGATGTGCTCGCCGACACCGCCTTAGCCAGCGTGGTGCGCAGCGCGCTCGGCCTGCCCGATTCCTTCGCCACCGCCGATATCGACAAGCAGGCGCAGCTGTTCGAGCAGAAGCTCGACATCTCGGACTTCACCGACCCCGAGAAGCTCGGCAAGTTCCTGACCCGCTTCACCAGCATGTACGAGGTCGACCATCCGACCTCGACGGCCGTGTCCTCGATCAGCGTGCTCTTCGCGAAACCGACCACCGTCGGCATCTCCACCGATCTGATGATGGCCATGCAGCAGCTGAAATTCTGAGAAGATCATGCAGGACAGCCTTTACGTCGCCCTTTCCTCCCAGATCGCGCTCGAGCGTCGTCTCGACACCATCGCCGACAACGTCGCCAACGCCTCGACAATCGGCTTTCGCGCCACCGGCGTGAAGTTCGAGGACGTGGTCTCGGGCACCGGGCCGAAGTCGGTTTCCTTCGCCTCCTCAGGCAAGACCTATCTTTCCGGCGCGCATGGCGCGCTGACCGAAACCGGCAACCCGTTCGACTTCGCCGTGCAGGGCGACGCCTGGTTCGCCATCGAGACGCCTGCCGGCACGGTGATGACGCGCGACGGTCGCTTCTCCATGAATGAGAATGGCGAATTGATGTCGATCGAAGGCTATCCGGTGCTCGACGGCGGCGGCGCGCCGATCCAACTCGATCCGCGCAACGGCCCGCCCAAGGCAGGCGCCGACGGCTCGCTCAGGCAGGGCGATCAGCTGGTCGGCGCGATCGGTCTCTACAATTTCGACCCCGGCGAGAATTTCGTCCGCTATGGCAATTCAGGCGTCGTTCCGGCGCGCACGCCCGAACCCGTCACCGATCGCTCGGGCGTCGGTGTCGCTCAGGGGTTTCTGGAAGAGTCCAACGTCAACCCGGTGCTGGAAATGACCCGGCTGATCCAGGTGCAGCGCGCTTTCGAGAACACGGCGGCGCTGATGCGGCAGACCGATTCCTCCACCGACGACGCGATCAAGACGCTCGGCTCGAAGTGACGGCATGACGACCGGCTCGTCCCTGTTGCGCGCTTCCGAGAGCCCGGCGGATACCGGACATGCCGACAGGTTGGCGGCGCTCGAACGCGTCTGGCGGCGGTTCGACGATCCGCAGGCGCTGCTTTCGCGCGGCGGCCGCGTCGCCGAGATATCGCCCACGCACTACAAGGTCCGTGGCCTGTCCGGAATTGCCAGGCTGGGCGACATCGTCGAGCAACGCGGCAGGGCCGGCGCACGCCGCGGCGAGATCGTCAAGATCGGCAGCGACGAGGTGGTGGTGGCGCCTTTCGAGCGCAGCGCCGATGCCGGTATTGGCGATGCCGTCTTTCGCCGCGGCCCGCTCGCGGTCGCGCCGCATGTCTCCTGGCGCGGGCGCGCCATCGACGCCTTGACCCGCGTCATAGACGGCGGACCGCCACTGATCAGGTCGAACGCCGCCGAGGTCGCGCACGCCGCGACGCCGGGCGCCCTGGCGCGCCAGCGCGTCGGCACCGGCTTCCTCACCGGCGTCAGGGTGATAGACATCTTCACGCCGCTCTGCTTCGGCCAGCGGCTTGGCATCTTCGCCGGTTCCGGCGTCGGCAAGTCGACACTGCTTGCGATGCTGGCCGGCGCCGAGGCCTTCGATACGGTGGTCGTCGCGCTGATCGGCGAGCGCGGCCGCGAGGTGCGCGAATTCCTCGAGGATACGATCGGCGCCGAGAGCATGGCCAAGACCGTCGCCGTCGTCGCCACCAGCGACGAAAGCGCCATGATGCGCCGGCGTGCACCCGACACCGCCATGTGCGTGGCCGAGCATTTCCGCGACCAGGGCCATCGCGTGCTCCTGGTGCTGGATTCCATCACCCGCTTCGCCCATGCGCTGCGTGAGGTTGCGACCGGAACCGGCGAGCCGCCGGTCGCGCGCGGCTATCCGGCCTCGGTCTTCACCGACCTGCCGAAGCTGCTCGAACGAGCCGGGCCCGGGGCCGAAGGCAAGGGTTCGATCACCGCCATCATTTCCGTGCTGGTCGACGGCGACGACCACAATGATCCGGTCGCCGATTCGGTGCGCGGCATCCTCGACGGCCATGTCGTGCTCGACCGCGCGCTTGCCGAGCAGGGCCGTTATCCACCGGTCAATCCGCTGTCGTCGATCTCGCGCCTTGCCGACAAGGCCTGGAGCGCCGAGCAGCGCATGCTGGTGACAAGGCTGAAATCGATGATCGCGCGCTTCGAGGACACACGCGACATCCGTCTGCTGGGCGCTTACCAGAGCGGAGCCGATGCCGAGCTCGACAACGCGGTGCGCCAGGTGCCGCTGATCTACGAGGCGCTCACGCAATCGCCGAGGGACCGCGCATCGGCCGATCCGTTCGCCGACCTCGCCCGCCATCTCAAGGGGAAGCTGAATGGCGATCAAGGAGACTGAGCTCCAATACACCGAGCGCATGTTGCGCGACATGCTTGCCGAAGCCGAGGCGGCGGAAAGGGCTGAGGCCGACGCGGCAAGAATTGCCAAGGACAAGGCCGCGCGTGCCAGGACGGAGAAGGCAACGGCGCTTCTGACCAAGGCCGACAGGCCGCACCCACCGCGGACATCCACCGCCGATGCCGCCGACGTAGCAGCGGCCAGCCGCGATTCGTTGCTCAACGGGCTTTTCCCCCGCACCGAGTGGCCGGAGCCGCCGAAAGCCCAGTTCCCGCGCCTCACCGACAAGAGTGCGGACCGCCGCAGCGATTTGGTCATCGCCGCGCTCGGCATCACGCTCGGCCTGATCTGCGCGCTGTTTCCCTGGTACATCTTCTTCAACCAGGAGCAGTTCGGCGTCCAGGCCATCAAGTTCGGCGGCAGCGGCAGCAATTCCGGACGCGCGGGCGGTGGTGTCGCGGCCGAAAGCAGCGGGCCGCTGACGGCCAAGGACGTTCCCAATGCCGATATCGACCTGTTCGCCACCGGAACGGTGGAGCACGACCCCGCTCCGCCGCCCGGCGACCAGCCTTTCCCGGCCGCCGCGTCGGAATTCAAGATGGTGCATGTCGCCAACGGCCGCGCCATGATCGAGGACGACACCGGTCTGTGGATCGTCCAGCGCGGCTCGGTGCTGCCCGATTCCAGCCGCGTCGCCTCGATCGAGCAGCGCGGCGGCAAGTGGGTGATCGTCACCAGCGCCGACAAGGTGATCCAACTCTCCAAATAACGGCGCCGGGACAGAAACCCCTCCCGCGCAAGGTCCGCGCAAGACTGGCCGCCTAGTCTTGTGCGTACTTGCCCGGAGATTCCCATGGAACCCGTAAATCTTTTCGATCTCGCCACGCGGCAGTCGCAATGGCTGGCCGTGCGCCAGTCGGCGATTGCCTCCAACATCGCCAACGTCAACACACCGGGCTACACGGCCAATGACGTCGAGCCTTTCGAGAAGGTCCTCGACCGGACCGCTGTAACGCTTGCCGCCACGCAGGCCGGCCACCTTGGCGCCGCAACGGCCAATGCCGGCTTCAACGTCAAGCCCGAGGACCCCAACGGCGCGATCATGCCGTCGAAGAACACCGTGGTTCTCGAACAGGAGTTGATGAAGGCCGGCGAGGTCCGCCGCTCCTTCGAGCTCAACACGGCGATCGTCAAGGCCTTCCACTCGATGATGACGATGGTGGTGAAGAGCTGACCATGGACGCCCTCACTGCAGCCCTCAAAGTCGCGGCATCCGGCCTTGGCGCCCAGTCGGAGCGGCTGCGCGTGGTCTCCGAAAACCTCGCCAACGCCCAGTCGACCGGCAACACGCCCGGCGCCGATCCCTATCGCCGCAAGACGATCACCTTCCAGTCCGAGGTCGACCGGGCCAGCGGCGGCTCGCTGGTGGAAGTCAACTCGATCTCTCGCGATCCCTCGGACTTTCCGATCGAATTCCAGCCCGGCAACGAAGCCGCCGACGACAAAGGGTACGTCAAGATGCCCAACGTCAACACGTTGGTCGAAATGGCCGACATGAGCGAGGCAAACCGCTCCTATGAAGCCAACCTGCAGGTCATCAAGCAGGCTCGCGATCTGATTTCCATGACCATCGACCTGATGAGGAACCAGTAATGATCGGCGGTATCGGAGCAATACAATTCAAAACGGCGGTTGACGGGGCCGAGTCCGCCTCACCCAACCTGCTGCAGGGCGGCGTCGGAACGCAGGCCAGCGAAGGCGTCGGCAGCACCTTCGCCGAAGTCCTCAACCAGGCGGCGACGAAGACCGTCAACACGCTGCAAGGCGCCGAACAGATGTCGATACAGGCGCTCAAGGGCGATGCCGATACGCGCCAGGTCGTCGACGCGGTGCTGAGCGCCCAGCAGGCGCTGCAGACCACCATCGCCATCCGCGACAAGGTCGTCTCGGCCTATCTCGAAATCAGCCGCATGAGTATCTAGGACCATGAAAGCCCTTGCCATCGCCGCCACCGGCATGAACGCCCAGCAGACCAACCTGGAAGTCATCGCCAACAACATCGCCAACATCAACACCACCGGCTACAAGCGGGCGCGGGCCGAATTCTCCGACCTGCTCTACCAGGTCGACCGCACCCAGGGCGTGCCCAACCGCTCCAACACCTCGCTGGTGCCGGAAGGCGTCTCGATCGGTCTTGGCGTCAAGACGACGGCGGTGCGCAACGTCCACACGCAAGGTGAATTGGCCAGCACCGGCAACAGCTTCGACCTGGCGTTGACCGGCAGGGGCTGGTTCCAGATCGAGGGCGCCGACGGCGGCACGCTCTACAGCCGCGCCGGCGCCTTCAACACCAACGCCACCGGCCAGCTGGTGACGGTGGACGGCGCCAACGTCATTCCGGCCATCACCGTGCCGACCGACGCGGTCGAGGTGATCGTCAACAAGACAGGCCAGGTCTTCGCCCGCATCGACGGCCAGACCGACCTCCAGCTTCTCGGTCAGCTCCAGATCGTCAACTTCGCCAACGAGGCGGGCCTGGCGCCGCTCGGCGACAACCTCTTCCAGGAAACGGCTGCCTCCGGTCCGGCCAATGTCGGCGTTCCAGGCGATCCCGGCTTCGCCACGATCCAGCAGGGCTATCTGGAATCCTCCAACGTCGATCCGGTCAAGGAAATCACCGAGCTGATTTCGGCCCAGCGCGCCTACGAAATGAATTCCAAGGTTATCCAGGCCGCCGACGACATGGCCTCGGTGGTCTCCAAGAACATCAGGTAACGGATGATGGCCGGGCCGATTTCCTCCGCACTCCGTCGCGCCGCGCTGGCCACCGTCCTGGTGGCCGCCGGCATGCCGGCTTTTGCGCAGGACGCGACCGGCCAGTCGGCAAACCAGATCGCCGCCGGCCAGACCGTCGGCGAGGCCGTGCTGATCCCCAACCGGGTCATCTATCCCGGCGAAACCATCGAATTCGCCTCGCTCAAGCAGGTGACGCTGATCCCCGGCAAGCATAAGCCGGACGGCATGGCGACGCGCTCCGAGGAACTCCAGGGCAAGGTTGCCAAGCGCACGCTTCTGCCCGGCCGCTACATCCCGGTCACCGCCATCCGCGACGCCTGGCTGGTCGAACAGGGCGCTTCCGTGCAGGTCTATTTTACCGCCGGCGCGCTCACCATTTCGGCTGCCGGCGTCACGCTGCAGCCAGGTGCCGCCGGCGACCAGATCAAGATCCGCAACACCGACAGCGGCAAGATCATCTCGGGCACGGTGATGGCCGATGGCACCATCAAGGTCGGCGCTTCGTGACGCGTGTTCTTCTCCTTCTGCTGAGCACGGCCATCGGCCTGCAGCCGGCATTGGCGGACGGGCTGACGCCCAAGGCCAAGCGCGAGCTCGCGCAGAAAAACGGCGGCGTCTACGATGATCCGGAATACGATCCGGCCACGACCCAGCGCATGTTCCGGGTCTCGACCGGGCCGAGCACGCTGCCGCCGGGCCAGGTCGCCGCGCGCATCAAGGATATCGCCCAGCTGCAGAGCGCGCGCGACAACCAGCTCGTCGGCTACGGCCTGGTCATCGGCCTTGCCGGCACCGGCGACAGCCTGCGCAACTCGCCCTTCACCGAACAGTCCATCCGCGCCATGCTGGAAAATCTCGGCATCGCCACCGAAGGCGGCAGCGCGCGCGCCAAGAACGTGGCCGCCGTCATCGTCACCGCCAACATGCCGCCCTTCGTCCAGTCGGGCAGCCGCATCGACATCGACGTCTCCTCGATGGGCGACGCCACTTCGCTCGCCGGTGGCACGCTGGTGATGACGCCGCTGAAGGCGGCCGATGGCGAGATCTATGCCGTCGGGCAGGGCTCGGTGATCGTCGGCGGTTTCACCGCCCAGGGCCAGGCCGAGCAGTTGACGCAAGGCGTGCCGACCGCCGGCCGCGTGCCCAACGGCGCCATCGTCGAGCGCTCGGTGCCGGCCGAGTTCGACGACCAGGGCGTGTTGACGCTGCAATTGCGCAATCCCGATTTCTCGACCGCCATCCGCATCGCCGACGCCATCAACGACTACACCTCGCAGCGCTTCGGCATGCGCGTCGCCGCCGAACGCGACGCCCGCACGGTGCAGATCAGGCGGCCGAAGAATGTCTCCGCCGCGCGTTTCTATGCCGAGATTGAAAATCTTGTCGTCGAATCCGACGCCCCTGCCCGCGTCGTCATCGACGAGCGCACCGGCACCATCGTCATCGGCAGCAATGTCAGGATCTCGCGCGTGGCGATCAGCCATGGCACGCTTACGGTGCGCATCACCGAAGCGCCGAAGGTGGTCCAGCCGGAGCCCTTCTCCAGGGGCCAGACCGCGGTCGAGCCTTTCACCGCCATCGAAGCGACCAGGCCCGACGCGCGCGTTGCCGTGCTCGACGGCCCCGATCTCGAAACGCTTGTTTCCGGCCTCAATCGCCTCGGCGTGAAGCCCGACGGCATCATCGCCATCCTGCAAGGCATCAAATCGGCCGGCGCCTTGCAGGCCGATCTGGTCCTCCAATAGGCACGCCGATGATCGCGCTTTCCTCCTCGAAGACACGCCGCCCCCTCGCAATGATCGCCGCCGCGGCAGCGGCCGCACTTCTTGGCAGCGCTTCCGTCGGCGCGGAGGAAATTCGCCAGGTCCTGCCCGGCGGACAGGCGCCGGCCCAGCCGGCCGAACTCACGCACGAAAGCGAGCCGGTTCAGCCAGCTATGCTCGCGGCCGGCAAGGCGCCTGACGAAAGCGAGGTCCAGCGCTTCTGCTCCAACATCGCGGACGCCGCGCGCGACCGTCGCTACGCGCTTCAGGCCCAGGAATTGAAGCAGCTGCAGGCCGGCATCGACGAGCGCATGAAAGCGCTGGAGGCAAAGCGGGCCGAATACGAGGAATGGCTGAAGCGCCGCGAAGTGTTCCTGGCGCGCGCCGAGGACGGCGTCGTCAAGATCTATGCCGGCATGAAGCCCGATGCCGCCGCCGAACGCCTGGCGATGGTCAACGCCGAACTCGCGGCGGCGATCCTGATGAAGCTCGATTCGCGCAAGGCCGGCGTCATCTTGAACGAAATGGACCAGAAGGCGGCGGCGACGCTCACCGGCATCATGGCCAGCGCGGCGCGAAGGGTTGATCCGTCATGAAGTTGAAATTGCTTGTCCTGGTCCCTGTCGCGGCGCTGGCCGGCTGCGGCACCAATTTCAAGGAGATCGGCAGGGAGCCAGCTCTGTCGCCGGTCGGTTCCGGGATCGGCGATGGCGCGTCCGGTCCTTACACCTATCCCGAGCCGCCGGCGTCTCGGCCGAAGAAATTCTCGCTCTGGGACGATCGCCAGAGCCGGCTCTTTACCGATCCGCGCGCGCTGCGCGCCGGCGACATCCTGACCGTCAACATCAGGCTCAACGACAGGGCCAATTTCAAGAACCAGAACGACCGCAGCCGCACCGCCGCGCGTAAGCTCGGCTACGACGTCAATCTCGGCTGGGAAAAAGCAAGCACCAGCGGCAAGGGCGACGCCGGCTTGAGCTCCAGCACCGAGACCAATGCCGACGGCGAGATCAAGCGCTCGGAAGACATCGCCCTCAACGTTGCCGCGGTCGTTACCGAGGTGCTGCCCAACGGCAATCTGATGATCAGGGGATCGCAGGAGGTCCGCGTCAACTACGAGCTTCGGGTGCTGACCATCGCCGGCATGGTGCGTCCGTCCGACATAGGCGCGGAAAACACCATCCCCTACGAGCGCATCGCCGAGGCGCGCATCTCCTATGGCGGTCGAGGCCGTGTGAGCGAGGTCCAGCAGCCGGCCTATGGCCAGCAGGTCCTCGACCAGGTTCTTCCCTTCTAGGACCGGGAGAGAGCTGCCGTGGCGAATGTCGAACAGGTCCAGCCCAGGAAGGGACCTTCCCTGGTGATCCAGCTCGCCATGCTGTTGGCCATGACGGGCGCGGCGGTCGGCATGGGCTGGCTTTCCGGCGGCTATCTCAAGCAAGGCGAAACGCCGGCGCCGGTGCCCGCGGCACCGGAAAACGCCGGCACGGCGGAAAAACCCGCCGAGGGCGGCAAGACCGCCGCCGGACCGGCGCTGGTTCAGCTGGCGCCGATCACCACCAATCTCGCCTCGCCGTCGGAAGTCTGGATCCGGCTGGAGGCGTCACTGCTCTACGATGCTCCGCAGCCGCCGGAAATGACCGAGCAGATCCACCAGGACCTGCTCGCCTATGTGCGCACGCTCAAGCTGCACCAGATCGAAGGCGCCAGCGGCTACCAGCATCTCAAGGCCGATCTCGAAGAGCGCGCGGCGCTGCGCAGCTCCGGCCACGTCAAACAGGTTCTCGTCAGGACGATGCTGCTCGAATGAAAAAGTTCTTCATAGCCACGGCGCTCATCGTCGTCACCACTTCCGTCGCCGCGGCCCAGCAGCTCGATCTTGGCGGCATCGGCAAGGCCGACGGCACGACCGTCGGCTATCTGATCCAGATGTTCGGCCTGCTCACCGTGCTTTCGGTGGCGCCCGGCCTTTTGATCATGGTGAC
>Ga0207647_10000892_pt1 | contig 23139 bp, 22 predicted proteins | sample KBSCornC2_FD_184295 | JGI IMG/M metagenome (GOLD analysis project Ga0207647, IMG submission 184295) | Corn rhizosphere microbial communities from Kellogg Biological Station, Michigan, USA - C2 (SPAdes) (version 2) | ecosystem: Host-associated > Plants > Roots > Rhizosphere ... | reverse complement strand
CGCGATCCAGTCGGCGCCCTGCTCGACCGCGAACGCGAGGTCGGCGCGGTCCTTGTCGGTCAAGGCCGCCATCGGCACGACCACGTCGGGGACATTCAGGCCCTTGGAATTGGACAGCGCACCGCCGACCTCAACCAATGTCTCGATCCGGTCGGGTTCGACGCTGGAGACGCGCAGCACCAGCTTACCATCATCCAGCAAAAGGCGCGCGCCGACTTCGAGCGCAGCGAAGATTTCCTTGTGCGGCAGTTCGACACGATCGGCGTTGCCGGGCGTCTTGTCGCGGTCGAGCACGAATTTCTGGCCGGTTTCGAGGATGACCTTGCCGTCCTCGAACTTGCCGACGCGGAGCTTCGGCCCCTGCAGGTCGAACAGGATCGTGCTCGGCCGGCCAAGCTCGGCCTCGAGCGCACGGATCGCTTTGACCAGAGGCTCCTTGTCCGCATGCGCGCCGTGGCTCATGTTGATGCGGAACGCGTCCGCACCCGCCATGAACAGCTTGCGGATCATCTCCGGCGAGCTGGACGCAGGTCCCAGCGTCGCGAGAACACGGACCTTGCGGCTGCGCGGCGCAAACTTGTTCGGCAAGGGGACCTCTCGCTTCGGCTGACTTGGCGCGTCCCTACGCGGGGGCGTCAGGCAAAGTCGAGCCCCAGATGGCTCTGTCGGACAAATTATGCCTTGAGGCGCATATCCAGATAATCGTCCACCGACCTCATCAGCTGAGGCATTTCATGCTCGAAGAAGTGGTTGGCTCCGGGAATCACATCGTGATGGATAGTGATGTGACGTTGAGTACGGAGCTTATCGACCAACTTCTGCGTCGCGGCAGGCGTCGCTACCTCATCGGCCTCGCCCTGAATGATAATGCCCGACGAGGGGCATGGCGCCAGGAATGTAAAGTCATAGAGGTTGGCGGGCGGTGCAATCGAGATGAAGCCCTTGATCTCGGGCCGGCGCATCAGCAGCTGCATGCCGATCCAGGCGCCAAAGCTGACGCCCGCGATCCAGGTCGTCTGTGCTTCGGGATGGATCGACTGAACCCAATCAAGCGCGCTCGCCGCGTCGGACAGTTCGCCAATACCGTTATCGAAGACGCCCTGGCTTTTGCCCACGCCGCGGAAATTGAAGCGCAGCGTCGCGAAGCCGCGACGCACGAACGTCTTGTACAGCTCCTGCACGATGCGGTTGTTCATCGTGCCGCCCGCTTGGGGATGCGGATGGAGGATCATGGCGACCGGCGCGCGCGGACGCGGCGGTGGGCTGAAACGACCTTCGAGGCGGCCTTCGGGGCCGGGGAAAATAACGTCGGGCATCGGTCTCGCTTGACTATTCGGAGCAGGCATGGGCGCCAGCGCAGGCCGCGCCTATATAGAAAAGGTCCTTGCCGGCGCAATCATGGAGACTTCCTCAGTTCGTGACTGACCGTATCTATCTCGACCATGCCGCCACAACGCCGGTACTCCCGCAAGCGCGCGCGGCGATGGCAGAGGCATTGGAACGCTGGGCCAATCCCTCCTCTCCCCACGCCGAGGGCCGCGCCGCGCGTGCTGCGCTGGAAGAGGCGCGCAGGCGCATCAAGGCCGCGCTCGGATGGCCTTACGAGCTGATTTTCACCAGCGGCGCTACCGAGGCTGCAGCGCTGGCGATCAGCCGGGCCAATCTACCAAAGCGCGCGATTTCCGCGGTCGAGCATGATTCCGTGCGACGTATCGCGTCCGGTGCGGCGGTGATTGGGGTTGGCGCGGGCGGCATGGTCAACCTCGACAGATTACCCGAGTGTGCACTGGTGGCAATCCAGACGGTGAACAGCGAAACGGGTGTGATACAGCCTGCCGATGCGATCGAACGGCGGATCAAGGAAACGGGCGGACTATGGCTGGCGGATGCGGCACAATCCGCGGGCAAAATCCCCCTTCCCGACGCCGACTTGATCATCGTCTCAGCACATAAGTTGGGCGGACCTCCCGGGATTGGCGCTTTATTAATCAAGGATTTGTCCACGATTGCTCCTATCGGAGGGCAGGAACAGGGTTATCGCGGCGGGACGGAGAACCTGCCGGCAGCCATCGGTTTTGCCGCGGCGCTGGAGGCGCGCGGATTGCGCGCGCATCTGGCTGATTTCCGCCTGCGTCTGGATGAAGGCATACGACGCGGCGGGGGCAGCATCATCGCCGAACGGAGCCGTCGCCTGCCGGAGATCGCCTCATACCACCTGCCCGGCGTGCCGGCCGCGGCGCAGCTGATCGAGCTCGACATGGCAGGAATATCCGTCTCCGCCGGCAGCGCCTGTTCGTCCGGGACGCTGAAGCCGAGCGAGGTTTTGACCGCTATGGGTTGGCGCGAGGAAGCCGCGCGTGAGGTGATCCGCGTCAGCCTCTCGCCCGAAACCACTCTGAGAGAAATCGAGCGCTTTCTGGAGGCCTGGACTAAGCTCTCCGATCGGCGGCGGGCGGCATGATCTATCTCGACTATCAAGCGACGACTCCGCTCGCGCCCGAAGCGCGGGAGGCGATGCTTCCCTGGCTCGAGAAATTCGGCAATCCCCACTCGCCGCATCGTGCGGGACGCGAGGCGGCCGCTGCCGTCGAAGTCGCATCCGCGCAGGTCGCGAGCGCCTTGGGCGATGAAGATGGCCGTGGAAAGTTGATCTTCACCTCGGGGGCCACCGAGGCGGCCAATTGGGCGCTGCAGGGCGCAATAATGCGCGGATCACGCCGCAGGATCGTGACCATCGCCACCGAACATGCTTGCGTTTTGGACACCGCCGAATGGCTTGCGGGGCGAGGCGTTGAGACAATCGTGCTGCCGGTCCTGCCCAATGGGGTGGTGGATCTGGAGGCGGCCGCAGCGGCCATCGATGACAACACTGCGCTCGTTGCAGCCATGCTGGTCAATAACGAGATCGGCGTCATTCAGCCGATCGAGGTGCTCAGCAGGTTGGCCCACGAGTCCGGCGCCCTCTTCTTTTGCGATGCGGTCCAGGGTTTCGGGCGCGTCGATCTGCCACTCGAGGAGTGCGACCTGATCGCCCTTTCGGCGCACAAGTTACACGGGCCCAAAGGGATTGGGGCATTGTGGCTGCGCGCGGGGCTTGAGTGGCCGCCGCTGATCCATGGCGGCGGTCAGCAGTTGGGCCTGCGTTCGGGAACGCTCAGCCCCATGCTGTGTGCGGGCTTCGGCGCTGCGGCGCAGTTGGCAAGCGAGCGGCGCGAACATGATAGAATACATGTCAACCGTTTATCCGAATTCATTGAGACACAGTTTCAGGGATGGACGATCAATGGGGACCGACAAAGGCGATATCGCGGCAACCTGAACATTCGGCGCGAGGGGGTGGATGCCAACCGCCTGATCTCCGACGTACGTGAAGTCGCCTTTTCGGCGGGTTCCGCCTGTGCGAGCGGGTCGGGCCGGCCAAGCCATGTCCTGCGCGCGCTGGGTTTGAGCGACGTGGAAGCCCGATCCTCTATCCGGCTTGGCTTCGGTCGCTATACGACTCAGGATGAGATCGAACGGGCCGCCCGCTTGATCAATCAGGCGGCGGCGCGCCAATTGGAGTGGATATGAAGGTCCGGTTCGTTTCCCCCGATGGCGAGCATGTGCGCGAGGTCGAGGCAAAGGCCGGAGACCGACTCCTCGATGTGGCCCAGGCCGACGGTCAGCCGCTCGAAGGAACCTGCGAGGGGCAAATGGCCTGCTCGACCTGCCATGTGGTCGTGGACCCCCAGGATTTCGACAAATTGCCTCCGGCGACCGCGGACGAAGACGATTTGCTCGATCTCGCCGCGCATGTGACGCGCACCAGCCGTCTTTCCTGCCAAATCTGGCTCGAAGAGAGCTGGGGAAGCCTGACGGTGCGAGTGCCCCCCGATTCATACGATATGCAAGGCCGCTGAAGCAGAAGCCAAAGGGCAGATCGTGACCACGCTTCTCTTGCTTTTCGCAGCGATCGGACTGGCGCCCTTTGTCGTAGGGCTCATCCTCGCAAGACGCGATCTCGTCGCCATTTCCGTGAGTTCTTTAACGGGGTCGGTTCTGCTCTGCGCGTTGGCGTTTAACCTGACCTTCTTTTGGCAGGAGCTCTGGCTGGTCCTACCCAAAGCGCTGACGCCGGGGCTGCACCCGATCTTGTTCCATAACGATCATGACTGGACCGGCAGCGCACCTATCGCGGAACTTTTGCAGGGAACCGGCGCGGTCGCCACGTTCATTAGCGGCTTCGGTTTTGCCTATATTCTCGCCCGATTGCGCAACGTTTCGGGCAGCTGGCGCCTGTTCTGCTTCTGGATGGCATTTCAGGGGCTATACCAGTCGCTGACCCAACTCGCCGTGGGCACCGTCCTGCCAGGCAATGACGTGGGCCGCGCGTTGGCTTATCTGAACGTGGGACAAGCGGGCCGCATGGCATTGCTGCTCGTTGCCGTGGCCGCGATGGCCTACACAGCCCTGACCCTCGTCCGTCGATTTCCTACGGAGGAGGCCGCCAGTTCGTTGCCTTCCGCAACAACGCCTGGCGTTCTGCTGATTTCGGCGCTTTTGGCGGTGCTACTGGTCATTCCGTTTCGCTTGCCCCGCAATCTCATCGAGGCAGCGCTCATCCCCTTGATTGTGAATGTGATCGGTGCGGGATGGACAATCCTGGCGATCGCTGTCCTGCCCGGGCGAGCCCATGTCTCCAGGCCAGTACGCGCGACGATAGCGGGCCCGGCCCTAAGCTTAGTGGCCGTCCTGATTGTCTTTCACCTGATATTGCGGCGCGGGATAAGTTTTTGATCGCATTCGAGCCGATCTTGTTAGGCCTTGATCGATCTTCCGCACGCGGATCAAATTGTGGAGACGCTGACTCTCTTTTCGCGTTGGCGCTCCATCTCCTCCGGCTCGCCCCCTGCCGCCTCTAATAGCAGCCGTTCCAGAGTGCGGAGGCGTGCCGGCGTCTCAATTTTGTCGCCGATCAGATCGGTTACGTAAAAGACGTCAATCGCGCGTTCGCCATAGGTGGCGATGTGCGCCGAATGTATCGTGACCTTGGCCTGAAAGAGAGCGCGCGCGAGGGCATAGAGCAAGGCCGGCCGGTCTCCCGCATTGACCTCCACCACCGTATAGCGGTTTGAGGCGTTGTTATCGATCAGCACGTTGGGCACGGTTTCGAACGCGTGTGCGCGTGTGCGAGGCGCCGGCTTGGCAGCGAGCTTGGTGGCAAGCTGATTGCGCGCCGCCAGTGCATCCTCGATCGATTGGGCCAGTCGGCGCAGACGATGCGGGTCGTCGAACGCCTGTCCAAAAGGATCCTGGACTAGGAAATTGTCAACCGCCATGCCGTCGCGCGTGGTGTGGATGCGCGCGTCGATGATATTCCCGCCCGCCAGGTGGATCGCCCCCGCAATACGGTAGAAAAGGCCCGGATGGTCCCCGGCATAACAGGTGACGAGGGTCGCGCCGCGCTGCGGATCCGCCAGGGCGACGATCGACAAGGCCTTGCCCGCGGCATCGGCGGAGGCAATCTGCCGCGCGTTACGCTCGAGGATATCGAGACCCTCCGCCACCCAATAACTGTCGGGAAACCGCTTGGCATATTCGTCGAAGCGCTGGCGATCCCAGCCCAGTTCGTGGGACAGTTCTGCTCGCTTCATCGAAATGCGCTCTGCCCGCCCACGCTGTTTATGACCGAGGCGGATCACTTCCTCGGCGGCATCGTAAAGATCGGCAAGCAATTGCCGCTTCCAGCTGTTCCAGACGCCGGGGCCGACCGCACGTATGTCAACGATGGTGAGTACCAGCAGCAATCTGAGCCGCTCTGGGCTCTGAACCATTCCGGCAAAGTCGAGGATGGTCTTGAAGTCGGCTAGGTCACGCTTGAACGCGGTCGCTGACATGATCAGGTGATACCGAACCAGCCAAGCGACGGTCTCGGTTTCAGCGGCAGTCATGCCGAGGCGGGGGCAGAGCTTCTCCGCAACCTCGGCGCCAAGGATCGAATGATCCCCCCCTCGACCCTTGGCTATGTCGTGCAGCAATACCGATACGTAAAGCGCACGGCGCGAGACGATCTGCTTCATGATTTTGGACGCGAGCGGGTGATCCTCGTCCAGCTCGTCCTTTTCGATCCGAGACAGCAGCCCGATCGCGCGCAACGAATGCTCGTCGACCGTGTAATGATGATACATGTCGAACTGCATCTGCGCGACAACGCGGCCAAAATCGGGAACGAACCGGCCAAACACCCCGGCTTCGTTCATCCAGCGCAGCACTATTTCCGGATTGCGGGGCGAGGTCAGCACCTCAAGGAACAGCGCATTCGCGCGGCTATTTTCCCGCACCTTGCCGTCGATCAGGCGCGCATCGCGCCCCGCCTGACGCATGGTAAGCGGATGAATTTCCAGCTCATGCTTGTCGGCGAGCCAGAAGAGCTGGAGCAGCCGCACGGGATCCTCGGCAAAGAACTCGTCGGCAGGCGCCCTCAGCCGGCCGCGGTCGAGCAGGAACCCTTCGAGCTTGCGCGGGCGACGGCGCAAATTGGGAAAGCCGAAGCGTCGCCCGCGGCCTGCAAATTCCTCATCCAGATGGGCGAGGAACACCGCGGTCAGATCGCCAACCTCCTTCGCGGTCAGGAAATAGTGGCGCATGAACCGCTCGACCGCGCTGCGGCCGGGCCGGTCGGCGTAATGCATCCGCGCTGCAATTTCCGACTGAACGTCGAAGGTCAGTCGATCTTCTGGGCGACGCGCAAGGATGTGGAGATGGCAGCGCACCGCCCACAGAAAATTCTCGGCGCGCCGAAAGCGGCGATATTCCTCAGCGCTAAACAGGCCCTTGTCGACCAGTTCGGCCGGGTTGCGTACCTTGTAGACATACTTGCCAATCCAGAAGAGCGTATGAAGGTCGCGCAGACCGCCCTTCCCTTCCTTCAGATTAGGCTCGACCACATAGCGACTGTCACCCATCCGCTCGTGCCGCTGGTTGCGTTCGGCCAGTTTCGACGCGACGAAACTGCGCGCCGTCCCCGCCTGAACCTCGCGATCGAAGCGCGCCGCCGCCTCATCATATAGCGTCTGATCGCCCCAGACGTAGCGCGCCTCCAAGAGCGCGGTGCAGATGGTGAGATCGCTCTTGGCCATGCGCACCATATCGTCGAGCGAGCGGCTAGAATGGCCGACCTTCAGGCCAAGGTCCCACAGCATGTAGAGGATCGACTCGATCACCTGCTCGACCCAGCCGGTCTGCTTCCACGGCGTGATGAAGCCGATGTCGATATCCGAATGCAGCGCCATTTCGCCGCGGCCGTAGCCACCGACTGCGATCAGGGTGATACGCTCGCCGGCGGTCGGATGGTTGTTGCGATAGAGACGCTGGAGCGCGAAATCGAAGCAGAGCCGCAGCAGCTGATCGGTGAGAAACGCATAGGATGCTGCTATTTCCGCTCCGCGGCTGGGATGTTCCGCCAGGCGGCGAGCGATCTCGGTACGGCCTTTGTCGAGTGCCTCACGCAACAGCGGCGTGGCGGCCGCACGCAAGGCGGCAGGATTATCGCCAACAAGCCCAACCAGCGCGTCGGCGAGCGCGCGCCGATCGATGATCGCGCGTCGGTTGGGAAGGCTATCGAAGCGGGTGGCCATTACGAAGCAGATAAGGGGTGAAAGGGCCTTCGTCACCTAAGGCCACCAAATGATATTTTGCGCGTTTCAAAGCCATGGCAGGAGATCGCGCGTCTGCAGACCGGGCCAATGCAAGACGTGCGATAGGCCCTACCATTCTCGCGCGAAGTGTGCAGTTTCAGACCGATGCCGCCAGAGCTCTGATGGGGGTTTGGCTTCCTTGACCGGATCGCAAGCGCTCTCGTTCGCGATCCTGGGAGGCGCGATTCTGGCCTTCGCCTGGGGACGTTTTCGTTATGACGTGATCGCGCTTGTCGCCCTGTTCGTCGGGGTGGTGACGGGTGACGTTCCGATCAAGGAAGCATTCACCGGCTTCACCAGTGATGTCGTGGTCATCATTGCCTGCGCATTGATCGTCAGCGCGGCAATCCAACAATCCGGCGCAATCGAGTGGGCGATCCGGCCCCTGCTTGGCCGGCTGAAGTCAACCGCGACCCAGGTTCCCGTGTTCGCGGGGGCAACCGCGATTCTATCCATGTTGACCAAGAATGTCGGTGCTCTGGCTATCTTGATGCCGGTTGCCTTGCGCGTGTCCCGCAATACCGAAGGTTCCGCCTCTGCCCTGCTGATGCCGATGTCCTTCATGTCCCTGCTCGGTGGGCTCGTGACGCTGGTCGGCACCTCGACCAACATCATCGTCAGCCAGGTGCGCGAAGAGACCAGCGGCAAGCCGTTCCAAATGTATGACTTTGCTCCGGTGGGACTGATCCTGACCGCGCTCGGCCTCATCTTCGTCAGCTTTGGCTGGCACCTGCTCCCGCGCAATCGCCGGGGTCGAGCCGGACTGAATGAGGCGACCGCCGAAGCTGCTTATGCGACCGAGGCCCGCGTACCAGAAAACCTGCCCGATAACGTACGCACGATCGCAGATCTCAATCTGGGGAAGGATGACGTTCATATTCGGGCGATTGTCAGCGAGAAAGGCGAGCAGCACACGAACCTGCCCGATGCCGCGCTCGTACCGGGTATGAGCTTAGTGCTCGAAGGGGAGGAGGAGGCTCTGGCGCGCATCTTCCAGCGGACGCCTCTGGAAGAAGCGGGCGAAGTGGCAGGCCTGCAGAAAGAGGAAGCGAGTGAGGAGACCCGAACGATCGAAGCTATCGTTCAGCACGAATCCCTCTTGGTCGGCAGTTCGGCAAAACAAGTGCTGCTGCAACAACGCTACGGCGTGCAATTACTCGCGGTCGGCCGGGCCAATGAGCGGATCACCGACCGGTTGCGCGACGTCACGCTGCGGACGGGCGATCTGCTCGTGCTGCGTGCTGGCGAGAAAGCTTTGCCCGAGGTGATCAGGACGCTCGCACTGCTCCCATTGGCGGAGCGTTCGCTTCGTCTTGGCAGCAGGAAAAGGCGCTTCTTGCCCTTGCTTATCCTGAGCGTGGCTATGGCCCTCCTCGCGCTCAATATCGTGTCCGTTGTCGGGGCCTTTTTTGGCGCGGCGCTCCTGATGATCGTATCCGGATCAATTTCGATGCGGGAGGCCTATGCCTCGCTCGCCCCCGAAGTCCTCGTGCTCATCGGAGCACTAACACCACTCTCCGAAGCGGTGCGGCAATCCGGCGGCACCGGGCTGCTCGCTCAGGATCTGACCGCCCTGCTCCACGGCTTTCCGCCCCTGCTCGCCGTCGGCGCCATCATGTTCGTGTCGATGGCGGCCTCGCCATTCCTTCACAACGCGCCGACTGTATTGGTGCTGGGGCCGATCGCCGTCGATGTGGCAAAAGGGCTGGACTTGAAGGCGGATGCCTTCCTGATGGCCGTCGCGATCGGCTCTGGGTGCGATTTCCTCACGCCCATAGGCCATCAGTGCAATACTTTAATACGAGGACCGGGCGGCTATCGCTTCGGCGACTATTGGAAGCTTGGCTTGCCCTTATCGATCCTTGTGCTCCTGGTAGGCCCGCCGCTTATTGCCTGGGTTTGGCCCTTGTCGCCTTAGCGGTTGGTCATCGCCAACACGGCAATCGATCCGATCAATGCGGCGAGCCCGAGCAGGAAAATGCGATCGGCCCATTTCTCTATCGTGTCCGACTTCTGCTCGTGGCGGATCGAAAGATAGGACAGGAGGCAACTCACCGCGAGACATCCTGCCGCGGACCAGGCGATCTCGTCGGCGAAATTCTTGTCAGCGATATGGCTGACATTGAGGGCGGCGATGATGACAAGCGCGATGCCAAGCAGATTCGACGCGGCGTTAAGGATGTGCGTCGGCCTTTGCATCGTGCGGCCATGGCAAAGGTCCGCTTGCCCGGCCATGAACCGCTATTCGGCAACCATCGTTTTCAACCGATAGATCAGGTCCAATGCCTCGCGCGGGCTGAGCGCATCGGCATCGACCTCGGCGACAGCGGCTCGCAGTGGATCGACCCGTGCCTCCTCCATCTCCGCGGCGGCCGCAAACAAAGGCAAATCGTCGAGTCCTGCGGCGAGCCCACCGGTTGCGGCACGGCCGGCCTCCAACCGCTTGAGGACATCCTTGGCGCGCGCAATCACGGCGGGCGACAGGCCCGCCAGCCGCGCGACGGCCAAACCGTAACTGCGGTCGGCCGGGCCGGAAGCCACCTCATGCAATAGTACGAGATCGCCTTTCCATTCGCGTGCACGGACATGGTGCAGGCTCAGGGCTTCGAGCCGCTCGGCCAGCCGGGTCAACTCATGATAGTGAGTAGCGAACAGGCAGCGGCACTTGTTGATATCGTGGACAGCCTCGACCACTGCCCAGGCAATCGCCAGCCCGTCGTAGGTGGAGGTGCCGCGCCCGACCTCATCCAGGATGACGAAGCTGTTTTCGGTTGCCTGTGCGAGAATGGCGGCGGTCTCCACCATCTCCACCATGAAAGTGGAGCGGCCGCGCGCGAGATTGTCCGACGCGCCTACCCGACTGAACAAGCGGTCACACAGGCCCAACGTCGCGCTGGCGGCGGGCACGAAGCTACCGGCCTGAGCCAGGATCAAGATCGCCGCATTCTGCCGGAGGAAAGTGGACTTGCCGCCCATATTGGGTCCCGTGACGAGCCATAGCCGATCATCCGGCCCCAGCCGGCAGTCGTTCGCAACAAAACGCCCGCCCGTTGCAGCGACCGCGCTCTCCACCACCGGGTGGCGCCCTTCATCCACTTCCAGACAGGGACGGTCGACCAGCGCTGGCCGGCACCACCCACCCTCGGCCGCGCGTTCGGCCAGCCCCGCAGCCACGTCGAGGCGGGCGAGCGCATCCGCAGTCGCCGCAATCTCGCGCGCGCGGGCGAGCGCGAAACCCGTCAACTCTTCCAGATGTGCAGCCTCGGCGGCGAGCGCGTGGCTTCCCGCCTGACCGACCTCGCTCGCATGATCGTGCAATTCGGGGGCATTGAACCGCACGACGCCCGCCAGCGTCTGGCGGTGCGTGAAACCTGAATCGGCACGCATCAGGGCGTCGGCGGCTTTGGCCGGTACCTCAATATGATAACCCAGCACATTGTTGTGACGTATCTTGAGCTGGGACACGCCGGTTTGCGAACGATAGCGCGCCTCAAGCGCAGCGATAGCGCGTCGCCCTTCCCCGCCGCGGGCGCGCAACGCGTCAAGCGCGGCATCATAGCCTTCAGCGATATAACCGCCCTGAGCGATGTCGATCGGCGGCGAGGGCACGAGCGCGCGCTGGAGGCGATCGACCAACTCGCCATGCCCAAGGAAGGACGGGAGCAATTGGTCCAACAACATCGGGCGCGGGGCCACGCTTAGCATGCTGTGCAGTCGGTAGCCCTGATCAAGGCCGTCGCGAAGCTGCGCGAGATCGCGCGGACCGCCGCGGCCCGCGGCGAGACGTCCCAACGCACGGCCAATATCCGGGAGTGCGCGGAGTGCCGCACGCAATCGAGCGCGCAGGTCCGGATCATCATGAAGGAAACCGATCAGATCGAGACGAGCGTCGATCTGATCGCGATCGGTCAGGGGCGCAGCGAGATCGGCGGCCAGCAGCCGCGCACCGGCGCCCGTAATCGTACGATCGATCGCGTCGAGTAAGCTACCTTTACGGCTGCCGCCAACCGAGGAGACAATCTCTAGGCTTTCGCGTGTGGCTGCGTCGATCATCATATGATCGGCGACTGCGCGGCGCACCGGCGGTTGAAGGAAAGGCAAGCTCCCCTGCCCCGCACGATCGAGATAGGCGAGCAGCCCCGCCGCTGCGCACAACTCGGCGCGACTGAATTCGCCCCAGCCGTCGAGCGTGGCCACGTTGAACAACGATTTGAGCCGGCGCTCGGCAGAGTTTCGGTCGAAGCCGCCAGCGATCGTCAGCGGATAGGACACCGGCAGATCGAAATTATCCGGCACAACGATTTCCGCGGGACTCAGGCGAGCCAGCTCGGCATCGAGCATGTTCGCGCCTACCGCCGCGATTTCGAAACGGCCGGTAGAGATATCGGCTGCGGCCAGGCCCAGCGTGCCGCCTGTCTCGGCGATCGCGACCAGCCAGTTGGCGGCGCGAGCGTCCAGGAGCACCTCCTCCGTGAGCGTCCCTGGCGTGACGATTCGCACGATGCCGCGCGCCACGAGGGCCTTGCTGCCGCCGCGCTTCTTCGCCTGCTCGGGCGTCTCCGTCTGCTCGGCGATGGCGACGCGGTGGCCCGCCTTGATGAGGCGAGCGAGATAGGCTTCATGACTATGCGCAGGCACGCCGCACATCGGCACGGGTTCGCCCCCATGCTCGCCGCGCGCCGTTAAGGCGATGTCGAGCGTAGCCGCGGCGATCCTGGCATCCTCGAAGAATAATTCGAAAAAGTCGCCCATCCGGTAGAAGAGCAGGCAATCGGCCGCCTGCGCCTTCAGCGCCAGATATTGCGCCATCATTGGGGTGGGTTCGCCGCTCACGGCCCCGGCTTAGCGGCTGGTTGTCGGCAAACGGAAGGGGAGATTCGCTTGACCGAGGCGCATGGGAGCACCAGCTTGTGGATATGTCGGACTCAGAACCCAAAACGACGCTCAGCATCAGCTTCGGGCCCGCGCAGATCGCGGCCATTGACGCCTGGATCGCCCGTCATGACGACCCCAAGCCGACGCGGGAGGAGGCCGTCTGTCAGTTGGTGATCGGGCGATTGGGCGCCGATGACGAACATCATTCGACGGTGTTGCCGGGCTTGGTGACAGGACGCGATATCGTCTGAATTGGCTGACGCCCAGACCTGGCCCCGCTTGGCCAAAGGGCGGCCGCTCAATTAGCCCGGGTTGCGCTTGAGGCTTTCTTCCATGCGTTGAAGCTGTTCGGCAGTCGCGGGCTGCTGATGGCGCCCCTTCCATTCCGCATAAGGCATTCCATAAACATATTCGCGGCCTTCGGCGCTCGTCAGCGCCCCGTTTGAGGCTTCCGCAAGCCAGTCGCCAAGGCAGTTACGGCAGAAACCGGCAAGACCCATGAGGTCGACATTCTGGGCATCGGTCCGGTGCTGGAGATGCGCGATCAGCCGACGGAAAGCGGCAGCCGCGGTAGCGTCGTCAATATCGATCATCGATTCGTTCTTAAACGATCCCGTCCCCGAAAGGGAGAATCTAAGGCCAAGCCCAGATCACCACATTTGCAAGTAGAACCAACGCGGCGATCAGCATCAGCACGCCCTGCTTCGTCTCACGGCGCTTGATGATCGACCAGCCGCCGCCCAGCGCAAGCGCGAAGACGGCGAGCATGGCGATGGAAAGAAGCGCCGGCTGGGTCACCGGCCGGCGCCTTCCATCAATGCTTCTTGTCGCGCCAGATGTTACGATAGGCGCCGTAGGCAAGACCGGTCGCGATCAGCAAATAGATCAGCACAGCAATGCCCCAGCGATGGCGATTTTCCAGCTTGGGCTCGGCGGCCCACATCAGGAAAGCCGACACATCCTTCGACATCTGATCCACGGTTGCCGGCGTCCCGTCCGCATAAGTTACCTGACCGTCGGCGACGAGCGGCGGCGGCATCGCGATGTTCAAATTCGCGAAATAGGGATTGTAGTGCAGGCCGGTAGGCGTCTTGGCGTCCGGGAACTTCTTGAGGAGCTCGGCAGGCTGATCCTGATAGCCCGTGATGAGCGAGTAAATATAATGCGGCCCGCCCTCACGCGCCTTAGCCAGCAGCGACATATCCGGCGGCAGCGCATTGTTGTTTGCAGCACGCGCAGCAGTCTCGTTCGCATAAGGCGCCGGGAAATAGTCGCTCGGGATGGCCTTGCGCGTGGTTGCCTCGCCCGTGTCCGGATTGATGGCCGGGACCTCGGTCTTCCACTGGCTGGCGAGCGCCTTCACTTCAGGCTTGGAAAAGCCGATCTCCTCCAGATCGCGGAACGCGACCAGCTTCATCGAGTGGCAAGCCGAGCAGACTTCCTGGTAGACCTGGAAGCCGCGCTGCAGCTGCTGGCGGTCATATTTGCCGAATGGGCCATCGAAGGAGAAATGAACTTCCTTCGCTTCCTTATGGAATTCCACCGCAGCGGTTGGCTCGACCTTCTCGCGTGGCATGAAGAACGCCACCAGCAAGGCAGACACAAAGCCAAGACCGACGATCCAGGAAATGAGGACGCGCATTTTCTAATTTCCCCCTTGTCGGCTCAGTGCGCCGAGCCGACGCCGATCGGCGCGGCCTCTTCCGCCTCACCGTGCAGCACCGATTCCGAGATCGAGTTGGGCAGCGGCTTGGTCTTCTCCACGATGGCGATGATCGGCACGATCAACAGGAAGTGGGCGAAGTAATAAGCGGCGGCGAACTGACCAATGCGGACATAGGGCTCCTCCGCGGGGCTCTTGCCGATCCAGCCCAACACCAGGACGTCCAGCACCAGGACCCAGAAGGCGATGCGATAGGCCGGCCGGTAATTGGCCGAGCGAACCGGCGAATTGTCGAGCCACGGCAGGAAGAAGAGCAGCAGGATCGACGAGAACATCGCGATCACGCCCCACAGCTTCGCCGGGATCCACAGCCAGTTGACCGTGAAGGCACGCAGGATGGCGTAGAATGGCCAGAAATACCATTCGGGCACGATATGCGCGGGCGTCGATAGCGGGTTGGCCTGGATGTAATTGTCCGGGTGACCCAACGTGTTCGGATAGAAGAAGAGCAAGATCGAGAAGACGACCAGGAACACGCCGACCCCGAAACCATCCTTGGCGGTATAATAAGGATGGAACGGGACGGTATCCTGCGGCCCCTTTACGTCCACCCCCGTCGGGTTGTTCGAGCCCGGAATATGCAGCGCCCAAATGTGAAGGACGATCACGCCCGCAATCACGAACGGCAGCAGATAGTGGAGCGAGAAGAAGCGATTGAGCGCCGCATTGTCCGGCGCGAAGCCGCCCAGCAGCCAGGTGTGAATCGGATCGCCGACGATCGGAATGGCCGAAAAGAAGCCCGTGATCACCTGCGCGCCCCAGAAGCTCATCTGCCCCCAGGGAAGGACGTAGCCCATGAAGGCCGTCGCCATCATCAACAGGAAGATGACCACGCCGAGCAGCCACACCATCTCTCGCGGAGCCTTGTAGGATCCGTAAAAGAGACCGCGGAAGATGTGGATGTAGACCACGATGAAGAACATACTCGCGCCGTTCATGTGCATGTAGCGCAGGAACCAACCGCCATTCACGTCGCGCATGATGCTTTCGACCGAGGCGAAAGCGCCGTCGGCTGTCGACGCATAATGCATCGCCAGCACGATGCCGGTGACGATCTGGAACGTGAGCGCAAGGCCCGCTAGCACGCCGAAATTCCAGAAATAATTCAGGTTGCGCGGCACCGGGTAGCCAGCGCCCACGGCGTTATAGACGAGGCGTGGCAGCGGCAGCTTGGCATCAATCCACTTGGTCAGCGGATGCTTCGGCTCATAATTCTCAGCCCAGGGGAAGCTCATCTAATCTACCTCAGCCGATCTGGACGACGGTGTTGGACTTGAAGCTGTACTCTGGCACCAGCAGGTTCTTCGGCGCCGGACCCTTACGGATGCGGCCTGCTGTGTCGTACTGCGAACCATGGCAAGGGCAGAAATAGCCGCCGAAATCACCGCGGTTCTCGCTAGGCGTCACGCCGAGCGGCACGCAGCCCAGGTGGGTGCAGACCGCCATGGTGATCAGCCAGTTCTCCTTGCCCGGCTTGGTACGCTGGGCGAGCGTCTCGGGATCACGCAGCTCAGAAACGGGGACGGCATTGGCTTCGGATACTTCCTTGGCCGTCAGGCGACGCACGAACACCGGTTGCTTGCGCCAGGCGACCTTGATGCCGGAACCTTCCGCGATCTTGGAGAGATCGACCTCGATCGAGGCGAGCGCGAGCACGTCGGCCGACGGATTCATCTGATTGACGAACGGTACGACCACGGCGGCGGCGCCAACGCCAGCAAAGCTGACCGCGGCAATGTTGAGGAAGTCGCGACGGCGCGGACCGGCTCCTTCCTCTTCCTTGGCCCCGATCACCGGCGGGCGCTGATTGGGATCGTCGACATATTCGGACGTCGCCATTCGCGAGAAACCCTTTGCGTTTGAACCCCGTTGCGGATGCAGGCGCATGCCGCAAGCTCGCCAGACGTAACGGCGATTGCGGCGCTGATAGACGCGGTTCTGGGCCTTTGCCAAGCATCCTTTGTTCAGCACGCTTCCTGCTTGTCATATCGTCCACGCGCGGGCATCGGCCGCGGCCATGAGCCAAAGGCCGGAAATCGCCCTCGACGAGGAACAGCAACAGGCGCGCAGCTGGTTCGAAGGCCTGCGCGATCGCATCTGCGGCGCCTTCGAGGCGATCGAGCGTGAGGCAGGCAGCGACGCGCGCTTCGGATTCACACCTTGGGACCGCGAGGGCGGCGGCGGCGGCGTACGCGGCCTGATCAAAGGACGAGTTTTCGAGAAAGCGGGGGTGAACGTCTCGACCGTAGGCGGCAGTTTCGCGCCCGAATTCGCCAAGACGATTCACGGCGCCGCGGAAGATCCGCGCTTTTTTGCGACAGGGATTAGCCTGGTGGCGCACATGGCCAACCCGCACGTGCCCGCAGTGCATATGAATTGCCGCTTCCTCGTCACGACCAAACGGTGGTTCGGTGGAGGCGCAGATCTCAATCCCCCGCTCCCTATCGCGGAGGATACGGACGAGTTTCACCAGGCTTTCCGCGCTGCGTGCGAAGCGCATCCTGGGCCCGGCGACTATCCTCGCTACAAGAAATGGGCGGACGATTATTTTTATATTCCGCATCGCAAGGTGCATCGCGGGGTGGGCGGAATTTTTTTCGACCATGTCGAAGGGAGTTTCGACACGAACTTCGCCTTCGTGCGCGCCGTCGGCGAGACCTTTCTCGACATTTTTCCGCGAATCGTCCGGCGGCGGATGGACATGGCTTGGAGCGATGCCGACCGCGCAGCGATGCTGGCATTTCGCGGCCGTTATGCAGAATTCAACCTGGTCTATGACCGTGGCACCCTTTTCGGGCTGAAGACGGGTGGCGATGTCGATGCGATTCTGATGAGTCTGCCACCCATCGCCACCTGGAGTTGAGGGCCATGCTGACACCCCTTCCGGCCGGCGAGCTGGCGGCGGTGGTCACTTCGCTTGAAATGCAAGCGCGACCCAAGCCTCGCCCCCATTCCGCCTCCCCCTTGCGACTGGTCCGCTGGGCGGAACCGAATCTGGAAGCCTATCGCACCTTATTCCGGCGGATCGGTGCGCCTTGGCTGTGGTTTTCGAGACTGATCCTGGAAGACGCCGGGCTGGAGGCGATAATCCGAAACCCCGCCGTCGAGATCCATGCGGTGCTTGATCGCGGCGGTGTCGAGATCGGCATGCTCGAACTCGATTTCAGGCAGGCCGGCGCCTGTGAGATCGCCTTCTTCGGCCTGGTGCCTGAGTTGACCGGCAAGGGTCATGGCGACTGGCTGATGGCTCAGGCGTTCGCGCTCGGCTGGCGCAAGGATGTGAGACGAATGTGGGTGCATACTTGCACGCTTGATCATCCGCGTGCGCTCGCCTTTTACCGCCGCCAGGGTTTCGTACCGTTCGCCCGCGCGGTCGAGACTTTCGCCGATCCACGTTTGCTCGGGATATTACCGCGCGACGCGGCGCCTCACATCCCTCTGCTCGATCCATCAAGCTGACGAAAGAGAGCCGCCGCCACCAGGTGGAAACCGAGAGCAAGCAATGCGCCTACGGCTTGCTGGAAGACGACATTTACGGCGGTCGCGAGTTCAGTTGCGCGGAGCACGCTTCCAAGCATCAGTAGAAGCGAGCCCACCCCGGCTGAGAGAGCGAGCATCACCACCATCGCGCCGATCACGTAGATGGCGGCCGTGGCGAAGACGCGCCAGAATACGCCCTGAGTCAGCAGCCAGGTTTCGCGAAGCGCGGAGATCGGCCCGATGCGGCGGCGGACCACCATCGGCGTGAGCGGGAACAAGCGCACGCCAACGAAGACGCCGAGCCCGACCAAGATGATCGACACAAGGGATTGCATGCTCGCCGGATTGAGCCGCGCCATGCCGAGCAGCACGGCGAGCACCATCGTCAGCCCCAGCTCCGCCAGGAGAACAAGCAACAGACTGCCGATCAGCACGCCCAACCGGCGTGCCGCTATCGCAAGCGCCTCTCGCACGCTGATCGCGGGCAGCAGCGCCATCGCCGTGATCGCAAGTCCACCGAACGCGGCAATGATAAAGATCAGCACCCCGAGTGGGATGAGCCAGCGCAAGATTGCTTCGGCCGTGGCCACGTCATGCGCTTGCACGGCGGCACTGAATTTCATCGCCGCCGCCTGCAGTGGCGGCAAGGCGAAGATCAATCCCGGCAAGGCCATGAAGGCAAATGCGACCGGCAACAGCAGCCGCCATTCGCGCACAACGAAGCTCTGCGCCCACTGATAGGCTTCTTCAATCGACAGCGGTTTCACCAAGCCCACTCTCCTTGCTCGCCCGGCTTATCGTCGGGCGGTCGGGCAAAGGCAATCTAGGTGTGTGTTGATGTTCGCGCCTTGCTTGCGCTGCCGCGCGAGGGTCGCCACATGACGCACTATGGCTGCCTCTCCAGACCAGATTGAATGGCGCGTCTCGCCCGGCCTTACCGACTATGCCCAGGCGCTGGCCGAGATGGAGGCGCGCGCGGCCGCGATTCGCGAGGGCACCGCGGCGGAGCTGATATGGCTGCTCGAGCATCCACCTGTGATCACGGGCGGAACCAGCGCGGACGAGACTGAGCTGGTTGAGCCAGGCAGGTTTCCGGTTCATCGCGCCGGACGCGGTGGACGCTACACCTATCATGGTCCGGGCCAGCGCGTCGGGTACGTGCTTCTCGATCTGGATGCGCGTGGGCGCGACGTGCGTTGCTTTGTCTCGAGCCTGGAAGACTGGCTGATCGGCGCATTGGAGGAGCTGGGAGTGGCAGCGCGCAAAGCGCCCGGCCGGATCGGCATCTGGGTCGACGATCTTGCCGGCCGCGAAGCCAAGATCGGCGCGATTGGGGTGCGCGTGCGACGCTGGGTGACCCTTCATGGCTTCGCGCTCAACCTGAATCCCGACCTCACGCATTTCAACGCAATCGTGCCCTGCGGAATCGCCGACTACCCGGTTACGAGCCTTACCGCGTTGCAGCGCGGTTCGTCGCAAGAACTGCTGGACGCCGCACTGCACAAGAGATTTCCTTTGTTTCTTCAATCACTTAATAAGCATGTCATTCCCGCTTGAGGCGTCAGCGCTTTATGGTAAGGTCCGCGCTGATTTGGGTAATGGTCAACAAAGCCCGGTCCAAATCGAAATTCTAGGGAGTCTGACATGCGAGACATCATCAAGAAGACCACGGCTGTTGCGATGGTCGCGGCCGCCGCTCTGAGCCTCGCGGCCTGCAAGAGCGAGACCACGAACACGACCGAGAACGTGTCGATGACCGACATGAATGCTGAGGGCAGCATGAATGACATGTCGGCGACCGACATGAACAGCATGGGCAACGCCGCTGACAACAGCATGATGGGCGACAACACTTCCAACATGGAGTGATCGCCCTGGCACACAGCTAGGGAAAAGGGCCGTCCGGCTGCCGGGCGGCCCTTTCTTCATGGGCGCAACCTCTCAACTGGAGCCCATTTCCACCGGCACGCCCTCGAGCGCCGAGAGCACCTTGGCATCATAGCCGTAAGGATCCGCATAGGTAGCCACCACCCCCGCCTCATCCACGTCCGCGGTGAAATAGACGATATAGACAGGCCAGGTCTGCGGCAGGACAAGCGTCGCCGTCTGGCGGCTGGCAAGCGCCTCCTCGAGCGCGCTCTCGTCGCCTCCCTGGTTCATCAGGGCCGCAGCGAGCTGATCGATGTCCTTGACCCTGATGCAGCCATGACTAAGCGCGCGGTCGTTGCGCCGGAACAAGCCCTTGGCGTTCGTGTCGTGCAGAAAGATTGCCTGATCATTTTCCAGATTGAACTTGATCCGGCCGAGCGAATTGCGCGGACCAGGCAGCTGGACGAGACGGCGTTCGCCATCGGCCATCCTCCACACATAGCCTTCACGGCCCGACCGCAACCGCGATGAGCGAACGATGCTTGGCGGAACGTACCAAGCAGGATTGACCACCAGCGATCCGGTGGGGCTTACCAGTTGGGGCGTGGGCGTAGCCTTCGCGCCGACCACCACGTCGTAGGACGCCGATACCAGTCCCCCCTGAAACAGTTGCAATCGATAGCTCGGCACGTTCACGAACAGATGGTCGGCCGGAAGCGATCGCGGCATCCAGCGCCAACGCTCCATGTTGACGCGCATCCGGTCGCGCACCGCCCCGTCGGTTGCATCCGCATACGCCGCCCGAAGCGCCTGATAGCGAGGGTCGGACGGCAGAAGATTGGCGTAGAATTCGCGGATCTTTCCGTTTGCGATTGCTTCGTTCAATCGTGCCGGCAGCGCGGACGCCTCATAGGGCGACCGTTCAATCATCCATTGCATATCCGACCGGTCGCCGACACGCCCAAGAAAATAGTCGTGGGCGAGAAGCATGGCTGCCTGATTAGCCAGGCTGTCAAGTGCGGGACCGGTACCCGCCTCTAGCTCATGCTGGAGAGCGGCCAAATTATAATCCGTCGGCCGCAGGCCTTCTTTACTCGAGCTTTCGATCACTGCGATGAGTTCGCGCACCACGCTGTTCGTCCAGCGCGCCGGCTGCGGCGCCTCGTTCGGTGCGGTGTCCGTCATCGCGAAGGCAGGTGAAGGAACGGCGAATGTTATCGCCGCCACCGCTAGCAAGCTGTGCCATTTCGGGGCCTGGACGCGCATCGAAAGTCGCTCCCTGAAACGCCCAGGAAGAACGCCGATTGGCCATGCGCGATCCGCCCAACGCACGTCAGTCAATAATAATGATGAAGGGGCCGACGGTTAAGATAACCGCCGGCCCCGAAAAGTAGCCGCTTCGCCGTCAGATGGCGATCAAAGTGAGGATTCGAGCCATCCCTTTAGCTGGCTCTTGGGCGCCGCGCCGACCTTGGTCGCGGCGGGCGCGCCGCCCTTGAACAGAATCATCGTCGGGATGCCACGCACGCCATAGCGGCCAGGTGCATCCGGATTTTCATCGATGTTGAGCTTTGCGATGGTCACCTTCTCGCCCAATTCCTCGGACAGTTCCTCGAGCGCGGGCCCGATCATCCGGCACGGACCGCACCATTCGGCCCAAAAATCGACCAATACGGGGCCGTCGGCCTTGAGCACATCCGTCTCCCAGGTCGTATCCGTGATCTTCTTGGTGGCCATGAGGGAATCTCCATGAAACTCGTTTCGCACAGGATGTAGGCAGGAGGGCCTATCCACTCAACCGTCCAGCTTAAGCATTTGCTCCGCCCCGCCCAAGCCTGGCTTGTGCGCTTCCAGAACCGCCTCGGGCAATCGGATTAGGGACGGACCCGAAGTATAAAGAAGCCCAGCCTCGATGTGGCGCTCGGGAAAGATAATCGCGAGCGCGGCTGCATAAGCGCTCATCTGGCGGACATGATGCACCGGTACATGCGCTAGATCGGCCGGAACACGGCGACCGGTCTTGAAATCGACTATGAGGACGCGATCCCGTTCGACGCGGAGGCGATCGACCGTACCGGCGATCACGCTGCCGTCGGGCAGCACAGCCGCAACAGGCGCCTCGGCGAGTGCGTCCGCCGCGAAGATGGCGGCATGCGCCGGATCGGCGATGATCTTGCAGACATCGCGTATCAGCGCCTCTCGCTCCGCCGCGTCGGAGATGCCGCCCGAATGTTGCAACCAGCGATCGCCCGCGGCAACGCGTTGCCCTGTCGGCAAGGCCGGCAAGCGCTCAAACAAGGCATGGAGTAACCGCCCGCGGCGAGCTGCTGCCAATAATGCCGGCCCCGGCGGTGGATCGGCGACGCGATCCTCGCCCAGCGAAGAAGGTGCCAGAGGTCGGGGCGGACGACTTTCCTGTGGCGCTGGACGTCGCAACCAATCCGGCAGTTCTTCTTCGTGTCGGCCTGCTGCGGCGGCGCGTCCGATTTTCCCCGGCTGTGCCTCGCTGCCTCCGAAATGCCACGCGCCGCCCCAACGCGGATCCTCCACCTCCTCCGCGCCAAGCGACGAAAGGGCCGCACCGAGCGCGGCATACCAACTTTCGGCGGGGGGCTGGCCGCGGGCGCGCGGACCGAGAGCTCCGCCAATGACGAGATACTCCTCTGCGCGCGTGAGCGCGACATAGAGCAAGCGCCAATGCTCTTCTCGCTCGCGTTTCTCCACAGCCGCGAGCGCCTCCGCAAGCGAACCAGCCAGCTCGGCCTTGCGCGGCCGGAAGACCGGTAATGGATCACCTTCTTCCTCAATCGGCCAGTCGATCGTCCCGCGCGGGGAAGCGCCCGGATCTCCGGTCGCGTCGGCCAGGATCACGAGAGGGGCCTGCAAACCCTTGGCGCCATGTACGGTCATCACGCGTACCGCGTCGAGCGGCGCGGAAGGATCGCGCGTCACCTCCACCTCATCCCGATCGAACCAGTCGAGGAACAATTGCAAGGTCGGCGTGGCTTCGCGCTCGAACATGAGCGCGGCGTTCAGCAGCTCGTCGATCGGGTCGCGCGCCTCCCCGCCAAGACGCCGCATCAACTTGCGCCGCCCATCGAGCGGCCCGGACAATATCGTTTCCAGGAACTGATAGGGGCTGGTGAGGTCGGCACGCGCAAGGAGCTCGCGCAGCCCCCCGGCAACCGAATGATTGGCCACTGCCGCCCACAGGCTGGCCTTGCGTGCGAAGGCCAGCGCGTAAAGCTCCTCCTGGCTCAACCCGAACAAGGGGGAGACGAGCAGACTGGCAAGATTGAGGTCATCCTCCGGCTGCAACACGAAGCGGATCGCGGCCATCAGATCGCGTACCGCCAGCGGCGCATTCAGCCGCAGCCGGTCCACACCCGCCACGGGTACCCCCTCGGCATGAAGGCGCGCCACGATCAACGACGCGAGATCGCCGCGCTTGCGGACCAAGATCAGCACGTCCTCCGGCCGCAGCGCACGCCCCCTGCCCGCAAGCCAAAGTGGCTT
>Ga0207647_10000891_pt1 | contig 23141 bp, 32 predicted proteins | sample KBSCornC2_FD_184295 | JGI IMG/M metagenome (GOLD analysis project Ga0207647, IMG submission 184295) | Corn rhizosphere microbial communities from Kellogg Biological Station, Michigan, USA - C2 (SPAdes) (version 2) | ecosystem: Host-associated > Plants > Roots > Rhizosphere ... | reverse complement strand
GATCGCGCCTCCGACGATGAGGAGCAGCGGCTGCGCGAGGACGATGATCCCGACGATGGCCAGCGCCATGCCGAGCCACACGGCGGCCTTCTGCATCTCGCGGCGGACGAAGGGATCGCGAAATTCGGCCGGGCCCGGCCGCTCGACGTGCGGTTCGGTGGTCGGCGGCCGGCCGCTCGCCGTCTCGGCCTTGATGGCTTTCCGGCGGGGCGCCTTCACCATCAGCTATGCCGGAGCGAATGTCCGGCGCGGCCGGGCCGGAATGCCGGGACCCAAGTCAGCGGATTGTACCAGACCGTTGAGCCGTCGAGCGAGAAGGTGATGAACTCGGCGCGCCCGCCGATATTCTCCCATGGCACGGGTCCGCCCAGCCCGCCGGCGAATTCGGCGACCCGGCTGTCGGCGGAATCATCGCGATTGTCGCCCATCAGCCAGAGGTGGCCCGGCGGAACCCGGACGGGTGGAAAATCGTCCTCGCTCGACCGGCCAAGCTCGACCGTGTCGAAGCTGCGCCCGTTCGGCAGAGTCTCGCGAACGACGGGCACCCGGCAGAACGGCCGGCCGTCAGGCCCGGTGGTCCGGTACGGGAGCAGGTTCCCGTCGCCTCCGGGCATCCCGCAGGGCAAGTTGGGGTCGATCGGGATCATCGCCGCGGGACGGCGCTCGCGCTTCACCGGCTTGTCGTTGATGATCAAGGTCCCATTGACCATTCGAAGCGTGTCGCCCGGAAGACCGATGACGCGCTTGATATAATCCTCGTTCCGGCCGGGCGGCGTGACGATGACGATGTCGCCGCGCTCGGGCATCTTGCCGAGAACCCGGCCGTTCATGAACGGCAAGGTGATTCCCCAGGATTCGCCCGAACGCAGGACGAGCGAGCGGAAGATCGCGAAAGGGTTGGGAATCGTCGGCGAGACGTAGGACCAGCCGTAGGGATATTTGCTCACCACCAGGCGGTCGCCGGTGAGCAGGCCCGGCATCATCGATTCGGACGGAATGTAGAAGGGCTTGGCGATGAAGCTGTGGAAGGCGAGCACGGCCAGAAGCACCCACAGCAGGCCCTTGATCTCGCGCCACACGGCGGAGCCCCTGTCGGGCGCCTTCTTCTCTTCGGTGACGGGTGGAGGCGCCGGTTTGTCGGTTTCTGGCGCAGGAACCTCAGGGACAGTCTCGTTCAACAATCACGGCTCCAGCTTGCGGGCGGTCAGGATGACGAAGGCCTGGGCCCAGGGATGATCGTCGGTCATCGTCAGATGTATGTCGATGGCGTGGCCTTCCGGCGCAAGGGCGTCAAGCCGCGCCTTCGCTCCGCCGGTGAGCTTTAGCGTCGGTTGCCCCGATGCAAGATTAACCACGCCGATGTCCTTCATATAGACGCCGCGCTTGAAGCCGGTTCCGACGGCCTTGGAGAAAGCCTCCTTGGCGGCGAAGCGCTTGGCAAACGTGCCGGCGCGCGTGTGCGGGCGAGATGCGGCCTTGGCGCGCTCGATCTCGGTGAAGACGCGATTGAGGAACTTGTCGCCCCAACGGTCGAGCGACCTTTCGATCCGCTCGATGTTGCACAGGTCGGAGCCGATGCCGACGATTGTCACCGCGCAGAATCCATCAGCTCGCGCATGCGTCGGACGCTGGCGTCGAGGCCGGTGAAGATCGCTTCGCCGATCAGGAAATGGCCGATGTTCAATTCGGCGAGTTGCGGGATGGCGGCGACCGGAACGACATTGTCGAAGGTGAGGCCGTGGCCGGCATGGGGTTCGATCCCATTCTTGACCGCGAGCGCGGCGCAATCTGTGATCCGCTTCAGCTCCGCCGAGCGTTCTTCGTCTTCGACATGCGCATAGCGGCCGGTGTGGAATTCGACGACCGGAGCGCCGAGCCGGACCGCGGCGGCGACCTGTTCTTCGGTGGGTTCGATGAACAGGCTGACGCGGATGTTCGCGGATCCGAGCTTGTCGACGAAATAAGCGAGGTGGTTGTGCTGCCCGGCGGCGTCTAGGCCGCCTTCGGTCGTCCGCTCCTCCCTTTTTTCCGGAACGATGCAGGCGGCGTTCGGGCGATGGCGCAGGGCAATGTCGAGCATCTCCTCGGTCGCCGCCATTTCCAGGTTCAGCGGCAGGCCGATCTCGGCCATCAGCCGGTCGATGTCCCCGTCGGTGATGTGCCGCCGGTCCTCGCGCAGGTGGGCGGTGATGCCGTCGGCGCCGGCATCGGCGGCGATGTGCGCCGCGCGCACCGGGTCGGGATGATCTCCGCCCCGCGCGTTCCTGATGGTCGCGACATGGTCGATGTTGACGCCGAGGCGGAGCTTTCCGGTCACGCGGCGGCGCGACTGCCGGGCTTGATGGGCGGAATTGCGGCAAGATCGGGCGGGAGCGAGTCGGCCTCGTAGGTCGGCACGTCGATCCGGATCAAAGGATAGAAGGGCATGCCGAGATCGGCCTTGCCCGACGAGCGATCGACCAGCGCGGCTTCGGCGAGGACCTCGCCGCCGGCCTCGCGCACCGCTTCGATCGCCTCACGGGACGACAGGCCGGTCGTGACCACGTCCTCGACCATCAGCACCTTCGCGCCCGGATCGAGCCGGAATCCGCGGCGCAGCTCGAACACGCCCTGCGGCCGCTCGAGGAACATTGCCGGACGCCCAAGCGCGCGGCCCATTTCGTGGCCGATGATCACCCCGCCCATCGCCGGGGAAACCACGACCTCAATCGCGTCACGAACCTCGGGAGGAAGCTTCGCGGCCAGCGCCCGGGCGAGGCGCTCGGCGCGGGCCGGGTCCATCAGCACGCGCGCGCACTGCAGGTATCGCGGGCTGCGAAGCCCGGACGAAAGGATGAAATGGCCTTCGAGCAGGGCGTCCGCGGCGCGGAATTCAGCGAGGATTTCGTCGTCGGTCATGGTTCAACGGCTGTGCCCTTAGGCTGGGCGAGAGAGGGCTTCAACACCCGCGAGAACAGGCGCTTGAGGGCGCGGGAAGGTGTCCCTATAGAGGCCGCGATTTTAGAGGGACGCGAGACCTCGCGCCTTCACCTTAATGGCACCGGGGTGACGATGAGATTGATGGGATGGGCGATCGCTTTGGCCGCGGCCGGGCTTACTCCTGCAGCGGCACAGGCGCAGGCCGGATCGCCCGCCACAAAGGCGACAGCAGCTGCGCCCGCCGCCGCTTCGGCTTCCGCGCCGATCGTTTACGGCAGCGTCGGGCATCAAATCCCGAATCCGAAGATCGGCATGCCGCAACCCGGCGCAATCGGAATCGAGGAACAGGTTACCCCGATCGGTCATGAAGCCGAACACTTCCACAATGTCTGGCTGATGTTCACGATCACTGCGATCAGTATCTTTGTTCTGGGGCTGCTCCTTTACGTGATCGTCCGCTACCGCCGCGGAGCGCACCCGACCCCTTCGCGCAACACGCACAATACGATGATCGAGGTGGTCTGGACCCTGGTCCCGGTCCTGATCCTGGTGTCGATCGCGATACCGTCGATCCGGCTCTTGAGGCACCAGTACACGCCCCCGCCCGCCGACGTGACGGTCAAGATCACCGGTCACCAATGGTACTGGAGCTACGAATATCCAGACCTCGGCGTTTCGTTCGACAGCAATATCCTCAAGGAAAAGGGCGATCCGACCTTGAAGCCGGGCGACCGCTATCGCACCGACAATGACGGACCGCCGCTGCTGGCGGCCGACGAGCGCATGGTCCTTCCGGCCGGCAAGGTCGTGAAGTTCATCATCACCGCCGACGACGTGATCCACAGCTTCTCGGTGCCGGCCTTTTGGACCAAGCTCGACGCCAATCCCGGCCAGCTCAACGAGACCTGGGCCAAGATCGATGCGGACAAAACCGGCGTCTATTTCGGCCAGTGCTCCGAGCTGTGCGGCGCGCGCCACGGCTTCATGCCGATCAACGTCGAGGTCGTGACCCCGGCACAGTTCCAACAATGGATCGTGTCCAAGGGCGGGACTCTCCCGGGGGCGAAGCCCGCCGCAGCCCAGGCTTCGGCGGCTGCCGCGAAGCCCCAGCCGGCACAGGCCGCCGACGCCAATGCCGCCAAACCGGCCGCGACCAACCAGGCCGCGACGGCTCAGAACTAGAAACCGGAACGAGTATCCATGAGCACCATTCCAGCCGACGCCCTGAAGCTCAAAGAGCATGAGGCACATCACGCGCACCACGATGCGGACCATAAGCCGGGCTTTTTCGTCCGCTGGTTCATGTCGACGAATCACAAGGACATCGGCACGCTCTATTTGATCTTCGCGATCGTCGCCGGCGTGATCGGCGGCGGAATTTCCGGGATCATGCGCTGGGAGCTGATGCATCCGGGCATCCAGGTGCTCAGCCATGCCTGGCCGATCGGCGCTGGAAGCGCCAATTTCGACGAACAGCTGCATCACTGGAACGTGCTGATCACGGCGCACGGCCTCATCATGGTCTTCTTCATGGTCATGCCGGCGATGATCGGCGGCTTCGGCAACTGGTTTGTGCCGCTGATGATCGGGGCGCCGGACATGGCGTTCCCACGGATGAACAACATCAGCTTCTGGCTGTTGATTCCATCCTTCCTCTTGCTTCTCGGGTCGACAATGGTCCCGGGCGGTTCCGGCCTCGGCGCCGGCACCGGTTGGACTCTTTACGCGCCGCTCTCAACAAGCGGCTCGGCCGGGCCAGCGGTCGACATGGCGATCTTCTCGCTCCATTTGGCTGGCGCAAGCTCGATCCTCGGCGCGATCAACTTCATCACGACCATCTTCAACATGCGCGCTCCGGGCATGACGCTGCACAAGATGCCATTGTTCGTGTGGTCGATCCTGGTCACGGTCTTCCTGCTGCTGCTCGCACTTCCGGTCCTCGCGGGCGCGATCACCATGCTGCTCACCGACCGCAATTTCGGGACGACCTTCTTCGACGCCTCGGGCGGCGGCAATGTCGTGCTCTACCAGCACCTATTCTGGTTCTTCGGCCATCCGGAGGTCTACATCCTGATCCTTCCGGGCTTCGGAATGGTCAGCCAGATCGTCGCGACCTTCAGCCGCAAGCCCGTGTTCGGCTATCTCGGCATGGCCTACGCCATGGTCGCGATCGGCGTCGTCGGCTTCGTCGTCTGGGCGCACCACATGTTCACGACCGGAATGAACGTGAACGAGAAGATGTATTTCACCGCGGCGACGATGATTATCGCGGTCCCGACCGGAGTGAAGATCTTCAGCTGGATCGCCACCATGTGGGGCGGCTCCATCAGCTTCGAAACGCCGATGCTGTGGGCGATCGGCTTCATCTTCCTGTTCACGGTCGGCGGAGTCACCGGCGTCGTGCTCGCGAACGGCGGCGTCGATAATTACATGCACGACACTTATTACGTGGTCGCGCACTTCCACTACGTGCTGAGCCTCGGTGCGGTGTTCGCGATCTTCGGCGGCTTCTATTATTGGTTCCCGAAGATGAGCGGCAAAATGTACAACGAGCTGCTCGGCAAGATTCACTTTTTCCTGATGTTCATCGGCGTGAACCTGGTGTTCTTCCCGCAGCACTTCCTGGGGCTGCAGAACATGGCGCGCCGGATTCCCGACTACACTCCGGCCCTCGCTTATTGGAACAAGGTGTCGACGATCGGGTACATGGTCACCGTCGCGGGCGTCGCGGTCTTCTTCGTCAACCTGTTCTGGTCGCTCGCCGCCGGCAAGAAGGCGCCGAACAATCCGTGGGGCGAGGGTGCAACGACGCTCGAATGGACTCTCTCGAGCCCGCCGCCCTTCCACCAATATTCGACCCTGCCGAAGATCGACTAGGCCGAGGCAATTCAGGCCAAAAAGGGGACGCCCCGGTCGTGATGGCCGGGACGCTTTCCTTTGCGGTAAGGCTAAGCCGTCAACCCGCGGGCGAGCATATAATCATTGTCGAACATTGCCCTGACCGCCGGGTCGGGCAGCAGTCGATGGCGGGCGGCAATCCATGAACCATAGTCGGGGCCGAAGACCGCCTGGACGCGCGGCGCCGTATAACCGTTGGTCTTGCCCCAATGCTGCGCGAACGGAATCGCCTTCGCATCCATTGCCGCCGGAATCGCTGCGAGGAAGTTCACCGAGGCCTGGTTGTGGATCCCGTCGAGGCTGATCACGACGGTCGGATCCCAGCGGTTCATTGCCAGCAGCGCATGAGACTTCCTGACGTAGCGACAGCCGAAAACCAGGGGCACCGGGCCAATTTGATGATTGAGGGCGATCAACGCATCGATCGCGTCGAGAATCCGGTTCAGCGGAACGGCCACCGATCCTGAGGCCACCTTGGTCCGTGGGGTCTTGAAGCCGAACAGCTCCCCCCAGCTCCCGGTCTTGTCTCCGGGCGTGAACAGCTCGGCCCTCGCAATCTGCGCGAACAGCGCAACGCCCGGCTTGAAGATGTCGAGGAGCTGGCCGACGACCGACAGGAAATCATAGCCAGGCCCGAACTTAGATGCGGACATTCGGTAGTCGGGGACGTAGCCGGCCTTCCAGGGCTTCTCGTACATCAGCATGACAATGACCCGGGGCGGGTTCGACGTCGGATCGATGATCGGCTGGAAGAAATAGGGCGCGGCCGCGCTCTTCAGCAACGGGTGCGAATTGAAATCGAGCGTTTGAATGACGTTGCGCATCGCGGCGTCGAGCACCAGGGACTGTCCGCCCTGATCCTTGTCCATGTTGCGGGCAAGCAGCAGCATCCGTGGGCGCGTCTCGAGAACGACATTGGCGATGATTCCAAACGCGCCCAATCCCAGCACGACCGCATTGAAGGTCGCGTCATCGCGGATGACGGTAGCGCCGAGCGCCGTCGCGAGGCCGGACTTCAGCACGGGGTACGAGGCCCGTTCGATCCAGAGCTGAGCCGTGGGCCCGGCAAGCAGGTGGATCGCAACGATATGGTCGTGAAGCGCGCCCGACTTCAGCACCGAACCGTGCGTTCCGGTCGATGTCGCACCGACGATCGTCTGTCCGTTGGCGGCGCCGCTTGTGGGCAAGCACCGGCCGAACTGATCGCCTTCGATCATGCGATTGATCTCGGAGATATAGGCGCCGCCCTGGATGAGCCACAAAGCGTTCGCGTCCTTCGATCCCGGATACGCCGGATCGAGCTGATCGGCGCGCAGCGGCTTCATTGCATTCAGCCGCGAAATGTCCACGAGCGCGCCTGTCGTGGTCGCGGCTTCAGACAGCGACCAGCCATGACCGAGCGCCCGGATCGGGATGCCCTTCTGTTTGGCCTCGTCGATCGCGCGCTGGATCTGCCGGGTGCATCGATTGATCGTATCCGCCCCGTATTGCGGCATGTCGGCGGGATACCAGACGTTGTAGACGCCCTTGATGTTCGCGCTGACGGTCTGATGCCAATTCTTCCAGGGGATCGACTGGGGGACCCAATCCAGCATTCCGGTGTCGTCAGGCACGGCGACCTCCTACAGCTGGTTGTTGTCTTGCGAGCAGTTGCAGGGGGGCGGCGGCTGCGGCTTTTCGCAGAGATAGTAGATCGTCGCCGGCGAGACGATGCCGAGGGTGAGCAACGTAACGAGCGTCTGGCCGACATTCCTGCGGACCTCGACCTGGGCGAGATCGCCAGTGCGGCACGTGTCGCGGGTCACATAGCCGGGCCCGTCGGTCGAAAAGCCGGCGGCCCCCGCGATCGACGTCGACGCGTGCTTGAACGGCTGGCCGGCATTACCGACCGGCTCGGCCTCGGCGGATCGGATGAGATAGCTCGCGCAAGCGCTTGTCAGAAGACAGGAGAAGACCGCAACGACCCGGCTCTTCTCCCGGAAGAACGGCCGCCAATCCATGACTCGCTCCGGGAACGGGGCGATTCGGCAAAACAGCCGTAGCACAAAACAGGATGGCCCGTTAGCGAGCGGACCGCGGAAACGCCCTATGCGCCGCCGAGCGCCTCGATCATTGCGTCGAGGTCAGCGATCCGCCGAGCGATGCTTTCGATGACGCGAGCCTGCTCCAATTCATCGAGGTGTGCCATTGTGCCCGCCTGATATTCTTTCAGCGCCTTGCGCAGCGTCTTGCGATCATGCTGCAGGCGCTCTCTCGTTCTTCTCGGAGCCATGGCCCCGGTAAGGGCGCGAAAAACCCGCGAAGGTTCAACCCGATGTACTCTGCGCGGGGCGCCATAAGAAAATGAAATCGCCGGTCCGGAGGCCTCGCCTATCGCGGCCTCGGGGGAGGATATTCCTGTGGCAACCGATACGAACGCTGCCGGCCCGCGATCTTGGGAGAGATTGCGACGCAATGCGCTGGTCCAGCTTGCGGTCATGGGCGCTTGTCTGATGGCCTGGATGATCGGATTCGCCGGTTTCGCGATGCCTGCTCTTCGAGGCTTGGGGACGGCCGGCACATTTGCCGGTGATGCCGTTCGAATCCTCGGGGCCCTGGTCTACATCGCGACGGCAATTTCTCTCTATCGGCTCTTGGTCCAATGGATCGAACGCCGCACGGCAGTCGAGCTCGCCCGCAAGCCTGGCGCGGCACTGGGTTTCCTCGGATTTGCGATCGGGGCTTTATTGTTCTGTGGAGTGATTAGCCTGTTGTGCCTGGTTGGCGCTGCGCAGCTGGCCGGCTTTGGCGATACGACCCGCCTGGTTGCTTCGCTCTCAGCGGCGATGATGGCTGCGGTCGGCGAGGAACTGTTGTTTCGCGGCGTGCTGTTTCGCATTCTGGAACAAGCCGCGGGAACGGTGACCGCACTCTTGGTTTCAGCGTTGCTTTTCGGGCTGGCGCACATCGCCAACCCGAATGCCACGCTCTTCAGCTCGCTCGCCATCGCGATTGAAGCGGGATTGCTGTTGGGCCTGGCCTTCGTCGCAACACGCAATCTCTGGTTTCCGATCGGCATCCACCTGGCATGGAACTTCACCCAAGGCGGCATCTTCGGTGCCTCGGTGTCCGGTTCCGCGTCGCCTGGCCTGGTGAAGACCTTCTTCCTCGGTCCCGACTGGCTGACGGGCGGCGCATTTGGCCCGGAAGCCTCTGTAATCTCGCTGGCGCTGTGCATCGCCCTGGCGCTGGTATTCGCGCTGCTGGCCCGCAATCGCGGGCGATGGAAACCGACGAAATTGAGATTGCAACTGGACTGATCGTCAGTCGGCTACCTCACCCGCGCAACCTTGATGAGCTTCACCGGCGGGTCAAGCATCTGTCCCTTCATCGCGCCCTCGCCCATGGTTGGCGACACCGGCGCGTCGAGGATCGCCTTCACCACGTCCATGCCCTCGACGACATGGCCGAAGGCGGCGAAGCCGGGATCGGTCGCGGACGCGTCAAGCGCGGGCATATCACTGGTGAGTATGAAGAAATCGGCTCTCGCGGTTCCCGGCCCGCCATTGGCCATGGCGATGGCGCCAGCGACATTCTTGATGCCGGTCCGGCTCGTCGGCTCATGGGCGATGGGCGGGTAAAGCTTACGCGCGTCGCTTCGGACGCCCCCCTGGATGAGGCCGTCGCCCGCTTTTCCCCCAGGCACATGCATTGCGCGGTAGATGGTCTCACCATCAAGCCGGTGCGTGTCCACATAGTGAAGGAAGTTCGCTGAGGTGACCGGCGCATGCGTGCGGTCGAGAGCAACGACGATCCGGCCGAGGCTGGTGTCGATCGCGACAGGCACGAAGTCCGTCGTGGCAACGGGAGGGCCAGTGAGGTCACCCGGAGTGACCGGCGGTGGTGCTTGTCCGGCAAGGGCGGCCGACAAGGCGGCGGCGAGGGCTAGCTTGATCATGGAAGCGCCCATAGCAAAGGCTTGATGAACCGCGCCACACCAAGGCTTTGCGACTTGGCGGCAAGCCCTTATAGGCCGCGCCAATGCCCGCCATCGAGATGACCGACACGGCCGCGCTGCCGGCCGACTGGCGCGACTTCCTCGCGCTCACCAAGCCGCGCGTGATGAGCCTCGTCGTATTTTCCGCCCTCGCTGGAATGCTGGTGGCTCCGCAGCTCCCGCCTTTCGCTCTCGGTTTTACGGCGATCCTGTGCGTCGCGCTTGGGGCCGGCGCATGCGGGGCGCTCAACCAATGGTACGAGGCCGAGATCGACGCGAAAATGCGGCGCACGGCGATGCGGCCGCTGCCTGCCGGCCGAATGGACCGACAGAGCGCGCTTCACTTCGGGGTCGGTCTCGGATCCTTCTCGGTCATCCTGATGGGGGTCGCGACCAATTGGCTTGCGGCCGTGCTGCTCGCCGCCTCGATCCTGTTCTACGTCTTGATCTACACCGTCTGGCTGAAGCCGAGAACGGCGCAGAATATCGTGATCGGAGGAGCCGCGGGCGCCTTCCCGCCGCTCATCGGGTGGGCCGCGGCGACGGGCCGGATCGAATTGCTCCCCGCGCTGCTGTTCGCGATCATCTTCCTTTGGACTCCGCCCCATTTCTGGGCGCTGTCCATGTTTGTCCGGTCCGATTATGCGGCCGCGGGAATCCCGATGCTGCCGGTCGTTGCCGGCATCGAGAGCACCCGGAAGCAAATCTTCCTCTACAGCCTGCCGATGGCGGCCGCGGCGATCGCCCCCTGGCCGCTCGGGCTGACCGGTGCCGCTTACGGCGTTTCGGCGGCGATCCTCAGCTTCGTTTTCGTCGTGCTTGCGGGGCGCGTGCTGGCAAGCCGCTCGTCCGACCCGTCCCAAATGGGCGCTGAAAAGCACCTCTTCGCTTACTCGGTCTTCTATTTGTTCGCGCTGTTCACGACGCTGGTCGTGGACCGGTGGATCACATGGTGAAGCAGGAGGACGAAATCGTCCGCCGCCAGCGCGAGCGGTCGAAGATTCTTGCCTGGCTGCTCGGCGGGTTCGTGGTCCTGATGTTCTTCATCACCATCGCCAAGGCGAGCCTCAATTGGTGACCGCGGCCGCCCAGAAGAACAACCGAACCGCGCTGACGATGGCGCTGGTCGCGCTCGGATTCCTCGCGCTCGCCTTCGCTTCGGTCCCGCTCTACCGCGCCTTCTGCCAGCTGACCGGCTTCGACGGCACTCCGCTTCGCGCCGAGAAAGCGCCGGGCGCGGTCGCCGGCTCGATCGGCGTTCGGTTCGACGCCAACGTCGACCAGAAGCTGCCGTGGCGGTTCGAGCCGGTTCAGAACCAGGTCCGGATCGCGCCCGGCGAGCGCACGACGATCTACTATGAGGCCAAGAATCTCAGCGCCCGGCCGATTACCGGCCAGGCGGTGTGGAACGTCACCCCCGATACGGTCGGGCAATATTTCAACAAGATCCAATGCTTCTGCTTCACCGAGCAGACCCTGCAGCCCGGTGAAAGCGTGAAGATGCCGGTGGTCTTCTACGTCGATCCCAAGCTGCGCCAGGACGACGGCACCAAAGCGATCGATGAGATCACTTTGAGCTACACATTTTACAAGGTGGAAAGCAGCGGCACGGGCCGCTAGAGCCTCCCCGCAAAGGACATGAGGAAAGCACGAACGAAATGGCCGGTGCAAAGAACCACGACTATCATCTCGTAAACCCAAGCCCGTGGCCGATCATCGGCGCCACTGCCGCCTTGTTCTTCTTCGGCGGGCTGGTGATGTGGTGGCACGACAACCCTTATGGCCCGGTCACTTTCGGGGTCGGAGTCGCGGGGATCATCGCGACCATGTACCTGTGGTGGACCGACGTCATCGCCGAAGCGCACGGCGGCGACCATACGCCCGTCGTCCAGCTGCACCTCCGCTACGGAATGATCCTGTTCATCGCTTCGGAGGTGATGTTCTTCCTCGCCTGGTTCTGGGCCTTCTTCGATTCCGCTCTGTTCCCATCGATGGTCGATGCCGTCGGCCATCAATGGCCGCCCAAGGGCATCGAGGTTCTGAATCCGTGGGGCTTCCCGCTTCTCAACACCCTGATCCTGCTATGCTCGGGAACGACCGTGACCTGGGCGCATCACGCGCTGATCCACGGCGACCGGGACGGGCTCAAGAAGGGCCTCGCCTGCACCATTGGCCTCGGCATGCTGTTCACCAGCATCCAGGCCTATGAATATGCCCACGCGCCATTCGCCTTTAAGGGCAACATCTACGGCGCGACCTTCTTCATGGCGACCGGCTTCCACGGTTTCCATGTCATCGTCGGAACGATCTTCCTCACCGTCTGCCTGTTGCGCGCATTTCGTGGCGACTTCACGCCGAGGCAGCATTTCGGGTTCGAAGCGGCCGCCTGGTACTGGCACTTCGTCGACGTCGTGTGGCTGTTCCTCTTCACGTCCATCTATGTCTGGGGCGGCTGGGGCGCGCCGCACACGCCCTGACGATGAGCGGGGATTCCCCGCTGACGGCGGCGATTGCCGGGAAATGCCCGAAGTGCGGGGCCAAGACCTTGTTCGCGGGGTGGGTGCGATTCGCAGACCGGTGCCGGGCCTGCGGACTTGATTTTTCGAGCTTCAACGTCGGCGATGGTCCGGCCGCCTTCCTCATCCTGATCGTCGGCGCCGTGGTGGTCGCGGCCGCGCTTGTTCTCGACGCCGCTGCCGAGCCGCCGTGGTGGGTCCATCTCGTGTGGCTGCCCGTCGCCACCGCTTTGACCGTCGGTGGGCTGCGAATCGCCAAGGCGTGGCTGCTCGGGCAGGAGTATCGCCACCGCGCGCGTGAAGGGCGGATCGTCGAATGACTCGGCGCCTTCCGCTCATTCCGACGATTGTTGTTGCCGCGGCGATCGCGGTGCTGATCGGCCTCGGCATATGGCAGCTGAAGCGCGCCGTTTGGAAAGAACAGCTGCTCGCCCGGTTTGCCGCAGCCGAGAAATTGCCGCCGATCACCTGGCCGACGACCCCGCTCAAAAGCGACCAGCTGCCGCTGTTCCGCCACGCGACCGGCGTTTGCCTGCGTCCCATCGGCAAATGGGCAATCGGCGGCGAAAACCGGGCCGGCGAGCCAGGCTACGTCCAGATCATCGACTGCACGACCGGTGCGGAGGGGCCGGCCATGAGCGTTGAGGTCGGCTGGTCGACAAATCCCAATGCCCGCGTCGACTGGCGAGGCGGGCCGGTCAGCGGGATCATTGTACCCGACAGGCGCACCCGCATGCGGCTGGTCGCGGCGACTGCCCCGCCGGGCCTTGAGCCGAGCCGCATGCCGAGCGTCGAATCGGCCAGCCCGATTACACCGTCGGGCCACCGGATGTACGCCGCGACCTGGTTCGCATTGGCTCTCGTGGCGCTCATCATCTACTCTATTGCGATCGTGAAACGCGGGAGATCCGGAAAGACATGAGCGGAGAGCTGCATCGGCTTGCGAACGGGCTGACCGTGGCGGTCGATCCGATGCCCGGGGCCGAATCGGTCGCGATCGGCCTTTATGCGCAGGTCGGTTCGCGCTCCGAGCCGGAGCATCTTTCCGGTTTAGCGCACGTCGTCGAGCACATGGTGTTCAAGGGCGCGGGAAGCCGCGACACGCGCGCGCTGGCCGAAGCGATCGAGGACGTCGGCGGGGCGATCAACGCCTGGACCGCGCGCGATCAGACGGTCTTCTATGGCCGGACCCTGGCCAAGGACGCGGAGCTGCTCTGCGAAATCCTGACCGATATGGTACGTTCGCCCCATCTCGCTGAAGACCACCTCGAGCGCGAAAAGGTCGTGATCCTGTCCGAGCTTGGCGAAGTCGTCGATTCGCCCGATGACCTCGTCCACGAACATGTGTTCCAGGCGGCGTTCGAAGGTCAGCCGCTCGGCCGCTCGATCCTTGGCCGCGCCGAGACGCTGCGGGCGATCACGCGCGACGATTGCCGGTCGTGGATCGAGGGCGAGCTGGTCCCGTCGCGGCTGATCCTGTCGGCGAGCGGGAAGGTGGAACCGGAAGATATCCTCAAATGCGCCGAGCGGCTTCTCGGCGATTTGGAAGATTGGCCCGGAGTGCCGATCGGCCGCGCCGAATTCACCGGCGGAGTGCGCAACGACCGCCGCGAGTTCGAGCAGGCTCACTGGTGCCTCGCCCTTCCGGGCCTCGCGGCGGGCGATCCGCGGCTGCCTGCTCTGTCGATCTTCGTCCAGGCACTCGGCGGCGGAATGTCGTCACGCTTGTTCCAGGAGCTGCGGGAGGAGCGGGGCCTCGCTTATTCGGTGAGCGCCTGGAGCCAGGCCTATGCCGACACGGGCCTCGTCGCCATGAGCTGCGCGGCGGACCGCAATCGGGCGGTGGATTCGATGCACCTCGCGCGCTCCGTGCTCGCGGAAGCGGTCGAGACTCTCGGCGAAGCCGAAGTCGCGCGCGCGCGCGCCCAGCTCGAGGCTGGATTGCTGATGGCGATGGAAACGCCGCAGAGCCGCGCAGACCATATGGCGCGTTCGATCGAAGTGTTCGGCCGGATCCTCGGCACCGACGAAGTGCTCGAGCAGCTCCGGTCGGTCGATGCCGCAACGGCGAGGGCCGCGGGGGCCGCGACGATGGCCGACGGCCGCGCTGCGATCGCCTCAGTCGGGGCGCAGCTCGCGCTCGCTGCCTAGTTCCGGGCGTGACCGACCTTTCAACGCTAGTCGCCGAGCCCTGGGCCGACTGGGGCCTGCTCGATTGCGGCAATGGGCAGAAGCTCGAGCGCTATGGGCCGGTCGCCGTCGTCCGTCCCGAGCCGCAGGCGATGTGGGCGCCGGCGCGCGACGACTGGGACCCGGACGCGACTTTCGTCCCGGGCTCGGATGATGAGGGCGGCGGGCGCTGGGTCCAGCATCGATCCGTGCCCAAGCAATGGGAATTGTCGCGCGGGGCCGTGCGGTTCCATGCCTCGCTTACACCCTTCCGCCACCTCGGTTTCTTCCCCGACATGGCGCCGCAGTGGGACTGGATGCGCGAGCGATCAGCGGACGCCGATGTGCTCAACCTGTTCGGCTACACGGGGGTCGGGACCTTGCTTCTGAGCAACGCCGGCGCGCGGCTGGTCCATGTCGATGCGTCGAAGAAATCTGTCGAGCAGGGCAAGGCGAACGCGGCCCTGTCCAATATGGCCGATCGCCCGATCCGCTGGATCGTCGACGATGCGACCAAATTCACCGCGCGCGAGGTGCGGCGGGGCCACCGTTACGACGGCATCCTGCTCGACCCGCCCAAGTTCGGGCGGGGGCCGGAAGGCGAGGTGTGGCGGCTGGAGGAGAATCTCGCGCCGCTGCTCGCCGATTGCCGCAAGCTGCTCGACGAGAACAGCCGCTTCCTCGTGCTCACCGTCTATGCCGTGCGCATGTCGGCGCTGGCGATCGGGGAGCTGGTCAAACAGACTTTCGGCGACCTCGGAGGTGTGGTCGAGCTGGGCGAGATGGCGGTTCGGGAAGAGGCTCGTGGACTGTTGCTGCCGACGGCCATCTTCGCCCGCTGGTCTAGGTCCGGCTAGCGCGGATCGCGGCACCGGCCACGAACGGCGCGCCGGCGGACAACAGCAGCGACACTGCCGCTTCGAGCAGGATGGCATTCGCCGCCCCGAAGATCAGCAGCGGCACGGCCAGTGGCAGCAGCAGCAATCCGGCGAGCGAGCCCGCTCGAGGCAAGCCGGCGGTTACGGCCGCGACCGCTACCGCGAGCGCAGCAAGACCGGGCGTGCCGACGGCGAGCGCCAGTTCGACTTCAGCCAGCGACGCGCCATTCATCGCCAGCAGCGCGGACGCCGGAATCGCCGCGACCAGCAGCAGCGGCGCGAAGGTGAGCCAGTGCGCGGCGATCTTGGCGAAGGCCACGCTTTCCTCGGCAAGGCCGTGAAGCATGAGCTGATCGAGCACGCCGTCCGCCCGGTCGGGCTCGACCAGCCGCTCGATCGGCAGGAGCGCAGCCGTCAGGGCGGCGATCCACAAGACGCCGGGTCCAATTTGCGACAACAGCCTGGCATCGGGTCCGATCGCGAACGGTACGAGCGTCGCGACGAGCAGAAAGAAGGCGATCGGCAGCCAGGCAGTGCCCGTGAAGCCGCGGCGCAGGTCGCGCGCAATTACCGCGCCAATCACGCCGTATCCCCTTGGCCAAGCTTCAGCTTGGGCCAATCGCCCCCGAGCTGCTGATGTGACGCAGCGACCACTGCTCCTCCGGCCTCGAGATGTCGCTCGACCAGGGCCCCCAGCCGCTTCCTCCCGTCGGGGTCCAGCGCGTTCAGCGGCTCATCGAGCAGCCACAGAGGGGCGCGCGAAGCGGCAACGCGCGCCAGCATCGCGCGCTTGAGCTGGCCGGACGACAGGAGCCTGACCGGAGCCTCGGCGAGATGATCTATCCTGAGCGCAACCATGGCTTGCTCAACAGCACCGCCCCAAAAGCCCAGGGCGTGCCGAAGGAGCAGCTCGCGATCCAGTGCGACATGATCGTCTGCCAGCGCGAGCGATGAGCGTTCGACCTGACCGCGTTCTGCGCGCAGAAGCCCGGCGGCAAGCCGGATCAGGCTCGATTTGCCGCTTCCATTTGGCCCCGTGACCTGCAGGCGCTCTCCCGGTCCAAGCTCGAAATCGAGGTCCTCGACCAGCACATTGCCACCGCGTTTCAGAGTGACATTGCTGAACTTCAGCAGGCCTTTCATCTAACCGCATCCTCAAGGGTGTGCATGTCGTCGTCCGACAGGCCGAAATGGTGCCCCACTTCGTGGACCAGCACGTGAGTGACGAGATGCTCGAGCGTATCGTCTCCGCCAGCCCATTCATCCAGGATCGGCCTACGGAACAGGCGGATCTGCTCGGGCAGGGTGCCCGATTGAGTGACGCTGCGCTCGGTCAGCGGAACGCCTTCGTAGATGCCGGTAAGATCGAACGGATCCTCGATCTCCATTGCTTGGAGCGTCTCGTCGTCGGCGAACTCCTCGATGAGGAGGACCACGTCGCTCAGGCTCTGGGCGAACGGCTCGGGGAGCGCGCGAAGCGTCGCGCGAGCGATGGCCTCGATCTCGTCGGCAGACGGCGGGGGTCCAAGGCGGCGCATCGCGGCCGCATAGGGGCATGGACGGCTACGCGGCAAGGTTGCCCGCCGCGACCGCGCCGCTTACATGGGCGCCCTTCCAGCGAATAGCGGAGCGGTGGCCGAGTGGTCGAAGGCGCTCGCCTGGAAAGTGAGTATACGGCAAAACCGTATCGAGGGTTCGAATCCCTCCCGCTCCGCCACTCGCCGATAACTTTTCGGCATTGGCTCGTAAGTTGAGCCCTGTCCAAGGTGACGGAATGAACGATCGACGCGCATTTCTCGGCCTGGCCGGCCTCAGCGCCGCGGGGCTGCTTCTGTATGGAACCCTGGGCAAAGCGACCCCGAATATCCGGTTCGCGGTCAATCATACGCCGGACGAATGGCGACGCATCCTGGGACCGGAGCGCTACCATATTCTGCGCGAAGGGGGCACCGAACCGCGGTTCACGAGTCCGCTCCTGAACGAGCATCGCAAGGGCACGTTCGTGTGCGCCGCATGCGCGCTACCGCTGTTCAGTTCGACGACGAAATTCGAAAGCGGGACCGGCTGGCCGAGCTTCTGGAAGGTCCTGCAGAACGCGGTCGTGACCGAGGCGGACCAAAGCTTCGGTATGGTCCGGACCGAGGTCCTCTGCCATCGCTGCGGCGGCCACCTCGGCCATGTCTTTCCCGACGGTCCCAAGCCGACGGGGCAGCGCTATTGCATGAACGGGCTGGCGCTGCGCTTCCGCCCAGCCTGATCAGGCGACGATGCGCAGCTTCCCGCGCTTGCCCGGCGCCTGGTAGCAGACCATTCCGAGTTCCTGCTGAAGCCGCTCGAGTTCCTGCCGCTTCGCTTCCTTCTGCGCCTCGGCATAACGACGCTCGCACTCACGCTCTTCCTCGGTCGGCTCGCGGAAATAGGTGATGGTGATGCGATGTCCGAAGACATCGTCGCCGCGAAGCTTCAACTCGGCGTCGCAGTCCGCCGGCAGCTGGTCGCGAACTTCAATCAGCTTGCCGATAAGGTCATCGATCGACCCATGGTCTTTGATGTCGATGAACTCTTTGACTCGTCTACTCATTCGTGACCCTCCCCGGCCCCGGGGGGTTAAATAGCTTTGGCGCGAATCCCTGCGCAATCCAGGTTGGCGCGTTTATCCCCAGAGAAATTGCGCGGTTGTGAATCGGCTTGAAAGCGAAGGGTCAGGAAGAATGCGGAGCGGATCGACCGTCGAACTCACCGCCGGGCCTCTCCGGCTCGAGCTTAACCCGTCGGTCGGCGGCAGCATTTCAGCCTTCGAATGGACCGGAGCGGGCGGGCCGCGCGGGATATTGCGCAAACGCGACGGGCCGATCGAGAAGGTCCTCGATGCGGCAAGCTTTCCGCTCGTGCCCTACGTCAACCGTGTTCGCGGGGGCCGCTTCTCCTTTCGCGGGCGCGAAGTCCGGCTCACCCCCAACATGCCGGGCGATGCGAGCCCCCTTCACGGCCAGGGTTGGCTCGGCGCCTGGGTCGTCGCGGAAAAGAGCGAGACTCGGGCGATCCTGAGTTTCCGCCATTCGGCCGGCGAATGGCCCTGGGATTATGAAGCTCGGCAGGAGTTCGAGCTCGACGAGCGCGGCCTCACGATCGGCCTGACGTGCCGCAACGGCAGCGCGGAGCCGATGCCGTGCGGCCTGGGCCAACATCCCTATTTCGATTGCGGTGCCGATACGCTGCTCGACACCCGGGTGACTCATGCCTGGACGATCGACGAGGATGTGCTTCCTCTGGAAGAGGTCGTTGCCGACGGACGGTACGATCTTCGCGAACGGCTCGTATGCGGGCAGGACCTCGATAACGGCTTTGGCGGATGGAACGGCGAAGCACGGATGGATGACCCCGAATGGCCGTATGGCGTGACCCTGTCGTCGCTTCAGGCGCGCTTCTTCCAGCTTTACTCGCCGAGCCAGGGCGGCATTTTCGTCGCCGAGCCCGTAACCCACGCCAACGCCGCGCTGAATGCGCCCGAAGCAGAGTGGGAGGAGCTTGGGATGCGGGTGCTCGAGCCCGGCGAATCGATGCGCCTCGACATGCGGATTGCCCTCGAACTCAAATAGCGGCCGTTCAGGTTGAAGCCTGCGAAATCGGCTTATATAGCCCGCTCTCCTTTGAAGGGCCGCGCTCGGAGACGTGGGTGAGTGGCTGAAACCAGCGGTTTGCTAAACCGCCGTACGGGGGATTCCCGTACCGAGGGTTCGAATCCCTCCGTCTCCGCCATTGCAGGTTCGGCAGTCATGCCGTCCGCCTCGATGGCGGCGAAGGCAGCGAATAGCTCCGAAGGTCAGGTGAGTGGAGGAAGGGCCCGGACTTCCCGGCGCTCCTTCTCAAGGCGTTCAAGCAGGAGGCTACGGGCTCGTTCGAAGCGTGGATCGCCGCGGACAAAGGCTGGCTCTTCTGCGATATCCGCGAAAAGCGTGCCGTTTGCCAAGATCAGCCTTGCGGTTCACTCGTCACTAGCCGTGACGGCCTCACCGCCAAGATTGCCACAGCCCTGGCGCAAGGCGGGATAAGCGCCAACATCGTTGCCGGTTATTTCCATGATCACATTTTCGTGCCGTGGGATGAGCGCCACAATGCCCTTCATATCCTGAGCGATCTCGGAGACGAGCGGGCCTAGCCGTTTGTGCTTGTGCCGTCGGCGTGAAAGCCTCGCCTTGGCTTTGATAAGCTGAATTGATGCGGTCGGAGACATTTTCGATTGGCACCTGGCCGGCCGGGCCAGCAAGTCCGGTAGGGAACCGACCTCGCCGTTCCCGCTCAGATTTGGAGGCAAGATGATCAGCTGTCTGGTTGAGTATCAAATCGATCGAACCCGGGAAGTGCAGTTTGAGCGTTTTTGCCAGCTCTGGCTTGAGCTCACTCCGAAATTCGGCGGTGTGCACCATGGCTATTTCCTACCGAGCGACGGGCCCAGCGATCGCGCGCTCGCATTGTTCTCTTTCGACAGCCTTGCGGAATACGAACGCTATCGAGTCGAAGCCGCGACAGACGAACAAGTGATTGCTGCAAATCGGCTCCGGGATACAGAGGCAGGCGTGATCCGCTGGGACCGCTCCTTCTTCCGGCCACTCTTGCCCTGAGCTTCTGACCGACAGAAATTAAAAGTGAGAGCGTAGCACCAAGCTAATGTCTGCAACGGGTGGAAAGCAGACATTATCCGATTAGCACACCGTGACGGGGACCTTCTCTACCCATTCTGGAGTAAAGGCCGCATCGCGGATGGTCCAACCGAATGCTGCCACGTCATCGGCAGTGACCGACCCGAGCAGCGCCTTGCGGAGCGACGGGTGAATTGAGGGCAAAGCAGCAGCGGCAAGGAATGCGCTAGGCAACCACGGCCGGACCGCTCCCCCGAGCAGGCGTTCGTAGAGAAAGCGATAAGCCTTGAAGCTGTTCAGCTTTCCTTCGCCCAGATCGAAGGCCGACACTGTCATCAGCGGCCCGATCAAGTTGGCGACTGCGCCCGCTTCGATGTCATCGGGAATATCGCGACGAATGGCCTCCAGGAGCGTGCGGTAGAGGCGCGACTGAGCGTTGATGCGTGCGCCTTCTGTCGAATGGCGCGCCCAGCGATCGCCGGCATCGGCGCCGCGCTCGGCCACGTCGAGCGAGCGGCGAATATAGCGCTGCTCGGCGGCGGAGAAGGTCGCGAACTCCATCATTTCGGAGATCATCTGGAACGACTGCTTCTGGGCCATTTCGACACCTGCACCTATTTGAATTGCAGGTACTTTTCGCACGGAGAAAGGCCCGCCCTCCAATGCCCTTCTGCGATGTTTGCGATGCCGGAAATGCAAGGAGACCCACGGCACGTTGCCTCAGGCCTCCCTGGCGATGTTAGTGGGAATCAGGCAATCTTGAATAGGTAGTCGAGCGACAGCTTTCCGCCACCAAGTGCGATCAAAGGCAGAAGCAACCCGGCCCAGCTGAGGTGCGTCGGCCAGGCGTCGGGATAAACGAAGACTTCGATCACAGTCGTCATCACCAGTAGCCCGGCCGCTGACAGCCGGGTGAAGAGACCCACCATAAGCAGGATCGGGAAGAGATGCTCGGCTGTCGTCGCGGCATATGCGGCTGGGATGGGCGGGATGAACGGCAAGTGATAGTCGGTGCGGAAGAGCTCGAACGCGCTATCGTCGATCGTCAGCCAGCTACCTTCGGCGATCTTGGTCCTGCCCGACATGAAGAAGACCGCGGCGATGCCGAGCCGTTGCACGAGCAGCAGCAGCGAGGGCGGCAACAGCTTGGCGGCCGTATTGGCGAGAAGCTCGAACGGCGCGCGCCAGTTCAATGATGTGGTGGTGGCGGTCATGGGATGCTCCTGTGGGATGAGGCGGCGAATGCGCCGGCGTTGGCGAGGGACGTGAACAGCGACCCGATGTCGGTGTCCGGATAAAGCCCGGCCGTGGCGATGGCGGCGGCGCCGACGCTCTCGCCGAGACGGATGCCGAAGAGAAAACGATGGCCCGCTCGATCGAGGCGGCTTGGCTGGACGTCCAGGCCGGGCCGCGTCAGCAACACGCCCTCGGCCTTCCACTCCAACTCGAGCTCACCGACGGACCCTTCGCGGTGTGCGAGCCAGATGCTCATTGCGGGTGCGGTTAGCCAGTCGAAGCGGGTCGCCGGATGAAGCCGCAAGCGAAGCGCCTGCCAGTCGTCACGGCCGCTGACATGGGCCATTTCGAGCGGATCTTCATCGCTCGCGAACAAGGACTCGATGTGGAGCCGCTCGATGCGAGCGACCTCGGAAAGATAGGGAATCTCACCAAACCAGGATTGTTCCTGGAGCCAGTCGGGGAACCGTGCACCGTAAAGCGCGAGAACCGGGCGGCGAGGCGGACATTGGCTCGCGCGCTCAGCCGCGACGGCATCGAACATTTCGTCGCCGAGGAGCTGCGCGACCACCGGATAGTTGGCCCGCAGCGCATCAACGCAGCCGCTGAGCACGGTGTTGCGATAGATGCTCATCGCGCCCTCCGCGGGCTCTCCGATCGCGGCGGCGAACTCGCGCTGGAACTCAAGCAGCAAGGGCGAGGCTCCCCTCGAGGGCGTCCTGCGCTCGCTGGCGCTCTGCCATCAGCTCGGCGAAAGGCGGCAAATTGCCGTCGCGTTCGATCAGCGTCGGCCTTGCGCCAATTCTCGCGATGAAATCTTCGTAGAGGCGCCAGACGTCATCACTGACCGCCGCGTCATGGCTGTCGATCAGCAACGTGCCTTCCTTGTCCAGGCTGTGCCCGGCGAGGTGGACCTCCCCGACGAGCTTCGCCGGGATCGCCTCGAGCCAGGCCGCGGGGTCATAACCGAGATTGTGCGCTCCGACCGCGACATTGTTCACATCGATCAGCAGGCCGCAGCCGGTACGTCGGGCGAGCTCGGCGAGGAAGCTGGTCTCGCTCCATTGGTGATCCCGGAGCGCCAGATAGTGGCTCGGATTCTCGATCATGATCGAGCGGCCGAGCACGTCCTGGACGCGGCCGATGTTGTCCGCGAGGCGCGCCAACGCCTCATTCGTCCGAGGGACCGGAAGGAGGTCAGGAAAGCAGCGCCCGTCGAGCCGCGACCAGGCCAGATGCTCGGAGACGAGTTCCGGCTCGAACCGATCGACGAGGAGCTTCAGACGGGCGAGGTGATCGGCATCGGGCGGTACGGCGCCGGCAAGGGACATGCCGACGCCGTGGAGCGAGAGAGGGCGCTCGCTCCGAACCGTCTCGAGCATGGCGAGGCGGGGGCCGCCGTCGACCATATAATTTTCGGCATGAACTTCGAACCAGAGGTCCGCCGCCGGCGCGGCAAGCGCCTCTGCAAAATGCTCGGCTTTGAAGCCGACACCGGCGGCGGGGATCATGGCTCAGCGTCCTGTGACGGGAGACAGCGAGCCAGGACCCTTGGGCGTCTTGATCGACGTGCAGGTGCCCTTGGCGACGTATTTCCAGGCGTCGCCCTGATAATTCTTGTGCGAGGTGCCCGCGCAGGTCGTGCCGGCGCCGGCCTTGCAATCATTCTTGCCGGCGAGCGAGATGCCGTAGCATTTGTCCTTGTTCGGCTGCGGCGCCACCGGGCTCGCCTGAGCGGCAGCGGCAGTCAGCGACGCGAGGACACCCGCGGCCGCGAGCGCATTGAGCTTGTTCATTTTTGTCTCCTGGTGCTGCCCCAACAGAAGGGATGTGGCGCCCCGCGAGGGGCAGCGCGGGACGCCACGGGATGCCGGCAGCGAAGGGAGCGGGGGCTGGCCGGCGGCGGCGG
>Ga0207647_10000890_pt1 | contig 23143 bp, 17 predicted proteins | sample KBSCornC2_FD_184295 | JGI IMG/M metagenome (GOLD analysis project Ga0207647, IMG submission 184295) | Corn rhizosphere microbial communities from Kellogg Biological Station, Michigan, USA - C2 (SPAdes) (version 2) | ecosystem: Host-associated > Plants > Roots > Rhizosphere ... | reverse complement strand
CACGCTGGCGGCGTATTCGACGTAATTGCTGTGGGCGCTGTCGAAGGTCGGGTTGTACAGCTTGATGTGCAGGTTGTCGCTGGCGCGCGCCAGCCGCGACAGCAGTTGCGGATCGTTCAACGAGCCCAGCTGGTCGGCGAGGATGCGCACCTTCACGCCGCGCCGCGCGGCCTTGACCAGTTCGTCCAGCACCAGCATGCCGGCGTCGTCCTTGGCCCAGATGTAGGTCTGGATGTCGATGGACTTCTGCGCCGCGCGGATCAGGTTGATGCGGGCCGCTAGCGCGTTCTGGCCAATGTTCAGCAGGGTGACGGTGTTGCGCGGCGCGTCCGGCTTCGAGGCCGCGATCGCGTTGTCGGCTTGCGCCATGAACGGCGAAGGCTCGGCGCAACGATCGGGTTTGTCGCAAACGCTGCGGCTGTCGGCCGACATCGCGACGATATTGTTCGCGCGCTGAATGCGCTTCGTTGGCAGCGGCGCGCACCCCGCCAGCACCAATGCAAAGGCGCAAACGCACCACCCCAGTTTTGCGCGAACGCTCTTTCGCATCACCGGCGCATCATACGGGGTGTCGTGCGGCTGAAAGCGCCGTACGGAGCGGGCCGTTGCAAGAAATCAGGCCAGGGAACTCCAGGCCATGGCTGGCGGCTTTGACGGCCGTGGCAATGCTCATGACGCAGGATCGCCGGCGTCTGGTCTCAAGTCTGGCGAAGCGGCGTTCATGGACGAACGCAAAACAATTCTCAGGTCCAGTTCCACCTTGTCCGACAGCACCCCGCGCCAGCCGCGCATACCGAAACCAGAACGGGAAATCGTGCCGCGCACGCGGATCACGCAATGCAGGGGTTGGCGCGGACAGTCCGAAGGCTGCAGCGCCAGCGTCACCGGATGGCGTCCGCCGTGCAGACTCAGCATTCCGCGCAGCGTGCCCCCGGTTGCCAGCTCGCCCACGGGGAACGGGTCGGAATCGAAGTGGATGGATGGGAACCGCGTCGCGTCGAAAAATCCCACGCCGAGTGCGCGCGCGCGGTCACCGGCGTCATCCATCAGCAGGCCGTCCACCGCGAGGTCGGCATCAACCCGGGCGAGGTCCGCACCGATATGGGTGTCGATGTGATGCAATGTGCCGGACAATGCGGGAAAGGTCCCGCGCACGTGCGCGAACCAGAATTTGCGCACCGCGAACTGGACCTGCGATTGCGCGGGGTCGATGGTCCAGGTTTGCGCGGTTTCGGAAGCGTGCGCGACGCCGAACGCTGGCAGCAGCAACAAGGCCAGTGCCAGCACTGTCTTCAAGGCGACCACAAGGCGCGCAAGCGCCCGTGTCCTGGCTCCAGCGCATCATCGGCCAGTTCGATCCACGCAAGCGCGGCGGGCGACATGCCACGCGCACCGGCGGAGCGGCCTTCGGTCAACAGGGCCAACAATTGCTCCATGCCCGGATTGTGCCCGACCAGCAGCACTTGGCGCGCTTCCGGCGCGTGGGTTTCCAGCAACGACAGCAATTCACCCGGCGTGGCCCGGTAGATCGCGGGCAGGAACCGGGGCGTGCGCGTGCGCAGCGCCACGCACACGGCGTCCGCAGTCATCTGCGCGCGGCGTGCCGGCGAACACAACACCGCGTCCGGTTCGGCACCTTGTTCGGCCAGCCACGTACCGACGGCGCGCGCCTGGACGCCGCCATGCACGCTGAGCGGGCGCTCCATGTCACGCCCATCTGGACCCGCATTCATGGCCTCGGCGTGCCGCAGCAACAGCAGTTCGCGCATGTCGGATTCCGCTCACTGCCCGCTGGAACCGGCCGACGCGGGCGCCGCATCGGCGGGTGCATCGGTCGAAATATTGTTGGCCCGCAGCGTCGCGAGCATCAGGCTGAGCTCGGTACCACCGTTGCTCGCGGCCGCGAGCCATTGCTTGGCGAGCGATTGATCCGTGAGCGCGCGCTGCAACAACCCGGAATACGCCTGCACCTGCCAGGCGACATTCCGCGCCGCCTGGTCGTTCTCCGCCTTCTTCGCGGGTTCGAGGTCAGCCTGGATGTGCAGGCCAACCGCGCGCGCGATCGGGCTCGATCCCCACGTCAGCGTATGCGCGAGCTTCAGGCAGGCCTGCCGCGTGTCGTGGTGCCTGGCCACGGCATCCTTGTCGCACGCGTCCACCACCGGTTTCAGGTTGGGGCGCAGATGGTTTCCGGTTGCGTTGGCCGCGACCAGCACGCGCACGCCGTCGCCGTTGTCGGGCTGGCCGCCGTGCGCGCCCTGCATCGTGTCGGCCAGTGGCGGCAGGACTCCGACCGCCTTGGCAACCCCGGCCAGCGCCTTGCCGTAATAGTCATCGTAGGTCTGTGCGGTGGCGGCCTTTTCCAGCGCGGCCTGCTCGGCCCTGGCGTCCTTCTTCTCGGCAGCGATGTCCATGGCCACGATCCACACCGCGGCATTGTCGGCGGCGTTCTTCTTGAGGGATTCGAAGGCCTTCGCGTTCGGGCAATCGTCCTTGTTCGTGCACAGATCCAGGCGCACCCATTCGACGGCTGGCCCGGCGTTCGGTGCGGTGGCCGCGCGCTGGCTGAGCGAGTCGAAATCCAGACCTTGCGTCTGGTTCTTGAACGGCCGCGCGAGGATCGCCGCACCGAGCAGGTAATCCGGGTCGGCGCGCAGCGCCACCACGCTGACCAAGTCGTGCTGATATTGCTGGATCGCCTCGACGCGCTTCTGGTCAGCGGCCGACAGCTTCGGGGCAGGTCCGGCCGTGCTGACGATGGCAGGGCTGCTGGTTGCCGCGGAGGCCGGCGCGGTGAGTTGCGCGGTGGCCGGCAGGCTGCCGGCGGCGAACAACGCGGCAAGGATGGCGGAGGTCACGGCAGGGCGCATGGAGGGGTACCGGTGAGAGGTTGGGAAAGCTAAACACGGATGGATGAATGCCGACTGGCCGGCTGCGGCGCAGGCTCAGGTGCCCAGCGCGCTGCGCATGAACTCCGGTTGCGCCAGCGCGGCGCGGTGGATGTCCGCGTTGTAATAACGCGTGGCGAACGGTTTCGCGGCCGCGTCGTGTTCGCGGAACGCGTCGAGCCCGCCGCCCTTGCGCGCCAGCGTGCAACTCCACCAGCCGGTCGGATAGCACGGCTGCGGGAAGGGCAGCGTGCGGGTGGCCGGGAACCCGACCTCGCGCATCGCCTTGTGCATCGACTGGATCAGGTCCAGCAGCACCAGCGGCGATTCCGATTGCTGCACCAGGATGCCGCCTTCGCGCAACGCGCGGAAACAGCTCGCGTAGAACTTCGCGTTGAACAGGCCTTCGGCCGGGCCCACCGGATCGGTGGAATCGACGATCACCACGTCCAGTGAATCCGGCGCGGCCTCGGCCATGTACTTGATGCCGTCGTCGAACAGCAGTTTCGCGCGTGGGTCGGCGTTGGATTCGCACAGGTCCGGGAAATATTTTTCCGCCAGTCGCGTCACCTGCTCGTCGATGTCGATCTGCACCACCGATTCGACTTCCGGATGGCGCAGCACTTCACGCAGGGTGCCGCAATCACCGCCGCCGATGATCACCACGTTGCGTGGCGCCGCGTGCGTGTACAGCGCCGGGTGCGTCATCATCTCGTGGTACAGGAAGTTGTCGCGGCTGGTCAGCATCACGCAACCGTCGATCACCATCAGGTTGCCCCAATCGGTGGTGCGGTAAATCTCGATGTGCTGGAACGGCGTCGAGGCCTCCGCGAGCTTGTCGTCCACGCGATAGCCGATGGACGACCCGGAAGCCTCGTGCTTTTCGGTGAACCAGTTGGACGACATGCCGGGAATCCTGTTGGAGAACCGTGAATTGTAACGGCCGGGCCCGGCCCACGCGTTACAATGGTGGAAGTCGATCCCGCGGCGATGGTGGCTTCCGATCGACCACTCCTTCGCGTCAAGGCCCGCCGCTGCGACGTTCCGCCCCTCGTTATCCGGAGACCCACGATGACGAACGCCTGGAACATCGATGCCGCCCGTTTTGCGTATTCCGTCGCGCACTGGAGCGACGGCTACGTCGATATCGATGACGTGGGACGCGCGGTGATGCGACCGCGCGGTGCCGAGGGCCCGGCAATCGCCTTGGACGATGCGATCGCTCGCACGCGCGAGCTCGGCCTGCGCCTGCCGCTGCTGCTGCGGTTTCCCGACACCCTGCTGGACCGCCGCGCGCGCCTGCGCGAAGCGTTCGCGGGTGCGATGCGCGCCCACGACTACGCCGGTGGTTACACGGCGTTGTATCCGATCAAGGTCAACCAGCAACGCGCGGTCGCGGCCACGCTCGCGCAGGGCCCGCAATCGCCGCGCGCGGCGGGGACGGGGTTCGGACTGGAAGCCGGCTCCAAGCCGGAGCTGCTGGCGGTGCTCGGGCTCGCCGAGCCGGGCTCGCTGGTCGTGTGCAACGGCTACAAGGACGCCGAATACATCCGCATCGCGCTGATCGGCCGCAAGCTCGGCATCGACGTGGTGGTCGTGATCGAAAAACCATCCGAACTCGAGCACGTGATCGAGGAAGCGAAGGCGCTCGGTGTCGAACCGAAACTCGGCGTGCGCGTGCGACTGGCGTCCATCGGCGCCGGCAAGTGGCAGAACACCGGCGGCGACAAGAGCAAGTTCGGACTGACGCCGACGCAACTCCTCGCGCTGGTCGAACGCCTGCGCGAAGCGAATTTGACGCACACGATGCGCCTCCTGCACTTCCACATGGGTTCGCAGATTTCCAACCTGCGCGACATCGCGGCCGGCATGCGCGAGGCGGTGCGGCATTTCGCCGAACTTCGTGGGCTTGGGTTGCCGCTGGATCACGTCGATGTCGGCGGCGGACTCGGCATCGATTACGAAGGCACGCGTTCGCGCGGCGAATGCTCGATCAATTACGACCTCGACCAGTACGCCAACGCCATCGTCGCGCCGCTCGCTGCCGCGTGCGCGGAATGGAAGCTCGATCCGCCGCGCGTGCTGACCGAATCCGGCCGCGCGATGACCGCGCACCACGCGGTGCTGATCGTCAATGTCAGCGAGGTCGAGGCCGCGCCGGATGGTGCCGTCCCATCGGAAGCCGCGAACGAATCGCCGGTGTTGCGATCACTGCGCGACACGCTGGCGGCACTCGGCAAGCGGCCAGTGCGCGAAGTCTGGCAGGACGCGCAGCAGTATTTGAACGAAGGGCAATTGTTGTATGCGCAGGGCGTGCTGGACCTTGCGCAACGCGCCAAACTCGATGCACTGTTCCACGCGATCGCGCTGGGCGTGCGCAAGCACCTGAAGCCCGACGAGCGTTCGCACCGCGAGATCATCGACGCGCTCGACGTGAAGCTGGTCGACAAATATTTTTGCAACTTCTCGGTGTTCGAGTCGATCCCGGACGTGTGGGCGATCGACCAGATCTTCCCGATCATGCCACTGACGCGCCTGGACGAGGAACCGACGCGGCGCGGCACGCTGGCCGACCTGACCTGCGACTCCGACGGGCGCGTCGACGTGTATGTGGAATCGGGCGACCTCGACGTCAGCCTGCCGCTGCACGAACTGCGACCGGGCGAACCGTACCGGCTCGGCATCTTCCTGGTCGGCGCGTACCAGGAAACGCTGGGCGACATCCACAATCTTTTTGGCGACACCGACGCGGTGAATGTGCGCATCGACGGCGACGGCTTCACGCTGGACGGCGCGCGCCGCGGCGATTCCGCCGACATGCTGCTCGATTACGTCGGCTACCAGCCCGATGACCTGCGCGCGGCGTACCGCGAAAAGCTCGCGCAAGCCGGCATCGACGGCGATGCCGCGCGGCATCTCGAAGCCGCGCTGGAAACGGGGCTGACCGGTTACACCTATCTGCAGGAAACCTGATAGACGAACCCGTTCGCTCGTTCAATGCGCAGACGGCGGGGCAGGAATCACGGCCGGCTTGTATTGCGCGTACTGTTGCAATAGCGCCTGAAAACGCGCGTCGGGGCGGATCGGATCCCAGTGCGGATCCAGCCACAGCATCACGGGCGAGTAGTCGCCGCCGATCCCCGGCGTAGCCAGCGCCTTGGCGAGCAGCGGCACGGCAAGATCAGGGCGGCCGGCTTGGGCGTATTGCGCGGCGTTGACCTGCATCAGCCTCGGCGCAGACAGGTGATCGTTGCTTCTGGAAGCGATGGCCTGTGATTTCGCGAGAGCATCCAGCCCTTCCGCGGCATGACTCAAACCCAGTTCCGCCTCGGCGATGCGGTTCCAGACCGCCCCCACATCGATACCCTGCTGCATTTTGACTTGCGTCCGCAGCTGCGGCAGAACCTGCTCATACAAAGACTTGGCACGCTCCGGCTGACCCAGCCACCGGAGCAGCCGCGCTTCCGTCTGCGGCTTGCCGATGACCACATAGGCGAGAAACGGGTCAGGTACATTCACAGGAATACTGTCGAGCAGGTCCAAGGCCTCCCGATATCGCCTCTGGTAGATCAACAGGGGCGCACGCGTTCCGACTTTCAACCGGTTCGAGTCACCCGTGGCCGCTGCCAAGGCGCGTGCGATGTCGCCACTGCCGAGCAGGATGCTCTGGACATAATTCTCCTTGGCGGCGATGTTGCGGGGCTCCAAGGTCAGGGCACGTTGGGACCAGCGCTCGGCATCCGCGTAACGCCCCATCGCCATGTAAGTACTGGCGATGTTCGCGGCAAGCACTGAGCTGCGCGGGTTCTGCGTGAACGCCTGTTGGAAAGAAGCGATCGCCGCGTCGAAACGACCCAGGCGGCGCTGGGCCAATCCTTGCCCCTCGAGCGCGCCGGGATCGTTGGGGCGAAGCGCCAGCACTGCCGCAAAGGCCTCGATCGCACCATCGAAGTCGCGGTGGCCCCAGTAAGCGTTGTAACCCAAGGCGAGTTGCGCCGCGGCGAGATCGGGCACCAGCTTGAGCGCCTGCTCGGCGTCGGCGCGTGCCCGTGTGTCGAGTTGCACCGCGTCCTGCCCACCGGCGCCTTCGTACGTGAGATAGCTTTCCGCATAGGACAGCCGCGCATAGGCCAAGGCAAAATCGGGATCCTTTTCGATGGCTTGCCGGTAAAGCGGGATCGCGGTTGCGAGCATCAGCGGGTTGCCGGCGCCGAGTTCGGCCTGGTTGGTCTGGTATTCGGCACGCAGGAACAGGTCGTAAGCCGCCTCGTTCCGGGTCGGTACGGCAGCCAGGCGCGCCGTTTCCGCCGAGGAAAGTTTTGCATTGAGCGCGTTCGCGATCTTCTCCGCCACCTCGCCTTCGACGCCGAACACGTTGTCGAGCGCGCGCGTGTAATCCTGCGCCCAGAGATGGCTTTGGGTGTCGGCATCGATCAACTGCACGTTGATCAGCACCTGCTTGCCCTGCTTCTGCACGCTGCCTTCCAGAATGCTTGCAACGCCGAGTTGCTTGCCGATGGTTTTCAAATCATCCGGATGGCTGGCGTATTTCGCGGTCGAGGTGCGCGCGATCACCTTGAGATCGCCGATGTCGGCCAGCTTGGTCAGGATCAGGTCCTGCATGCCGGCGACGAAGTATTCGTTGTCCTTGTCGTTCGACAGATTCTCGAACGGCAGCACAGCGATGGATTTGGCGGGGATGGGTTGCGCGGCGGCGTTGACGCGTAGCCCGGATGCAGGCGCGCCAGCGGCGGAATCCGGGGCGGTGTTTGTTCCCGGATTTCGCTTCGCTTCATCCGGGCTACCGGCTTGCACGAACGGCGCGGCATGCGGTCCGTTCGCCGCCGGTCCCAGGCGCCAGATCAGGGTGCCGCCGATCGCCAGCAGCAGGGCGATGATCAGCAACTCGGCGCCGCCGATGCGTTGCGCGCCGCGCTCGCCGTGATACCAGGCCAGCACCAGCATTACGAAGAAGCCGATCGCCAGCGCGAGGATCAGGTAGCGCTCCACTGCGCCCGGCCAGTTGAAGCGCTGCGCGATGATGTCGATGCCCTGCAGCAACGCGAACGCGAAGGCTACCCAGGCGATCGCCCACTGCACCAGCTTGCGCTGCTTCAGACGTTGCCAGAATTCGTTCACGCCGACCCCAGCCATGCCAGAACGACGCGTGTTGCCCGCACGCGAGCGTTCTTCCCGCGTGCACCGGAATCCGGGTTGATTCTAGTCCAAGCGGTGGCTGGCGGCGGCGCTTCGCCCCAGCGTGGTGGCCCTCAGCTTTCGCGCGCGATCTGCAGCCCCGCCGGCGATTGGCTGACCGGCATCACTTCGAGGCGGTTGATATTGAGGTGTGGCGGCAGGCTGGCGACCCACCACACGGTGTCGGCGATGTCGCGACCGGTGATCGGATGCGCGCCTGCGTACAGCTTGTCGGAAGCAGCCTGGTCGCCACCAGTGCGCACCAGCGTGAATTCGGTTTCGGCCATGCCGGGCTCGACCGAGGTCACACGCACGCCGGTGCCGTGCAGGTCGCAGCGCAGTCCCAGCGAAAACTGGGTCACGAACGCCTTGGTGCCGCCGTACACGTTGCCGCCGGTGTACGGATACGTCCCGGAAATCGAGCTGATGTTGACGATCGCGCCGCGGCGTTCGATCAGTTTCGGCAACAACAGGCGCGTCAGCGTCACCAGCGCGGTGACGTTGGTGTCGATCATCTGCCGCCATTGCGCGAGGTCGCAGTCCTGCGCTTTCGCGGTACCCAACGCGAGGCCGGCGTTGTTGACCAGCACGTCGATGGCGCGGAAGTTTCCGGGCAACGCATCCAGCGCGGCGCGCATGGCCGCTTCATCGCAGATGTCGAACGCGGTGGTGTGCACGCGCTCGACGCCGAAGCGTTCGGTCAGTTGCGCAAGGCGTTCGGCGCGACGGGCGAAGGCGATCACCCTCCATCCGTTTTCCGCGAACTTGGCCGCGATCGCAGCGCCGAATCCGGCCGAGGCGCCGGTGACCAGCACCGTGCCCATCATTTTTCCTTCATGGGCATGGCTTGGAAACCTGCCGCCTGCAACTTCTTCTGCATGGCTTGCAGTTCCGTGGCGGTCGCGAACGGCCCCAACCGCACGCGGTTCCAGGTCTTGCCATCAAGGGAGATGGTTTGCACGTGGGCGGTGAACCCCTGCAGCGCAAGCTCCGCTTTCTTCGCATCGGCGGCACCGGAATCCGGGTACGCGCCGACCTGCAACACGTAAGCGCCCTGCGAGGATGTGGTTCCGGTGTCCGCACTGGCCACCGCCGGCGTGGAAGTGCTGGCATTGTTGGCCGCCGCCGCCTTCTGTTGCTCAGCCTTGGCCATCGCGGACAGCTCCGCGTTCGGGATCACGACTTCCTTCTCGGGAAGCACCTTGTAGAAATCGAATTGCGACGCGCTGGACGCCGCGCTGCTGGCTGCGATGCCCGGCGAGCTGCCCGGTTGCGCCACCGCGTTGGGGTTGGGCTGCGGCTGGTCCGCGCGGCGCAGGCTGGGCATGCTGCGATACGCAAGGGCCATGACGATGCCGCCCACCACCACGCCTGCCAGGAACAAGGCCCAGCCCGGAAAGGCCGCGCCACCGTTGCGTACTGCCTGTCGATTGTTGCGAGTTGCCACTGCCAGTCCTCGTGCATGTTTGCGTGCGGCCCGGAGAAGGGTCGCATCGGCCGTTCATCAGATGGTGCGAAACGTCACATCGTTTGCGGCGCCGACACGCCCAGCATAGCGAGTCCGTTGGCGAGCACCTGCCGCGTCGCATACGCCAACGCCACGCGCGCATTGCGCTGCGCTTCGTCGTCCACCAGGAACTGCTCGGCGTTGTACCAGACGTGGAAGGCGCCGGCCAGTTCGCGCAGGTATTGCGCCAGCAGGTGCGGTTCGCGGTTTTCCGCCGCGGCTTCGACGACTTCCGGAAAGCGCGAAACTTCCGCCATCACGTCGCGCGCGTGGTCGCTGTCGAGCCGGTCGAGGTGTTTCAGCGCGTCGCGCTGTTCGAACACGATGGATCGCTCGTGCATCTGCCGCTGCACCGAACACACCCGCGCGTGCGCGTACTGGATGTAATAGACCGGGTTGTCGTTGGTCTGCGCACGCGCGAGGTCGATGTCGAACACCAGTTGCGAATCGCTCTTGCGCGCGATCAGGAAATAACGCGTGGCGTCGAGCCCGGCCATGTCGATCAGGTCGCGCAACGTGACGTAGGAACCGGCGCGCTTGGAGATTTTCACCTCCTCGCCGCCCTTCATCACGGTCACCATCTGGTACAGCGCGTATTCGGGCCAGTCTTCCGGTATGCCGATGTCCAGCGCCTGCAAGCCGGCGCGCACACGCGCCAGCGAGCCGTGGTGATCCGAGCCGAGCACGGTGACCGCGCGCTTGTAACCGCGCTCCCATTTCGAGAGGTGATAGGCGACATCCGGCACGAAATACGTGTACGTGCCGTCCGACTTCCGCATCACGCGGTCCTTGTCATCGCCGAAATCGGTGGCACGGAGCCAGAGCGCGCCATCGGCGTCATACGAGTGCCCCCCGACGGCGACTCGATCCACCACCTGCTGCACCTTGGCGTCGGTGTACAACGAGGATTCGAGGAAGTACACGTCGAATTCGACGCCGAACGCGCGCAGGTCCGCGTCCTGTTCCCGACGCAGCCACGCCACGGCGAAGCGGCGGATGGCATCGAGATCGTCCGGGTCGCGCGTCGCGGTGACGCGCTCGCCGGCAACTTCGACGGTCGCGCCGTCGAGGTAATCGCGTGCGACGTCGTGGATGTAGTCGCCGCGGTAGCCATCCCCCGGCCAACGTGGATCATCAGGCCCGACGCCCCTGATGCGCGCCTGCACCGACAACGCCAGATTCTGGATCTGCGCGCCCGCATCGTTGTAATAGAACTCGCGATACACCTTCCAGCCGCTCGCCGAGAACAGGCGCGCCAGCGTGTCGCCGATCGCGGCATTGCGCGCATGGCCGACATGCAGCGGCCCGGTGGGATTGGCCGACACGAACTCCACGCCCACCGCACGGCCGGCGCCGGACTTGCCGTGCCCATAATGCGCACCTTCGTGCAGTACGCGCCGGATTTCCTCGTGCCAGGCGGCATCGGTGAGGAAAAAGTTGATGAAGCCGGGCCCCGCGATCTCGACCTTCGCGACCAGGGGGCTGGCGGGCAATGCCGCAACGATCGCGGCGGCCAGGTCACGCGGTTTCTTGCCGGCCTTCTTCGCCAGCAGCATGGCCACGTTGCAGGCGAAATCCCCGTGCTCACGCGAGCGCGTGCGCTCAATGACGAAATCGGGCGCCGGTGCCTCCAGCGCGCCATCCCGGTGCAAGCGGTCCAAAGCGTGTTCCAGCAGCTCGTGGAGGGCGTCTTTCACGGAAAGGACAATGTTGGAAGTGGCGACCTGCCATCGTAGCGCAGCGACGCATCCCGGCCAAATGCAGTGGTTGTGGATAACTCGGTGGACAGCTGTGGGCGGCGGGTGCGCGCAGCGTCCGTCGCAACGGCGTTTTGTCGCGAGTCAGACAGAAAATTCCTTTTCGTTCATTTGGTTATTTTCGTTTTGATGAAAGCACACGAAAAGGAGCCGCCAAACGCTTGTGATCCGGCACTGTGCATAACTGACTGCAGGAAGGGTGCGGCTTGGCCCGCGGATCAAATCAATCCGCGCGCAGCCATCGAGGTCGGCTCGCCCGCGCCGACCACCAGATGATCCAGCACCCGCACGCCGACCAGTTGCAACGCATCGCGCAACTGGCGCGTGATGTTGCGGTCGGCAGCCGAGGGCTCGGCGACGCCCGACGGGTGGTTGTGCGCAAGGATCACCGCCGCCGCGTTGTGCTTCAGCGACGCGCGCACCACCTCGCGCGGATGCACCGACGCGCCGTCCAGCGTGCCGCGGAACAGTTCCTCGAAGGCCAGCACCCGATGGCGATTGTCGAGGAAAAGGCACGCGAAGACTTCATACGGCTTGTGCGCAAGCTGCGCCTTCAGGAACGCGGCGCTGTCGCGCGGACTGGTCAATGCGGTACGCCCGGTCAGCTCTTCGCCGAGACAGCGCCGCGCCAATTCCAGCGCAGCGACCAGACGCGCGCGCTTCGCGGGTCCCAGCCCCGGCACGCCCGCGAGATCCCGCGCGAGCAATGCGTTCAATCCCCCCGCATGCACAAGCAGGCTGCGCCCCATGTCAACGGCACTGGTGCCGCGCACGCCGCTACCCAAAAGGACCGCCAACAATTCAGCCGGTGTCAGCGCAGCGGCACCACGGGCCAACAGTTTTTCGCGTGGCCGTTCGTCCTCGGGCCAATCACGGATGCTCATCGCCTTGCCCCTCGTAAACCCACCTCCAGCATGCTGACATCGCAACAACCGATGCAGCGGCGCGACTGCGTGATTCGGGTAAGCTAATCGCCGGTTTGCCTGTCAGCGGATGCCGACATGAGTTCCACGCAACATCGTCCCGGCGAACATAGGCCCAGCGAAAACAAGCACGTTCTGCTCGGGGTCTCGGGCGGCATCGCCGCCTACAAGGCATGCGAAGTCGTGCGCCGCCTGCGCGACGCGGGCGCGGAGGTGCGCGTGGTGCTGACCGAAAACGCCGCGCGCTTCGTCACGCCGCTGACGTTCCAGGCGCTGTCGGGCCAGCCGGTGAATCACGGCCTCTGGGATGCCGAGGCCAAAATGGGCATGGGCCATCTGGAACTCGCACGCTGGGCCGACGCGGTGCTGGTCGCCCCGGCTTCGGCCGACACGCTGGCCAAACTCGCGCACGGTTTCGCCGACGACCTGCTGTCCACGCTGTGCCTTGCCACCACCGCGCCCGTGGCGGTCGCGCCAGCCATGAATCACCGCATGTGGCTGCACCCGGCCACGCAGGCCAATGTCGCGACTTTGCGCGCGCGCGGCGTCGCGATCCTCGGGCCCGCGAACGGACCGCTCGCGGAGGGTGAATCGGGGCCGGGCCGGATGCTGGAACCACAGCAATTGGTGCAGGCGCTGGCCACTCCGGGCGGCACGCATGTTGCCTGAAACCCTTCCATCGGCGTCGAGCGCGCGTGGAGGTTCGAGCGCGTGAAAGCGTGTGGAAGCCTTGAAGGGGCACTGGCCGGCCTGCACGTCGTAATCGACGCCGGCCCCACTTACGAAGACATCGACCCGGTGCGCTTCCTGGGCAACCGCAGCTCGGGCAAGATGGGTTTCGCCGTTGCGGATGCCGCGGCGCAAGCCGGCGCCGACGTCACCCTGATTGCTGGGCCTGTTCATTTGCCTACACCCCCCGGAATCGAGCGCCGCGTGGATGTGCGCAGCGCCCTGCAGATGCGCGATGCCGTGATGCGCGCGGTGGAGGGCGCGGACATCTTCATCGCCGCAGCGGCGGTCGCCGATTGGCGCGTCGCCGATTACAGCGCGCGCAAGATCAAGAAGGGCCCGACCGGTACACCGGTGCTGGAACTGGTCGAGAACCCCGACATCCTGGCCGAAGTCGCGGCGCGCGATCCGCGTCCGTTCGTGGTGGGCTTCGCTGCCGAGACCGATCACGTCGCCGAACATGCGCGCGAAAAACTGGTGCGCAAGAAACTCGATCTGCTGGCCGCCAACCGCGTCGACGAGACGGTCGGCATTGGCGCCGATGACAACGCGCTGGACCTGATCTGGCCCGGGGGCGGCGAAAGCCTGCCGCACACCTCGAAAGCCGAGTTGGCAAAGGCGCTGGTCGCGCGCATCGCCGCCCATTACCACGCACGACGACACGCATGATTTCATCGCAACAAGCAGTCCCGGTGGAACTGAAGCGGCTCGACGCGCGGCTCGGCGATTCCATTCCGTTGCCCGCGTACGCAACCGACGGCAGCGCGGCGATGGATTTGCGCGCGGCGCCCGATAGCGCCGTTACGCTCGTACCCGGCGACAGTGCGTTGATCCCGACCGGACTGGCAATCCACATCGGCAATCCCGGCTGGTGCGCGCTGATCCTGCCGCGTTCGGGCCTCGGCCATAAACACGGGCTGGTGCTCGGCAACCTCACAGGTTTGATCGACGCCGACTACCAGGGACCGCTGATGATTTCGTGCTGGAACCGCGGCAGGGAGCCCTTTACCATCCAGCCGGGTGACCGCATCGCGCAGCTGCTGGTGACGCCGGTCGCACGCGTCGCGTGGCACGTGGTCGAGGACTTCGCAACAAGCGAACGCGGCGTCGGGGGATTTGGCTCGACAGGGGTCGCATGACGACATGGACAACGAATCGACCGTCAGCAAGGCTTCCAATCCCCAGCCCGTGCAGGCCGCGGCGCGTGCCGTGCGCGCACGCTTCAGCCTGCGCCGCGGCATCGCCGCGGTCGTGGCCGATCTGTTCCTCGCACTGGGCACCCTGCTGGTACTGTTCGGCTTGTTCATGGGTTGGCAGGCGTGGCTGGCCTGGCGCCAAACCAACGCCGCGCAGGCTCTGGTGCAGGCGAAACAGAATGCCGCGCAAAAGATCGCGCTGATCGTCGCGGATCGGCGCGCACAAATCGTCAAGGTGCTTGCGCAACCCGCGCTGGTCGCCGAACTCACCGCCAACAATGATGCGCCGACGCGTGCCGCGGTTGCGCAGATCATCAAGGCGGAAATCAAGGACGCGAGCAGCGTGACGCTGTATAGCGCGCAATTGAACGAGGTGCTGCACGGCAATCTGACGCAACTCGGTTACGCGCGCGCGGCGCAGTTGATGTCCAGCTTGAGCGACGACGACGTCGGCCTTGCGCAATCGCCCGTGTCGCGTGTCATGAGTTTCGCGGGACCGATCATGGGTGCGGATGGCAAGCCGTTGGCGTTCGCGACCGTCGACTTTCCGGATTCGTCGCTGCGCATTGCGCTGCATTCCGTTCCCGTCAGCGCGGGGCGGGTGGATCTGAGGCAGAGCAACAAGTCGGGCGACATCGTGCTGGCTGGCGTGGGCCAGGATGCTTTGTCCACGGCCGACGACGCCGGCGTGCCGGTGGCGCACAGCTTGTATCGCGTCGCTTCGGCACCACCGGAATACTGGTTGCCGATCACCCGGTCGTTTGTCTTCGCACTGGTGCTGGCGATCCTTGCGCTTCTGTTTGGCGCCGGCGCGTTCTGGCTGCGCCCGCGCGTGCGCGCACGCCTTGGCGGTGCGCTGGTGGACGAGCCTGCGCTGGCCGACGTGATCGCCGCGGCATCGCCACCGCCCAAACGCGCCGCCGTGGAGCCTGCGGTGGAAGCCGCGCCGACAACGAACCCATCGACACATGATGATCCCATCCCCGACCCCGGCATTTTCCGCGCGTACGACATTCGCGGCGTGGTTGGCCAGACACTCACCGAAGGCGTCGCGCGCCAGCTCGGCCGTGCGATCGGCAGCGCAGTCCGCGACAAGGAGCTTTCGGAGATCGTGGTCGGCCGCGACGGGCGCCTGTCCGGCCCGATGCTGTCCGGCGCGCTGATCGAAGGCCTGCGTGCGGCGGGTGTGGACGTGATCGACATCGGCGCGGTGCCGACACCGGTCAGTTATTTCGCTGCCTACCAGCTCAACACCGGCTCGTGCGTGTCGGTCACCGGCAGCCACAACCCACCCGACTACAACGGCTTCAAGATCGTGATCGGCGGCGAAACGCTGGCCGAAGACGCGATCCAGGATCTGCACCAGCGCATCGTGGACGGCCGCCTTGCGGTAGGCCACGGCTCACTGCGCGAGTACGACATCACCGGCGAATACATCGAGCGCATCGCGTCGGACATCCAGACCGGCCGCGCACTGAAGGTGGTGGTCGATTGCGGCAACGGCATCGCCGGCAACACCGCGCCGGGCGTGGTGCATGCAATCGGCTGCGAACCCATCCCGTTGTACTGCGAAGTCGATGGCAACTTCCCGAACCATCATCCCGATCCCTCCGAACCGAAGAATCTTGCCGACCTGATCCTGACGGTCAAGAAAACGGGCGCCGACGTCGGCCTCGCGTTCGATGGCGATGGCGACCGGCTCGGTGTGGTGACGAGGGACGGGGAAATCATCTATCCCGATCGCGTGCTGATGCTGTTCGCGCAGGACGTGCTCACCCGCAATCCCGGCGCGACGATCCTGTACGACGTGAAGTGCACCGGCCACCTGCAGCCGCTGATCCTGAAAGCCGGCGGCAGTCCGCTGATGTGGAAGACCGGGCATTCGCTGATCAAGGCCAAGATGAAGGAAACCGGCGCGCAACTCGCGGGCGAAATGAGCGGGCACTTCTTCTTCCGCGAACGCTGGTACGGTTTCGACGACGGCGTGTACGCCGCCGCGCGCCTGCTGGAAATCCTGGCCGACGACCCGGAAGGCCGGACGCCGGAAGAGATCTTCGCGACGCTGCCGAAAGGCGTCTCGACGCCCGAGCTCCACGTCCCGATGCAGGAAGGCCAGAGCCATCCCTTCATCGCGCGCTTCCGCGAACGCGCGCAATTCGACGGCGCGCGCCTCACCACCATCGATGGCCTGCGCGCGGATTGGTCCGACGGCTGGGGCCTCGTGCGCGCGTCCAATACCACGCCGGTGCTGGTGCTGCGCTTCGACGCGGACAACGCGGCCGCGTTGAAACGCATCCAGGACGCCTTCCGCGCGCAGATCCTGGCGTGCGACGACACGTTGCAGTTGCCGTTCTGATCTTCCACCGGCGGCCGCCAGACCACCCGTTGCACCTAAGCGCGCGACGACCCCGACCCCAGATCGCGAACGCCCGCGCCAGCAGGATCACCAGCGCGAAATAGCGCGTGCGCCTGCACGGGGCACCCCAAGGGTGCGGGTGCGCTGCACGCGGCGTCCATGGCCGCTGATCAGCGTGCGCCGCGCCCGAACAACACCACTTCCACCGTCTGGATCAGGATGGCGAGATCGAACGCGAAATTGTGATTCTTCACATAGAACAGGTCGAACTTCAGCTTCTCCACGGCATCCTCGAACGAGGAACCGTAGGGATAGCGCAACTGTGCCCAGCCGGTCAGGCCCGGTTTCACGCAGTGCCGCAACGAGTAGTAACGGATCCGCGTATTGAAGTCGTCCACGAATTGCGGCCGTTCCGGACGCGGGCCGATGACACTCATGTCGCCGCACAGCACGTTCCACAGCTGCGGCAACTCATCGAGTCGGGTCTTGCGGATGAAGTAGCCGACGCGGGTCACGCGGTCATCGTTCTTGCTCGCCCAGCGCGCCACGCCATCGAGCTCGGCATCCGTGCGCATGCTGCGGAACTTGATCACCTGGAACGGCTTGCCGTTTTCGCCGACCCGCTCCTGCCGGTACAGGATCGGCGCACCGCGCCCGGATTCCAGCCAGATCGCCAAGGTCGTCAACAGCATGAACGGCCACGCCACCAGCCCCACCAACGAGGCCATCGCCACGTCAAAGGCACGCTTGATGGTGCGCCGCACGGGTGAGATGTTGAAGCCGTCGGAAAACACCAGCCACGACGGGTTGGTGAGATCCATCTTGATCTTGCCGGCCTCGCGCTCGAAGAACTCCGCCAGTTCGGTCACCGCCACGCCGCGCTGCTTGCATTCCAGCAACGCGTCAACCGGCAGGGTGCCGCGACGGTCATCGGGACCCACCACGATTTCGTCTGCGCCGAGTCGGGTCACCCATTGGCACAACGCTTCATCGGGGCACAGCAGCGACGACTGCGGCACGATCACCGGATCCGCCCCGACCGACACGTAGCCGAGAATCTTGAAACCGCGCTGGTCGGTCTTGCGTCGCATGTTGCTGAACACTTCGGCGGCACGCTCGCCCGCACCCAGCATCACCACCCGCCGCTTGAACAGGTCAGCGTCGACGAAGCCCAGGAACAACTCGCGCCACAGCGCCAGGATGAGATAGCCGAGGACCAGGGTGATGCCCAGCACGCCGCGGCCAATGTAGGCGTCGGGAATCGCGTAATACAACACGGTCAGCGCGACGCCACCCAACACGAAGGCCACGCCTTCGCGACTGAGGCGGCCCAGCCAGCCGGCGCGCAGATGCACCTGGTACAAGCCCAAGGCCGTCATCGCGAGTATCAGCACCACCGCGACCAACGGCGCGCGCCAATGCAGCGCGCTGCCGAATGCAGCTTGGGTATGCAGGTCACCCCAATAGCGCAGCGCCACCGCGGCGTACACGCAACCCACCAACAGGGCGAACTCGACCAGCACGAGCAGCAGCTGCCACCTGAGTGCGCGTTGTCGAAACAGCCGGAACATGGGAGGTCCCTCTGCATTGGTCGCCTCGCGCCGATGCGGCTTGGCGTGAGGGGATGGTCTTTATACTACGAATGTGACGTAGTTCAACTTTTGGCGAATACTGAATAATCCTGCACGAAGCGTGCCGCGGCCGGTCCGTCGACACGGGAATGCCGCCCTTTTGAGCCCAAACCCCTGTATCTTTACGTTTTTTGACCCCGCGCCAGGTGCAGAACCATGTGTGGAATCGTTGCCGGTTGCACCCAGCGTGACGTCGTCCCCATCCTGCTGGCCGGGCTGCACGCCCTCGAATACCGCGGCTACGACTCGGCGGGTCTGGCGGTGCTGGACGACGGCAAGCTGAGCCGCCTGCGCGCGCCGGGCAAGGTTTCCGGCCTGGATGCGCTGTGGCAGGCGTCGCCCGCCCACGGGCGAACCGGTATCGCGCACACCCGCTGGGCCACCCACGGCGCGCCCAACGAGGCCAACGCCCACCCGCACTTGTCGCGCGACACGGTGGCGGTGGTGCACAACGGCATCATCGAGAACCACGCGGAGCTGCGGACCGAGCTGAAGGCAGCGGGCTACGAATTCACTTCCGACACCGATACCGAGGTCATTGCGCACCTCGTGCACAAGCTGGTGGCCGAGGGCAAGTCGCTGCGCGAGGCAGTCAGTGACGCCACCCGTCGCCTGCGCGGGGCCTATGCGATCGCGGTGCTGCATCGCAACCACCCCGGGCATGTCGTCGGCGCGCGCCGCGGCAGCCCGTTGTGCGTGGGCGTCGGCATCGGCGAACACTTCCTCGGCTCCGATGTGCAGGCGCTGATCCAGGTCACCAATCGCATCGTGTACCTGGAAGAAGGCGACGTGGTGGAAATCGCGCCGGACGCGCTCGTGATCCAGGCGGCCGACGGCTCACCGGTCACGCGCAGGATACGCGAGAGCGACCTGTCGATGGACGCGGTCGAGCGCGGCCAATTCCGCCATTACATGCTGAAGGAAATCTTCGAGCAGCCCGGCGCGGTTGCCAACACGCTGGAGGGCCGCATTGCCGATGGCCGCGTCCTGCCGAACATTTTCGGCGTGGATGCAGACGAACTGCTGAAACGCGTGCGCCACGTGCACATCGTCGCGTGCGGCACCAGCTATCACGCAGGCATGGTTGCGCGTTACTGGCTGGAAGGCATCGCCGGCATTCCGTGCAGCGTCGAAGTCGCCAGCGAATACCGTTACCGCAACGTGGTGGTGATGCCCGACACGCTGTTCCTCGCGATTTCGCAGTCGGGCGAAACCGCCGACACGCTGGCCGCGCTGCGCGAGGGCCGCGAGCGCGGTTACCTCGGCTCGTTCGCGATCTGCAACGTGCCGGAATCGAGCCTGGTGCGCGAATCCGACCTCACCTTGATGACGCGCGCGGGTCCCGAAATCGGTGTCGCTTCCACCAAGGCGTTCACCACGCAATTGAGCGCGCTGGCATTGCTGGTGCTGGAACTCGCCCGCTTGCGCGGCACCGACGCCGCGCGGCTCGCGCAACTCGTGGCCGAACTCGCGAGCCTGCCGCGCCATCTCGAAGAGGCGCTGAAGCTTGCGCCGGCGATCGCGACATTGGCCGAGTCGTTCGTGGACAAGCACCACGCGCTGTTCCTCGGCCGCGGCGCGCAGTATCCGGTCGCCATGGAGGGCGCGCTGAAACTCAAGGAAATCTCATACATCCATGCCGAAGCCTACCCCGCGGGCGAACTCAAGCACGGCCCGCTGGCGCTGGTCGACGAGGATATGCCGGTGATCGCGGTCGCGCCCAACAACCAGTTGCTGGAAAAGTTGAAGTCGAATCTGGAAGAGGTGCGCGCGCGCGGCGGCCAGTTGTACGTTGTCGCCGACGACGACGCCGACGTGTCATTGAACGGCAATCGTGGGCATTTGATCAAGGTGGATGCGGGCGGCAACTTCATCGCGCCCGCGGTGTTCACCGTGCCACTGCAGTTGCTCGCTTACCACGTCGCGGTGCTGCGCGGCACCGACGTCGACCAGCCGCGCAACCTCGCCAAGTCGGTCACCGTGGAATAAAAGGAATCGCGTCCAGATCGACGTTGCCGCCGCTCAGCACCAGCCCGACGCGTTGGCCGGCGAAGCGTTCGCGCCGCGCAAGCAGTGCTGCCAGCACGACGGCCGATGAAGGCTCGATCGTCTGCTTGAGTTCGGCCCACGCGAGGCGCATCGCCGCGAGCGTGGCGTCGTCATCGACGCGGATGACTTCGACGTGATGCGCATCCAGCAGCGCGAAATTCGGTTCGCCGATGGTCGCGCGCAAACCATCGCAGATCGTGTGCGGCACGACGTCGGTGATGCGCTCGCCGCGCTGCAAGGATTGGAATGCGTCGTCTGCTCCCGCGGGTTCGGCGCCGAACAAGCGTGCATCCGGGTTGAGTGCGTGCAGCGCGATGGCGCAGCCGGAAGACAGTCCTCCGCCGCCGATGGGAACAATCATGGCGTCGAGATCGGGAATCTGTTGCAGCAATTCCAGGACGATGGTGCCCTGACCCGCCATTACGCGCGAATCGGCGTAGGGATGCACCAATGTCGCCCCGGTTTCGCGTTGCACTTTTGCGCACGCTTCCTCGCGCGCGGCCTGGTTCGGCGCGCAACGATGCAGGATGCCGCCGGCGCGTTCGATATTCGCCAGTTTGGCCGCGACGGCGCCTTCGGGCACCACGATGTGTGCGGGAATCTTGCGCGTGCGTGCGGCCAGCGCCAGCGCGGCACCATGGTTGCCGGACGAGTGCGTGACGACGCCGCGCCTGGCCTCGCCATCGTCGAGCGACCACACCGCATTGCAGGCGCCGCGGAACTTGAACGCGCCACCTGCCTGCAGGTGTTCGCATTTGAAAAACAGTGCAGCGTCGGCGCGTGCGTCCAGTTCCGGCGAGCACAGCACCGGCGTGACCCGGGCGTGCGGCGCAATGCGCACGGCGGCGCTGCGAATGTCGTCAAGGGTCGGAGCTTCGAATTTGACCATGGCTCGATGTCGTCAGGGCAAGTAGCTGTCCATTTTGACACTGATGCACAAGGCGCGGCTGATAAAATGGCGCGATGGATACCCAGACTTCCTCCGCAAGCCAGGCCGCAAAGACCATCCGCCTCGCCGACTACCAGCCGCCCGCCTGGCGCGTCACCCATGTCGAGCTGAAGTTCGAGCTTGGCGTCAACGAAACTCGGGTGCATTCCAGGCTCACCCTGGCGCGCGATCGCGCCGAGCCCTTGCGGCTCGATGGCGAGGATCTGGAACTCGTCGGCGCGCGTCTGGATGGACGCACCCTCGCGGCAGGCGATTACCAGCTCGACGCGTCCGGCCTTGTCGTCGCGGATGCTCGCGACGGCAGCGTGTTGGAACTGGACGTGCGCCTCGACCCCGCACGCAACAGCCAGTTGTCCGGGCTGTACGTTTCCGGCTCGCGCGAACACGGCTTCCTGCTGACGCAATGCGAAGCGCAGGGCTTCCGGCGCATCACGTTCTTCCCCGACCGTCCTGATGTGTTGACGCGTTACGACGTCACGTTGATCGCCGGCCGCGCACGCTTTCCCGTGCTGCTGGCCGGCGGCGCCCAGACCGGCGCGGGTGATCTGCCGGACGGCCGCCATTTCGCGCGTTTCGTCGATCCGCATCCCAAGCCGAGTTATTTGTTCGCGCTGGTCGCGGGTCATCTCGAAAAAATCGAGCGTGCGTATCGCACCGCCGATGGCAATGACGTCATGTTGCGGCTGTGGGCCGAAGCCGATGCGATCGGCCGCTGCCACTACGCAATGGATGCGCTGGAGCGCGCGATGCGCTGGGACGAGCGCGCGTACGGCCGCAATTACGACCTGCCGGTATTCAACGTGGTCGCGACCCACGATTTCAACATGGGCGCGATGGAGAACAAGGGCCTCAACATCTTCAATTCGAAGTATCTGCTCGCCGACCCGGAAACGACCACCGACGATGAATACCGCCACATCGAAGCGGTGATCGGTCACGAATACTTCCACAACTGGAGCGGCAACCGCGTCACCTGCCGGGACTGGTTCCAGCTTTCCCTGAAGGAAGGCTTCACGGTGTTCCGCGAGCACAGCTTCTGCGAAGCCATGCACTCGCCGGCGCTGAAGCGCATCGAAGACGTGGCCATCCTTCGCCGTGTGCAGTTTCCGGAAGACGCCGGTCCGCTGGCGCACCCGGTGCGCCCGGCTGCCTACCAGGCGATCGACAACTTCTATACCGCAACCGTGTACGAAAAAGGTGCCGAATTGATCCGGATGCTCGCCGGCCGGCTGGGCGCCGAAGGTTTCCGGCAGGGGACCGACCTGTATTTCTCGCGCTTCGATGGGCAGGCCGTCACCATCGACGACCTGCTGGCCGCGCTGGGCGAAGCCAATGGCGTGGATCTGTCGCCGTACCTCGCGTGGTATGCACAAGCAGGCACGCCCGAAGTTCGCGCGCGTGATGACTACGATGCTGCCGCAAAATGCTACACGTTGACCCTCGCGCAACGCACTCCGCCGACACCCGGCCAGCCGCACAAGCAGCCGGTACCGATTCCGGTTGATCTCGCGTTGTTTGCGGACGACGGAGCGCGTGTGCCACTGCGACTCGCGGACGACACCACGGCGCCTGCCGACGAGCGTGTACTGGAATTGACCACCGCCGAACAGCGCTTTGTTTTCGAAGACGTACCCGCGAAGCCGACGCCGTCCTTGTGCCGTGGCCTGTCGGCGCCGGTACGGGTGCACTTCGATTACACGCCCGCGCAACTCGCGCGCTTGCTCAAGCACGAAACGGGCGGCTTCGATCGCTGGAATGCGGCGCAGCAACTGGCCGCGTGCGCCTTCGACGAGGCGTTCGCGCCAGGGCATACGCAGGCCGCAACCGGCGCATGGCTGGATGCGCTGGCGTCCGTGTTCGCTGCACGCGCGGCCACCGACCCTGCGCTGCTGGCCGATTTGCTGACACCGCCCTCGGAGCTCGAACTCGGCACGCGCCATGCGCCGTTCGATCCGGATGCCG
>Ga0207647_10000889_pt1 | contig 23151 bp, 18 predicted proteins | sample KBSCornC2_FD_184295 | JGI IMG/M metagenome (GOLD analysis project Ga0207647, IMG submission 184295) | Corn rhizosphere microbial communities from Kellogg Biological Station, Michigan, USA - C2 (SPAdes) (version 2) | ecosystem: Host-associated > Plants > Roots > Rhizosphere ... | reverse complement strand
GGCAGCGTGTCGGTTGCACGATTGGGCGCGGTCAGGTTGACCGGCGGTGCGCTTCCGTCGGCGGGCGCTGCGAAAATGTCGAGGTTTGTCGACAGTTCTTCGGTGCGCCCGGCCTCGCGCAAAGCGAAATAGACGGTGCGGCCGTCCGGCGAGAAACTGATCTCCTCCCCGCCGCCGAACGGTTTTGAAGGCGTATCGCCGACCAGATTGCCCTCGATCGGAACTCCGGCGCCGGCGAGCTTCCCGCCAGCGATCGGATAAGTGAACAGGCGCGACCGGACGCCCGGCTCTTCCCACGTGTCCCAGTGGCGGATGAACAGCTGATCGTAGGTCCGGCCCGAGCCGGTATTCGGCTTCGGTGGGAGGCCAACGCAATTGAGATCGCGGCAACGGAGATCGCGGTCGGCCCACACCACCGCCTCGGTTCCGGACGGCGACAGCTCGAACCCGCCGATGTCGCCCTTGAAGCTGCTGACCTGCACGGGCTTTGCGCCAACCGCCATGCGGAACAGCTGGTCCTGGTCTCCGACCGGCATCAGGAACCATAGCGAACCGTCCGAGGCGAACACGGCGTCGTGGCCCTTCTCCGCGCCGGCGATCGGTGTCGGTTGCGCTCCCGACCTGGTGAGGTCGAGCAGTTCAAGCGTGTTGACGCGCTTGTTCTTCGCCCAGTCCGTGGTCGAGAGCGTGAACACGGCGTAGCGGCCGTCGGGCGACACGTCGGGTGAGCCCATGCGGTGCATCGATTGCAGATCGATGGCTGTCATCGGTCGCGCGTGAGCCGAGGAAGCCGCGAGCGCTGCGGCCGCGGCGGCGAGGAGGAGCTTGGGCTGGATCATGCCGCAGGCGTAGCGATGGGATTCGCGCCTATCAAGAATTCGTCATGCTGAACTTGTTTCAGCATCCATTCCGGAGCGCGCGGAAGACTTTGTCACCAATGGACCCTGAAATGAGTTCAGGGTGACGGCGTATTAAAGCTGCCGCCCGGTAATCCGCGAAATCTCGCGTTTCACATGCTCGTCGACCATCTGCGGGAGATGCTCGTCGAGCCATTGCTTAAGCATCGGCCGGAGCATCCCTCGGATGATTTCCTCGAGTGGGTTGGTCGCGGGCGCAGCAGGAATCGTGGCGGCCACGGTCTGAAGGGCCTCGAGCTTTTGGCGGCTCTGACCCGCGACGTGCTCGTCGATGAGCGGCGGTCCCAAGTCCATCGAGGGAGCGAGGGGCTCGTTCAATTCGAGCACGTCGTCGGACGGCGTCTCGTCTTCCGGAAGTGACTCGTCCTCTTGCGGATCGACCGGCTGCCCGCCGATGCGCAGCTCCTTCTCCTCCGCGATCACTTTCTTGATCGACGCGAGAATGTCTTCCATCGAGGGTTCGCGCCCGGGCGTCTGCATGGCGGCGACGATAGCTTCAATGGCGCGCCCGAGTCACGCCCAACTCGCGAATCAGCCCCGTTCGGGCGAGCTTTGCGGTGGAGGTGCGATTTCCGTTGGGGCCGGCTGCGGGGTCACCGCCACGGGCGCAGGCGGCGTTGCGTCGATCCGAGCAGTGTCGATCTGCGGAGTGACGATCGGGTTCGCCGGCATCTCTTCCGGGGCGACAGTGCGCGTCGCAACGGTCGGGTGGCGTGGGTCGCTGGCCCAATCGTTCCAGTTGCTCGCGACCCGACGATAGTTGCCGAGCGGGTCATAAAGCGGCCCGCCATCGAGTCCGAGGTCCTGGGCTTCGGCCTGGCCCATCGCGTTCAAAAGCTGGAAGCCGGCGACATAGGCGTCGCGCCTGGCGGTGACCAAGGCGACCTGCGAGTTGAGAAGCTCCTGCTCGGCGTTCAGAACGTCGAGGACCGTGCGAGTGCCAACGCTCTGCTCGGCGCGAGCGCCCTCCAGCGCGAGCTGGTTGGCCTGGACGGCAACCGTCTGCGCCTGGATCTGGCCTTGGGCAGCTTCATAATTGGCAAAGGCCGCGCGGGCCGTCTGGACCACTGCGCGTTCAGTGCCAACGACCGTTTCGAGCGCCTGACCCTGTTGCGCCTGCGCCTGGCGGATGCGCGCAGCCGGAAGGCCGCCCTGGAAGATCGGAACGCGGGCACTGAGGCCTACCGTCGTTTCCGCGCCGGTGTTCGGAAAGCCGCTTGGGCCGTTGCGGGCGAGGTTATTGACGTAGGTCTCGCTGCCGACCACCGACAGTGTCGGAAGCCGGCTCGCGCGCGCGACATTCACGTCATAGCCTGACGCGATCGCCTGGCGGGCCGTAGCACTCAGATCAGGGTTGCTGGCGAGCGCGATTCGGACCGCCTCGTCGGCGGTCGTCGGCAGCGGCGGGAGCGGCGGCGGAGGGGCTAGCTGCGCGGGCGGATGGCCGATTACCTGCCTGTACGTTGCCTCGCTCGCGGTAAGCTGGCCCTGCGCACCCGCAAGCTGCGAGCGGCCGAGCTGAAGCCGCGCTTCGGACTGTGCGACGTCGGTGCGGGTGAGATCGCCGATCTGGAACCGGTCCTGGGTCGCCTGCAGGTTCGTCTCGAGAACCTTCACGTTGTTCTGATTCAATTCCACGATCGCCCGGTCGCGGATCACGTCCATGTAGGCGGCGACGGCCTGTGTGAAGACATCGCCTTCCACGGCGGCGAGAGTCGCGCGCCCGGCGAGCACGCGGGTCTCGGCCGCACGCACCGAATTCTTCACCGATCCGCCATTGAACAGCGGATAGCTGACATCGACTCCCACCGAGAGGTTCGGGCCCTTGCCGGTGGAGACCAGCACGCCGCTCTGCGTGACGGTGCGATTGACTCCGATGTCGGCGCTGATCTGCGGCCGGCCTGCTGCCTTGGCGATCGCCACCGTCGCGTCGGTCGCCTTGAGCGTCTCGCGCTGGGTCGTCAGAGTCGGGTTGGTGTTGTAGGCGGAGACCAGGGCCTCACGCAGCGTGTCGGCCGAGGCAGTTCCCGCCATCAGCGCAGCAACCAGCGTTGCGGAAATAAGCTTTCGAACCACTGGTCGCCCCCTAAAAACTGAACTGTTTCGGCCGGCTGAAGCCGGGCAGCGCCGGAACGCCCGCATCGCCGACGGACAAGGTGCCGAAAGCGCCGCCCACTTTCCGCCCGACGGTCAGCCGGGTGATTCCGCGGTCGAGGACCGCGCCACCGAGGCGCCCACCCTCGGCCAGCTGCTCGATAATCGCATCGGGAATATATTCGACCGCGCCGTCGATCAGGATCTGCTCGTAAGGTGCGTTTTGCGCATGGCCGAGCTCAAGCGGGCCCTCGACGGCATCGATGCCGAGCTCCCGGGCCGCGGCAGCCAGGTTCGGGGCGCTTTCAAGCGCGGTCACCTCGAGGCCGACGCGTTCGAGCACAGCCGCCGAATAGCCGGTGCCCGCGCCGATCACGAGCGCGCGCTGCCCGCGCTGTGGCATCATCTGAGTCAGAAGCTGGCCCAGCACGGCCGGTGCGGCGAGATAGCGCCCCTCACCCATCGCTACAGAGCGGTCGACATAGGCGAGTGGCCGGGTGAAGTTCGGAAGGAACAACTCGCGCTCCACGGTGCCCATCGCCGCCAGCACGGCCGGGTCAGTGACGCCCTGCGGCCTCAGCTGGCTTTCGACCATCGCTTCGCGCGCGGCGGCAAAATCGGGAATCGGGCTTTGCATGGTCATAACTGTTATATGCCAGTAACACACCTGTTGTTCAAGCTTGCGCTGAGGGATCGTCGCAGGCGGCGTCGGGCGCTCATATCGGCCCCTGTCCGTCCCGCCAACCGTCATTCATCGAAAGACGAACCGACGAGCGGGGGCTTGACCGGCGGCGGACCCTCGCGCCAAAGCACGGGCCGCTCTTTCCGGCCCGATGGCGGAGTGGTTACGCAGAGGACTGCAAATCCTTGCACGCCGGTTCGATTCCGGCTCGGGCCTCCAACCCCCTCGAGAATGGGAAAAACCGCGAGATTCAAAATAGCGGTTATCCATTTTTCGAGGTTATCCATTTTCGCGTTCTAAGGACGTTCCACCCGGAATTTGTCGGCTTGGGATTCCGGGGCCGGACAGGCGTCCAACCACTGGCCGAGCGTAACGCTCTGATGATTGATCGAAATTCGCCGTACATTCTCTGACCGCGTTCCGCCCGCTTTGGGTGCCAAGAATGCCTTGGCCGTATCTTTGGGTCGAGGAAGCGCCTATCAGGCCAAAGCTACCAGCCGATATCGACGGTTTCAGCGCTTACGCGCCCTCTCCATCCTTAACGCCAGCTAGCCACGATATGCCCAATCATGGGCATCTCGGCGAACGCGCACGATAGGCTTATGGCGAAAGAAGAACTGCTTACAATTGAAGGTGTTGTGGACGAGATCCTGCCCGACGGCCGGTTCGGGGTGACGCTCGACAATGAGCATAGGATTATCGCTTACACGGCCGGCAAGATGCGCCGTTACCGCATCCGGTCGATCGTCGGCGATCGCGTTCACGTAGAAATGACCCCTTACGACCTTTCGAAAGGCAGGATCATTTATCGAGAGAAGCTTGCAGGGCAGTCTTCAGGTCCCAGACGACGCAGCTTCCGGCGGTGAACAAGCCGATTCAGTGGAACACCGATGCGAAGCCCATCAGCGAGATGCCGAGCTTCGCGGCGAAGTCCGCATTCTGGCGCGAGCTGAAAGCAGCGGCGAGCGAACATCTTGCAGCAGAGGCGAACTCCGGTCGGCCATCGGTCGGCGATCCGCGCTTGCAGCTGAAAGCTGCGATCATCGTGATCTGGTTCGGCCTTTCCTACGCCGCGTTGCTATGTGCCCCGTCGCTATCTCCGGCGTTACTTGCGACGCTGTCGCTCGCTCTCGCAGCGTCTGCTCTCGGCTTCTGCGTTTTCCACGATGCCAATCACGGGACCCTTTTTCAGCGACCCACGTGGAATCTCAGGGCAGCCCGGCTCTGCTCCGTGCTGCTCGGCCCTTCGAGACACTTCTGGGTGCACAAGCACCAAGGGATGCACCACCGACAACCGAATGTCTTCGGCTGGGATGACGATCTGGAGACTCGCGGCTTGTTGCGGCTCTCACCGGCCTGCGATTGGGAACCCCGCTTCGTCCGGCAGGAGTTGAAGGCTGTATTGTTCTACAGCCTGAACACACTCGAGTGGTTGTTCTGGAAAGACTTTCACTGCCTGGCACGGCGGCGTCTGAACGATTGGCACACAGTCAGCTTGAACAGAGGTCATCGCACCGAACTGCTCGTGTGCAAGGGCCTGTACTTTCTCCTGATGGTCGCGCCGCCGTTCCTCGTCCTGCCCACGCTATGGGCGACTGCCGCCTTCATCCTGTTTCATGTCGTGTTGAGCTGGATGCTGGCGATCGTCTTTCAGGTTGCGCACCTCACGCCTGGCATGGAGTTCGGAGGCGTCCGGCCGGGTGACGATTGGGCAGTGCACCAGCTTCGCACGACGGCCAACTTTGCTACCGGCTCTCGAGTCGCGACCTGGCTGACCGGCGGTCTGAACCACCAGGTCGAACATCATCTATTTCCGAAGGTGGCGCATACTCACTATCCGCGGCTGCGGCCGATCGTCGGCGCAATCGCGCAGCGCCACGGATTACCCAGCCATGATCTGGGCGGCGTCTCATCTGCTATCAAACAGCATTTCGAACTGCTCAAGGCGCTCGGAGCAGAACGCTGAGCCTTCGCGGAGTCCGACGGGCGGCAATCCGAGATGCAAGCCATTGGAGTGAATATGCGAAGCTATGAAACGACAGATCGCACGCTAATTGATCTGCGCGACCGGCGCACCGACCTGGCAATCAGGATCAGCCTGCTCAAGGACGGCGACCAGCCGGATCAGCTATTGCTCTCTCGATTGCGGGGCGACCTGGAACTCCTGGATCGCCGCATCGCCACTCGTCGGAGTGCGCGCGAGATTTAGGTCGCCCCTCCGCCGGTGCAGATTTCGCGAATGACTAGCGAGTAGATTCACCAGTTGATCGGGGCAGCGGGGCTCCCCAACATGCCACTCGTCAGGAAGCTACCCGACGCCGCATCAGCTTCGAAATTTCGAGCGGTTCGCGGCTATATGTGCTAACGTGCCTTCATCATCGGCAAATCTCCCGCAGGCGCCGATGGCTGAGAGTCCGCGTCGTACTCCCGCTTGCAGCGAAGGAGCACGTTCATGGACCGCCACCGCCCGCATGCCCTTGCCGATCCGGTTCCGGATCACCCGATTGAGCTTAAACTCCAGCAACTGACCGTCTCCCAACCGCCGCATGCCGTTGCGGGATCTCCCAGCATGTCTGCCGAGCTCGACCGCTACGACGTCGCAGTCGTGCTCCAGGCAGTCTACGAGTGGGGCGGCTATCGCTACACGAACGTCCTGGATGCCATCGCCGCCGCCAAGAGAGGCCACAAATGAGCCGTGCACTCAATCTCTCGATGACAATGGCGCAGGTCGACCGCCACTGCCGCGAGAATGGCGTCGCCATTTCCGCCCTCGAAGCCCTGCCGGACGGAGGTGCTCGCCTCGTTTGCATGAGCAACTATGGCGCCGCCCAGATTCGCTCGAAACTCAAGGCTCACATTATGAAAGACGACGTTCGCCGACAGCGGTTCAGGCCGCTGAAGCCACTGTGGTAGGTTGAAACTGCCGTGAGCGCGGAGAATTGGCACGAAGAACGTGACAGGCTGGCGCACCTGCTGAAAGGCAGCGAGTCCGGCAAAGTGACGCATGACACATAATCGATCCGACGACCGCCAGCTGCAGGCGACAGACCTTCCGAATATCGTGGCGCTAGGGAGCATCTCGCGAAGCTGAACGCTCGGCTTGAAGTCAGTTGATGGTGGACGAGTCTGCTAGCCCAAGCGGCGACGATTGCTGCGCACGTGTCTGCCGAAAACACCGAGGATCTCGCGCGTCGCAGCCTCGGGGCTAGCCAATCTCCCCGTCGCGAGCGCGCCGGCCAATTCGAACCCCGCTTCCATCTTCTCGCTGAGCATCCTTTCGAACTCCTGTGCCGCGGCCGCGCCGCCGTGTATGATCCGCCACGAGCGGAACGCGACGACCATGCCGGCGTCAGCCCACAGGTGGGAGGCATCGACTATCAGGTTGGTCCAATCGGCACTTGGCTTGGGACGAGGCACGGGCGATCTTTCAGTTCGGCGGTCGACGGAAAATGTACGGAGTGACGCGGTGTGTCGACCGCTCAGCTTTCGCCTGGGCCCCGGTCGTACAGATCCGAAAGAGCACGCGCCGGAACCGGCGTACTTCGCCGGATGAACTCTTCGGCCTCCCGCATGGTAGCGAACCTCGGTTCGGTGCCGGGGAACACTGCGGGGGTCATTACGACCTTGTACGGGAGCCTGTTGCCAGGGGTGCGGATGACCCGCCCCGAGATGTGACCGTTATACATTGTCGAGGTTCACGGCGCAGCGCCGGCCGCCACTGGTGACGAGGTAGTAGGTAAGCCGCTGCCCAACGACCGGCGTGACGTTGGGCTTCTGATAAATCCCGCTTAATTCGAACAGCAAATATTCGCCGCCGCTGTCCGCTTCGATTGTGCCGCGACCTCTCGCCTGGTCGAAAGACCTGACTGTTCCCTGGTATGTCATGACGGCCTCCATCTTTCCACGGCCCTGGATTGCGCGCCGAGGCGGCTAAAAGGCGTAAGGATGGAAAGAAGCGCGCCGTAGCGCTCAAGACCGTCGATGCCGACTGGTAGCGGGTCATATATAGGTGTTGACCGGTCAACAGGCAATGAACGGCTCAGTAATTCACCCGTAGCGATCGTATTCGTCATCGGCGTTGCTACGCCGCCAGCCGGCCTTGCAACGGTCCAGCCTGATCGGGTCCCGTCGATCCCAGCAATGGCGCGAAGCACTGACAATTTGACCGAAGGGATCCACGACATGGAAACGGGACTGGGCGTGCTTATGTCCTCTTTCCACCCAGACTAGATATCCCAACCCTTCGGCGAAGCCGGCCTCTCCTCAAGCGGCGGAGAGGGGCGTTTTAGGTGAACGGCAGACCCTCGTCGAAGAACGTCTGCCAATGAGCAGTCGTTCGTAGTCGGAGCCGTTCCGCCAGTCTTGGAAGGGCACGAATGCGGGGACGTCGCTTTCAGGCGCAGATCTAGCCTCCATTTTCGGTCATAGCTGAGAAGCTCTTCCGGTTATCCAACTTCATCGGTAAGTTGTTGAAGCGTTGGCTCGATGGGGTCGGTTATCCATCCTAATTATCCCGAGAAGCACATCTGTGGATGACCCGCTCGGGCTTCCATCGTCCGCGGCTGTCCTGTGAACGCCGAAGGCAGACAGCAGCAGATTGCGGCCGCGCGCCGAGCGATCGGCGCCGGAAATTTCGAGTTGGCTATGGACATGGCCACGAAGCTTCTGTCGCAAGCCCCGGACGATCTCCAAGCTCTCGAGGTCAAAGCGCTGGTGGAAATCGAGCAAGGCGATGATTCGGCTGCCGAGCTGACTCTGCGACGCGCAATCGCAATCGCACCCGGGCAGCGCTGGCCTTACGGCGACCTTGCCCGATTGCTTCTCAGGCTACAGCGGGAATCGGAGGCCGAGGAGGCGGCCCGGGCAGCCCTGGCTGCCGATTCCCAGAACGCTGACGCGCATGCGATCCTTGGCTCGATTCTGGCCGCTCGCGAGCAATGGTTTGACGCGGCGGGGCAGTTCGAAAAGGCAATTTCCCTCGCGGGACCACACCCGCAATTGCAGACCGGCCTCGGGCAGGCGTTGTTGCGGCTCGGTCGCGTGGAGCAGGCCCGAGCGCTGCTCGAAGCCGCTGCTGCTGCCGACCCGAACGCGCTCGAGCCTGCAGTCTATCTTGCCGAATTGGAGGAGCGGCTGAGCCGCTTCATCGAAGCGCAGCACCACCTCGATCGCGCCGAATCGATCGCTCGGCAGCACGGGACCGACGTCGACCTTCAGCGCTCGGTCCTGCTTGCCCGCATGGGCGATGATGAGCGAGCTCTGGCCCTGCTTGAATCGCACGCCGATCTTTCGGGCTCGGCTTTGCTTCAGCGCGGGCGGCTACGCGAGCGCGCCGGCCGTTATGCCGAGGCATGGCTCGATTGGACGAAAGGTAAGGCGCAGCTCGCGGAGCGGTCGGGACGGCACTATGCTACGAAAGAAATTAGGGCTGAAGCCCATCGGCTTACGGCGTTGTTCACCTCACCCGCTGCGGCCGATCTCGCGCGCGCCGATAAACGCAGCGGCGTTCCTCAGCCCATCTTCATCATCGGATTCCCGCGATCAGGAACAACCCTGACCGAGAAAATCCTCGCGAGCCACAACGCCATCCGCGCCGGCGGCGAGTTGCCGTTCGGAGCCGAGCTTCATGCACTTGCAGAGGCCGATCAAGGCGAGAGGCTGCGCGACTTCTATTTGGCGCGGGCAGAACGCTACGGCCTGCTGGCGAGCGGAGCGCGTTATTTCACCGACAAGATGCCCGACAATGCTTTCTGGGTGCCGCTGTTGCGCCTCGCGTTCCCACAGTCGCCCGTGGTTCTCGTCCGGCGCCATCCGCTCGACGTGCTGACTTCGGTCATGGCACACGACATGACCCACGGGTTCAATTGCGGATACCGGTTGGAGGATGCCGCGCGGCACCTAGCGCTGGCCGACGATCTGATTGAAACGTACCGAGCTGCGGGATTGGGACCGACTTACGATCTCGAATACGAGCAACTGGTCGCGGACCAGGCAGGCGAGACGGCGCGTCTGATGAGGGCAATCGGGCTCGAGCTGGAACCAACGCAGCTCAGCTTCCACCAAAGCGCGTCGGTGGCAGTAACGCCCAGCTACGCGCAGGTCCGAGAGCCGCTCAACGACCGGTCGATCGGGCGATGGAAGAATTTCGCCGCGGAGCTCGACGCGGTGGGTCCGATCGTCGCCGACGCGCTCGCGCGTGGCGGCTACGCGGGCTGAAGCGCGGCAGCGATCGGCTCGGCATTCTCCACCAGCAATTGCACGGTCCCTCCAGCCGGGCGGGCGATCATCCGCACGCCGAGCTTCGCCAGCGCGGCTTCGTCGAGGCCGGCCTGATCCCGGAGACGAAGCCACACCCGGCTCGCCGCCCCGCCAGCTTCGAGGACATTGTCGCTGCCGCCCAATGCATCGAGCCAAGGCCGGGGATCGGCAGCGGGCCGGGGCGTAGGTGAAGTTTCGGTAACCTCGCCGAAGCCCTGGAGCGGGCCTGCCGCCGCGCGCATCTCCATCGCGACGGCGTCCGCGATCGGGCCGAGCACGACCTGCAGCCCCTCCGGTGAAGGCCGGACAATGCCGACGGCGCCGAGCGCGCGCAGGCGCGGTTCGTTGACCCGCGCCTGGTCGCCGACGACCAGCCGCAGCCGCGTCGTGCAGGCGTCGATCGACTTGAGGTTCGTCGAACCGCCGAGCGCGAGGACGAAGGCCTCACCCCGCTCGGCCGGAGTGTCGCCGATTTCCTCCCCGACCGGCTGATCTTCGCGGCCCGGTGTCTTGAGGTTGAAGCGCACGATCGCGAACCTGAAGATCGCGTAATAGAGCAAGGCATAAACAAGACCGAAGGGAAGCAGCAGCAGCGGCTTCGTCGCCTTGGAGAAGTTCAGGACATAATCAAAGAAGCCGGCCGAGAATCCGAAGCCGAGCAGCATCCCCAGCAAGTGGGTCAGCGCCATCGCCGCTCCGGTCAACAGTGCATGGATGAAGAACAACAGCGGCGCCAGGAACATGAAGGTGAACTCGACCGGCTCGGTGACCCCGGTGAGGAACGATGTCAGCGCCATCGAAAGCAGCATGCCGCCGACCGCCTTGCGCCGCTCGGGCAGCGCCGATCGGTACATCGCGAAACAGGCGGCGGGGAGGCCGAACATCATCACCGGAAAAAATCCGGTCATGAATGCGCCGGCCGTGGGATCGCCGGCGAAGAAGCGGTTCAGGTCGCCCGTCGTGCCGTGATAATCCCCGACGATGAACCAGGCGACATTGTTGAGGATGTGGTGCAGGCCGGTGACGAGCAGCAACCGATTAAGGACTCCGTAGACGAACAGCCCGGCTTCGCCCGACCCGATCACCAGCCGAGAGAGGCCGTCCATGCCGGCGTTGATCGGTTCGTAGGCGCTGCCGACGACAGCGGCGAGGCCGAGTCCGACAACTCCGCTGAGAATGGGAACGAAACGCCGTCCACCGAAAAAAGCGAGATAATCCGGCAGCTTGATCGTCGCATAGCGGTTGTAGAGCGCTCCCGCGGCCAGTCCCGAGACAATGCCGATCGGGACCCAGAGCTTGGCAATCGCCTTGCCACGGAATGTATCGGACACAATGGCGGCGGTATCTTTCGACAGGCCGGCGATCGTGTCGGGAGGAACGGTCAGCAGGGTCTCGGCACCGCGTGTCGCAACGAGGAAGCAGACCGCCCCCGCAAGCCCCGCCGCGCCATTATTGTCCTTGGCGATCCCGATCCCGATACCCAGTGCGAACAGCAACCCGAGATTATCGAACACCGCCGATCCCGCCGCAGAGACGAACGGCAGGTTCAGCAGGTCAGCCTGGCCGAGACGAAGCAGGATGCCGGCGATCGGAAGCACGGCGATCGGAAGCATCAGGGCACGGCCGAGCGGCTGCAGCGCTTGCAAGGAAAGCTTCATTTCCGTTGCTCCATAAATGCGGTGACGAGTGCTCGTACGGCGTCGGCGTCAGACGCCGCGAGCGCTTGTTTGGCGAGTGACTGACAGGCTGACAGATCGAGGCCACGAACGATCGCCTTAGTTTCGGCGATTGAGGCAGCGGGGACCGACAGCTCGGTAACGCCGAGGCCAATGAGGATCGCCACCGCTTCCGCCATCGCGGCCAGGCCGCCGCAGACGCCGGTCACGCGCTCATGGGCTTCACCGCCCCGGACCGTCACCTGGATCAGTCGAAGAACCGCGGGATCGAGCCCGTCCAGACCGGCTGCGACTGTCGAGTTCGTCCTGTCGCGGGCGAGCGCATATTGGCTGAGGTCGTTGGTGCCGATCGAGAAGAACGCCGCGTCCTGTGCCAGTTGGCCGGCGAGCAGGGCGGCCGCCGGCGTCTCGACCATGATTCCGAGCTCCGGCTCGGCGACCTGCATGTCGTTGGCGAGGCGCTGCAATATGGCCTTGGTGTCGCGGATTTCCGACATGCCAGTGACCATCGGCAGCATGATCCTAAGTGGCCCGGCGGAACGGACCCCGAGGAGCGCGCGAAGCTGCGTCTTGAGCAGATCCGGTCTCGCGAGCTGCAAGCGGATTCCGCGCAGGCCGAGCGCCGGATTGTCTTCTGCCGCGAGCGGCAGCCATGGCGCCGGCTTGTCGGCGCCGATGTCGAGCGTTCGCACAATCAGCGGCCGCTCGCCGAGTTCATCGGCAATCGCCTGATAGGCCTGACGCTGCTCCTCCTCACTTGGCGGCGTCTCGCGGTCGAGGAACAGAAATTCGGTCCGAAGCAGGCCGCACCCCTCGGCGCCTTCGCCAATCGCGACCTCCGCATCCGCGACCGAGCCGAGATTGGCGAAGACCTCGATGCGCGTGCCGTCGGCCGTCCTTGCATCTTCATGGGCTCTCGCCCGCGCCGCCTCGCGAAAGGCACGCCGGTCGTCCGCCTCCTTGCGCGCACGGTCGAGCATGGATTCATCGTCAGCAACAAGGAGCCTGTCGCCGCGCAGGATCAGCGGCGTCCCGTCTTCGATGGCGGATAGCTGCGGTCCGAGGCCAACGAGCATCGGAATCCCGAAGCCTGCCGCGATAATCGCGGCATGCGATGTCGCCCCGCCCGCGGCCGTGGCGATTCCCGCGATTCCAGCCTCGGCGACGGCTTTCAACTGCGAAGGATAGATCGTCTCCGCCAGGAGGATCGCGCCTTCGGGCGGCGTGGGAGCTTCGAGCGTCTCGCCGGCGAGCTCCACCAGCACGCGCCGCTCAAGGTCCATCAGGTCGTCGAGCCGCTCCGCGAAGCGCGGATCGGTCGCGGCGCGCAGCGGTGCGGCCAGTTCGTTGATCGCTTCCCGCCACGCGAACGCAGAGCTTTTTCCCGACGCGATCAGTCGCAGCGCGGTTTCCTCGAGCGCGGGATCCCCGATCATCGCGAGGTGCGCCGCCGCGATGTCTGCATTCGAACGGCCGCCTCGCGCTTCACTTTCGAGCGCGGCCTCGACCCGCGCGCAAGCGCTGGCGAGCGCCTCGCGTTCGGCTTCCGGCTCGGCTCCCTGCTCTTCGACGACAATCTCCTGCTGCTTCAGCCGCCACGCCGGTCCGATCGCCATGCCGGCGACCGCTGCAATTCCGCGCAGCTCTTTTGGTAGCGGCGCCGCTTCCGCTAACTCCGTGACGTGGGTCCCCCTCGGCAACGGGAGGAACTCCCCCATGCCACTCTCGAGCAACCCGGCGATTGCCGCGACCGCTTCTTCGGCCTGCCGCCCGCCGGCGCGGATCCTCACCTCAGCGCCGTGGCGCAGCCGAAGGCCGAGCATCGCGACCGGCGAGCGCACGGACGCAGCCCGTCCGTCTTCGGTCACGACCTCCGCCTGCGCATCATAGTCGCCGGCGAGCTTGGAAAGCCGCGCCGCAGGCCGTGCATGAAGGCCATGCGCGAGCTGCAGTCGGAGCGTGCGAGACGCGCTGGGCTCTGCTGCAAGCTGAGGAGTCAAGGAAGCGTTCATCGCCTCCAGCGCCATCAGCGGCCCGCTCGCCTCTATCGGTCCTTGCTCTGCACGCGAGGCGATCCGGAAAGCTTCGCCGTTGGTGACGATCAGCGGAGTCACCAGGCTCCGCGCGCGCCTGGCAAGCAACTCGAGATCGAACTCGATCAGCACGTCGCCGGCCGCGACTCGCTGCCGGTCCTTGACCCGCGGGCTGAAGCCCTCGCCTCCGAGTGCCACCGTATCGAGGCCGATGTGGATCAGAAGCACCGGCCCGGAATCGAGCTCCACAGTCACTGCATGCCCCGCCGGATGCACCGACAAAACGACGCCGTCTGCCGGCGCGACGAGCCGCCCCTCGACCGGATCGACGGCGATCCCGTCCCCAAGCATGCGATCGATGAAGACCGGGTCCGGCACATCCTCGAGCGGCGTCACCCAGCCTGACAGCGGGCTGGCGATGGTGATCATTGAAGCGTCAGCCGATCGAGAACCCAGAACGGATCGGGCCCTTTCTGGGTGAAGGTCATGCACAGGTCGTGCGCGCCATTCTGCTCGGGGAGGGGTCCACCGACCTCCGCGTCACCGCTCGTGTGGGTCGCGGGCTCGAGGGGGATAGTGACGATCAGCGGGCCGTCGCAGCCGTCGCGGCGAACCTCGAGTTCGCCGGCCGGCGTGGCTGGGGGACGAAAGGCGATCTTGTTGACGTCATCGCCGATCGCGAAGTTGAACGGCAGCCGCCCCACTTGAGCGACGATCCGCCGAGTGCCCGACAAAGGAGCGCCGCGCCAGATCCAGCACGGGTGCATGATGTCGACCCAGTGCACGAGCCGCTTGCTCGCGGTCGGCCCATCGTCTTCGAGCCGCAACTGAATGGCATTGGTGCACAGTTCCATCTCGCTTGCCGTGCGCGTGCGAAGGAGGACGGGACTGATTGGCCAGTGCCTGGGGGCGCCGAGCGGCGCTTTCCCGTCGAACGCCTGCGCCACGAGGTTCGTGCCGGGCTTTAGCGTCAGCGGTCGATCATAAGCTGGCGAGCGCGGCGACGGTGCCGCGCCATCGATCCTGTAATGCAGCGAGCCGATCGCCGCCGGCTGCTGCAACATGGCGGTAATCGCATCCGGGGTGCCCGTGAACGTCGGCAGCGGCTCGACCGGGGTCAGATTGAACGGCTCTCCCATCGCCTTCCACCGCTGCATCGCGGCGACCAGCCGGTGCGAGAATTCGGGCCAGTTCTTCTTCGGATTCGACCAGCTCAGCTCGGCGACGATCGCAGCCCGCGGCCACAGCATCCGGTCGGCATAATCCGTGGTGCGGACATGCTCCGTCCACAGGTTCGCCTGGAGCCCGAGAATGTGCCGCCGCTCCGCCGGAGTCAGCGCGGCCGGAGACGGATCGAAGCCGTAGAATTGTCGCCAATCGATGATCTCGGCGCGGCCCGGCGGCTCATCGCCCGAACCGCTTTGCATGTGATCGAGGTAGAGCATCGGCGAGGGCGCAAGGACCGCGTCATGGCCTGTCCTTGCGGCGGTGACAGCGCCATCGATCCCATGCCACGACATGACAACCGCGTCCGGCGCCACCTTTCCCCCCAGGATCTCGTCCCAGCCGACCAGTCGCCTGCCATGCTTCGCGAGATAATCGCCGACGCGCGCCGTGAACCAGCCCTGCAGCGCGTCTTCGTCCTTCAGGCCGAGCTCCCTAATCTTTGCTTGGATCGCGGGATTGGCCTTCCATTGGTCCTTCACGGCCTCGTCGCCGCCGAGGTGAATGTATGACCCGGGGAACAGCGCCATGACCTCGTCGAGAACATTGTCGAGAAAGGTGAAGGTCTCGTCCGACGGATTGAGGAGATTAGGCAGGATTCCCCAGTCTTTGCTCGGAGTCTTGGGCGGGTTCGACGTCGACGCGAGCTGCGGATAAGCGGCTATGATCGCGGTCGCATGCCCGGGAATGTCGATCTCCGGAACGATATTGACGTGGTGTTCGCGCGCGTAAGCCACGACCGCGCGGATTTGATTCTTGCTGTAATAGCCGCCGTAAAGGACCGGCCTGCCAGTCTTCGGGTCGAACCCGGCGGCGCCCGCCTCCTGCCGCCAGCCGCCCACGCTGGTCAGCCGGGGATAGCGATCGATCTGGATGCGCCAGCCCTGGTCGTCGGTGAGGTGCCAGTGCAGGACGTTGAGCTTCTGCTGCGCCATCCGGTCGATCAACTTCTCGATGTAGGCGACCGGCTGCATGTGCCGTGCGGAATCGAGCATGATCCCGCGCCACGCGAAGGCAGGTTGGTCATCGATCGTGAGTGCCGGAACGCGCCGTCCGCTACTGGAGGCCATAAGCTGCCACAGCGTCTCCGCGCCATAGTAGAGGCCGGCATCCGTTGATGCCGAGACGTCGACGACGCGCGGAGTCACGGCCAGCCTGTACGCTTCCGGGCCCGCAATCGAGCGATCGCGACGGAAGCGGATGGTGCCGGTCGCTGCGTAGCCAAGTTTCGGGCCGCCACTTCGCAGAAGCAGCGAACGCAACCGCGCCCCCGCCGCGCGCTCCCCGGCGTCCGAACCCTCTATCCGGGCATCAGTGAAGGAGAAGCTGCCCCTCTGCAGCGTGACCGACGAGGGCATCGGCAGCAGCGGTAGGTCCGCCGCCTTCGCCGCGGTCATGCCCAGCGACACGACGGCGGCGAAAACGGCAACTCGCATCAGCCCTCCCCGAAAAACGCTTGGGGCAATCTGTCAGAACGTGGCTTTTGCGCCAACCCAGAAGGTACGGCCATTGTTGTAATAGGCCCGCGGGATCGATGGATCGCCGACGAAATAATAGAGCTTGTGATTGAGGATGTTCTGCGCGTCGGCAGTGAAATCGAGGTATTTCGTGATGTGCACGATGAGCGATCCATCGAGCTGACCGTAATTGCCCTGCCACATCGGCGTGGCCCGATCGATGCCTGACTGGAACTTGGATCGGTACGTGTAGGCGAGCCGCGTCGAGAGCAGGCTGTTTTCGAAATAACCCGTGACGTTGAACGTGTTCTTCGAATTGCCGTCGATCGGACCACCGTTACGGTTCTTCGCATCCGAATAGGTGTAGTTCGCCAGCACCCCGAACCCGTAGGCGATCGGCTGCTGCCAATTCAGTTCGATTCCCTTGTTATGCCCGCCGGGCCCATTCACCGGTCCAGTGATCGTGAACGTCGCGCCCTGTGGATGTTGCAGCGTCGTGTAGAAAGCGGTGAACGTCTGCTGCGTGATGTAGGAATCGATGTCGAGGTAGAAGAGCGTCGCCGACAGCAGCGATTGCTTGCCAAAATACCATTCCGCGCCGGCGTTGAACTCCCATGCGCGGGTCGGCTTCAGGTTCGGGTTGCCGCCGGCACTTCCTGTCAGGATCGTGTCGTTGAGCGTGAATGCTCCGGCAAGCTGGGCGTAGCCCGGCCGTGTCATCACCCTTGCAGCGCTCGCGCGCAGCAACAGGTCAGGCTGCACGGCGTAGGTGACGTTCGCGCTGGGCAGAATGTCCCAATAGCTGTGATGGACGGGCTCGATGCCGCACCCGCTGGCCGGGCAGAAGATCGAGTTGACCAATGTCTGACCCGGCAAGGGCGTCGCAGTGTACTGAGTCGTGTGAAGATCAGTGTGCACCGCTCGAACGCCGATGTTGCCGCGCCAGTTGGTGTCGTTGTCGAACCTGGCCATGGCGTAAATGGCGGCGTCCCTCTCCTTCACCGAGAAGCTCGCCTGCGGATAGAAAGCGAAGTTGCGGCCGCCGTTGGTGGCAAGTTCCTTGAGCACCAGCTGCTGATCGGCCAGCGAGTAGCCGGGGAAGTTGCCGAGGGCATCGCCGTAATTGCCCGGCGTGGTCTGCCCGGCAAAGACGGTGCCGAGGTTTACGAGCTGGGTGCCCGAGTAGAGCCCGTTTCCGGGCCAGGCGTAGGCTATGTAATCGAGCGAATGCTTGTGATTGGTGTAGCGCGCGCCGACCTTTAGTGCCCTGAAGAAACTGTTCCCGAAATCATATTCGATATCGGCCTTGGCGTAGGTCTCCTGGTCCGGCGAAGTGATGTGACCGCCCCACGACCAGCTGTAGAAATTGTTGAGATAGGCTGCGGACGTCGGGTCCGCCGGCAGGCCCGGATAGGTGACCGACGCGGTTTTGCCGTCGATCGTGTAATTGACGCCGGTATGCCAGTAGGTTTCCCAGGCGTAGGTGTCGCTCGTTTCGCCTTTGCCCTTCGTGTAGCCGACCTCGCCGGCAACGCTGAGCTGCGGCGTCGGGCGCCAGGTGGCATCGAGGTTCACGACCCAGGTCGATGACAAGGCATCGCGGAAGATGTCGTCCTGGACCCGGCCATTGACGGGCGTGCCATTGGTAGTCGTGTTCGCCCAGCTGGCGCTCGTGACGACGCCGTTGTCGATCGTAAAAGCGGTCAGCGCATTGAGCGGCGAGCCAGGCGTCGAGTTGGTGCCGGCCGTGGTGCTGATCCACGCCATCGAATTGGTGTTGATGTTGTTGGCATCCATCCGCGTATAGATGCCGTTCAGCGCGACTTCGAACGTGTCGTCGGGCTTCCACTGCATCGCAACGGTGCCGCCTTTGCGAATGCGCTTCTGGCGGAAAAAGGCTTCGCCGATCAGGTTCGGGGCGATCGCCGTCTTACCCGAGCCGCCGAAGTTGTTGTAGCTCGTATACCCCAGGAACTCCTGGCCATCGCGGCGGAAGTTACGTTTTTGGTAAAAGGCCGCGGCGAGGATGCCGAACGTGTGATCGGCGTTCTTCCAGCTTGCCAGGCCCGAGATCTGGGGCGCCCATTTGTCGGCAAGATCATTGTAATTCGCCTGCGCCGTCACGGAGACTGTGCCCGCCGGCAGGTCGAGCGGCATTCGGCTGTGAAGATTGATCGTGCCGCCGATCCCGCCTTCGGGCAGGTCCGCTTCCGAAGACTTGTAGACCTCGAGCTTGCCGACAATTTCCGACGGGAGGAGGCTGAAGTCGAAGCTGCGGCCACCGGATGTCTGGTCGAGCACGAACCAGTCGCCGGTCGCGATGCTGTGCCCGTCGAGCAAAGTCAGGTTCAGCGTCGGATCGGTTCCGCGGATCGACACCGTCGAATTCTCGCCGAAACCACCTGCTGCCGCGGAGCCGGTGACAACGTTGACTCCGGTCAAGCGGCCGAGCGAGTCGGCGACGTTCTTGTCGGGGAATTTGCCGATGTCCTGAGCCGTCACGACTTCCGAAACCATGTCGTTCCGGCGCTTCGAATCGAGTGAGGCCTGGATCGATGCACGAATGCCGGTGATGATGATGGTCTGGTCGCCGTTGGTTCCGGTCCGCACCTGGCCTGCAGGCGCTTGGCCCTGGGCCTGTTCAGCGGGGACATTCGGTTGCGGCTTCTGATCGCTTGTGCTGGTCTCCTGAGCGCTCGCCGGCATGGCAGTTGCGAGCGCCAGCACGCTTGCCGAGCAACCGAGAATCGCCTTGCGAAGATTCACGTGACCCTGGAACATGGCCTTCCCCCTCTGAAGACTGTCCGATTGGACCGGACCAAAGTATGACCAAATTGCCAGCGGCACGCTTCTACGCATACCGGCTGTCCGCTGGTGTACGGCTGATATTAGTCGCCAAACCTAGACCAATTGCAATACCAAAAATAACACCAATGTGATTTTTGTCATAATTTGGTATTGAAAAGGACTTAACGACACCGCAAAGTAAGGAGGGCAAAAGGACAAGAGATGTTCGTCGATCGCGTAGGAAAGCTCGACAGCCGGAGCGGAGCCCCGCTCTACCTGCAGCTGCAGCGTGTGCTGCGGTCCGCGATCGAGCGTCATGTCCTCGCGCCCGACGAGGCGCTTCCGCCCGAACGCGACCTCGCCGAGGCTTACAGCGTCTCGCGAGTCACGGTGCGCAAGGCGCTCGACGGCTTGGTCCACGCGCGATTGCTCACGCGCCGACAGGGAGCGGGAACCTTTGTCGCCGCCCGAGTCGAGAAGAACTTCGCGACCATCTCCTCGTTCACCGAGGACATGCTGTCGCGCGGACGCCAGCCCCACAGCAAATGGCTGTCTCGGACCGAAGGCACCGTGATGCCCGAAGAGGCGCTCGCGCTCGGTTTGGGGCCCGGCAGCCCCGTCTATCGCCTGAGCCGGATCCGCTACGCGGACAGCGAGTCGATGGCGCTCGAGCACTCCACGGTGCCGAAGAACGCGCTCGAGTCGCTCGAGTCGATCGGCGATTCGCTTTACGACGCGCTCGGCAAGGCGCGGCCCGTCCGGGTGCTCCAGCGCTTGCGCGCGGTTCTGTTCACGCCCGAGCAGTCGCAGCTTCTCGGCATCGAGCCGGGCTCGGCTGGACTCGAGATCGAGCGCCGCGGCTTTTCCGCCGACGGCCGCACCGTCGAGTTCACCAAGTCTTATTATCGCGGCGACGCTTATGATTTCGTCGCCGAGCTCAGCGTCGCTCGCGGGTAGCGCCGAAGTGGGGGGACAGCTTTCCTTGGCGAACCGCGGTGAGGCGGAGCACACATTGATGTTCCGCGAGGCGGCAGAAGCCGGCGACGTCGTCCGCCGCCAGCGAGAGCGTAACGCTGAAGTGATTGCTTGCCTTGCCGGACGCCTCCGGGCGAACAAGCCGCGCGCCGTGGTCACCCTCGCAAGGGGAAGCTCCGATCATGCGGCGACCTTTGCGCGCTATCTGATCGAGACCCGCGCCGGAATCCTCACCAGCTCGGCATCGCCGTCGGTCGGATCGATCTATTCGGCGACCCCGGATCTTGCCGGCACGATGCTGCTCGCCATCTCGCAATCGGGACGAAGCCCTGACCTCGTCAACGCTGCAAAGCAGGCGTCGACGAACGGAGCGCTGCTCGTCGCCATGGTCAACGATGAGGGATCGCCGCTGGCGCAAATGGCGGATGTCATTATTCCGCTCTGGGCGGGTCCCGAACGCAGCGTCGCGGCGTCCAAGTCGTTCATCGCCAGCCTCGCCGCGATTCTCGACCTGCTCACCGCCTGGACAGAAGATCGTGCAATCGAATCGGCGCTCTCGAACTTGCCTGACAAGCTCGGTGAAGCCTGGGACCTGGACTGGACCGCCGCATTGCCGCGCCTGACCGGCGCAAATGCGATGTACGTCGTCGGCCGCGGTCACGGGCTCGGAATCGCGCAGGAGGCGGCGCTGAAGCTCAAGGAGACTTGCGCAATCCACGCCGAGGCGTTCAGCGCGGCGGAGGTGCGCCACGGCCCGATGGCCCTTGTCGGCGAGGATTTCCCGGTGCTGCTGTTCGGCCAGACCGACGAGAGCCTCGAGAGCGTTGCCGCGCTGGCCCGCGAGTTCGCCGATCGCGGTGCCCAGGTAATCAGCGCGGGCGTGCCAGGAACTCCAGGCATGACGCTGCCGGTCATACCGTCAGATGCGCTGACGGCGCCGATCCTCGCGACCGCGAGCTTTTACCGGCTTGCCAATGCGTTAGCGCTCGCGCGTGGGCGCGATCCCGATCGTCCGCCGCATCTCGCAAAGGTCACCGAGACGCTGTGACCGCGACCGCTCTCCACAACGCTCGCGTGGCGACGCCCGGCGGCATGCTCGAAGGTCATTGCGTGGTGATCGAGGAGAGCCGCATTTCGGCTATCTGCCAACAGGCTCCCAATGGCGCTGAGCGCATCGATCTTGCAGGCCAATTGCTCCTGCCGGGATTCATCGACGTCCAGGTGAACGGCGGCGGCGGGCGCCTGTTCAACGACGACCCTTCGGTCGAGACCATCTCGATCATGGCGGCTGCCCACAGGCGATTCGGCACGACAGGGCTTTTGCCGACCCTGATCAGCGATAATTTCTCGGTCATCGAGCGGGCGATCGCGGCAGTCGACGCTGCGATCGACAGCGGCGTTCCGGGCGTCCTTGGAATCCACATCGAGGGACCTTTCCTCAGCCGAAGTCGGCGCGGGATCCATCTCGCATCGATGCTCCAACCGTTCGATGACCGCTTTGTCGAAGCGCTCTGCTCTGCGCGTCACGGGCGCACCCTCGTCACCGTCGCTCCGGAGTGCATCACCCCCGAGCAAATCGGCCGCCTGGTCGAAGGCGGAGTGATCGTTTCTGCCGGCCATTCCGACGCCAGATATGAAATCGTCCGAGCCGCGATCGATGCCGGGATGACCGGCTTCACCCATCTGTTCAACGCCATGTCGCAGCTTACCAACCGCGCCCCTGGCATGGTCGGTGCGGCGCTCGAGGATTCGCGGACCTATGCCGGGATCATCATCGACGGGCACCACATCCACCCGGCGACGTTCCGCGTCGGACTCAACGCCAAGGGCGTGGACCGGCTGATGCTGGTGACCGACGCGATGCCGACGGTCGGCGCAGCAAGCGACGAGTTCATGCTCCAGGGCCGTGCGATCCGCCTCGAAGGGGACCGTCTGGTGAGCGAGGAAGGCGTGCTCGCCGGATCGACCCTGACCATGGTCGCGGCCGTCGCCAATGCGATCGAGCAGGGCCGGATCGGCCTGGAAGACGCCGTCCGCATGGCGAGCACCACGCCCGCCCATTTCCTCAGCCTCGCCGGCGAGACCGGCGCGATCCAGCCAGGCTTGCGCGCCGACCTCGTCGCAATGCGCGACGATTTCACGGTTACCCAGACCTGGATCGACGGCGCGGCGAGCAGCGCTTCCTAGCCAATCGGCGGCGGCAGGGCCCGCTAGGCCGGCAGTGGTTCTGCGATCACGGGCGGCGCGGCCTCGGCGGACTGCCCCACCTGTTCCCCGCGCAGGAAGGCGAGAACGTCGGCGTTGATCTCGTCCGGATGTGTCGTCATGCAGCCGTGCGGGAAGGTCGAGTAGGTCTTCAGCTGACCTTGCTTGAGAAGCTTGACCGCGAGCGGAGCGCTGTCAGCATATGGCACGATCTGGTCGTCCTGGCTGTGAATGAGCAGCACGGGGACGTCGACCTTTTTCAAGTCCTCGGTGAAGTCGGTCTCCGAAAAGGCCTTGATGCAGTCGTATTGCGCCTTGATCCCGCCCATCATGGCCTGGCGGAACCAATTGTCGATCACGCCCTGCATCGGGAGCACGCCGGTGCGGTTGAAGCCGTAGAAGGGGCCGGAGGCGATATCGAGGTAGATCTGCGCTCGGTTGGAGGCAACGCCCGCCCGGTACGCGTCAAATGCCTCGATCGGCGTTCCTCCGGGATTCTGCTCGGTCTTGAGCAGGAGGGGCGGAACGGCAGCGATCAGCACGGCCTTCGAGACACGTCCGGGATCTGCCCGGGCGACGTAGCGGGTCGCCTCGCCGCCTCCCGTCGAATGACCGATGTGGACCGCGTTCGTGAGATCAAGGATTCGGGCGAGCTCCTTCACGTCCGCGGCATAGGTATCCATGTCGTTGCCGCTGTCGGTCTGGGTCGAACGGCCGTGACCGCGGCGATCGTGAGCGATCACGCGATAGCCCTGGCCCAGGAAGAACATCAGCTGAGCGTCCCAGTCGTCGGAACTCAAGGGCCAGCCATGGTGGAAGACGATCGGCTGCGCTGTCTTGGGC